>Ga0194056_10002257_pt1 | contig 10232 bp, 6 predicted proteins | sample SepL4413m_MetaG_FD_155458 | JGI IMG/M metagenome (GOLD analysis project Ga0194056, IMG submission 155458) | Anoxic zone freshwater microbial communities from boreal shield lake in IISD Experimental Lakes Area, Ontario, Canada - Sep2016-L442-13m | ecosystem: Environmental > Aquatic > Freshwater >...
GGATACGTACCTTTTCGACTTCACAGGAACGGCCGATCCGCGACGTGAGCGTGAGATTGAACAGGCTCTTGTGGATCATATTCAGCGTTTTCTTCTTGAACTGGGCACGGGGTTTGCCTTCGTAGGGAGGCAGGTGCATCTGGAAGTAGGTTCGCAGGATTTCTATCTTGATCTTCTCTTCTATCACCTCAAATTGCGCCGCTATGTAGTGGTTGAATTAAAGGCTGTGGCGTTCGAGGCCGGGTTCGCGGGCAAAATGAACCTCTATTTATCCGCTGTGGACGACCTATTGCGTCATCCTGACGACCAACCTTCCATTGGACTGCTCTTGTGCCGATCCAAGGATAAATTGGTGGTTGAATACGCCCTGCGTGACGTCAAGAAGCCAATAGGGGTGGCCGACTGGGAAACAACTCTCGTTAAATCTCTGCCAAAGGATCTTAAGAGCAGTCTCCCTACCATCAAGGAAATAGAATCTGCCCTTGCCCAGCCCACGGATGACAAAGGATTTAAGGCGTGAAGAAGCGTCCCGCTATTCTTGATGTCGCGATCCCGAATCCGTCCGATGCCGATCTGCCGGAAGGGTGGGCGCTCGTGCCTATTAAGGATATATCCATCATCAACCCGCGGCATCCAAAAGGACTGGATGATTCGATGCCAGTTTCATTCGCACCCATGTCGGCACTTAGTGAAGATGGACCGGCATTCTTGGCTCTTGAGGACCGACCATATGGGGAAGTGCGCAAAGGCTTCACCCACTTCGGTGAAGGCGATGTGCTTTTTGCCAAAATCACGCCTTGCATGGAGAACGGGAAAGGGGCGATTGCGACTGGCCTCCGAAACGGATTCGGATGCGGTACAACAGAACTTCACGTAATTCGCCCGCTTGGCGGGATCGACCTATTATATTTGTACCGTTTCCTTTCTCAACAATCCGTGCGCCGCGACGCGAAGGAGACATTCACGAGCAGCGCCGGCCAGGCCCGAGTCCCAACTCGATTTATTGAGGAACTCGAGATCCCACTCTCCCCACTCTCCGAACAGAAGCGGATAGTTGCGAAGGTAGAAGAGTTGCTGGCGCGAGTGAATGCGGCGCGCGAGCGTCTGGCCGAAGTCCACGCCATCCTCAAACGTTTCCGACAATCCGTCCTCGTCGCCGCCTGTTCTGGGCGGTTGACGGAAGACTGGCGTGCCGATAATCCATTCCCGGAGTTATCAAGTGACGCAACATCAACTTTGTTTGAGAACTCTGAATTACCGCAGATTCCAGAGAGTTGGCGATGGGTTCCCGTCAAGGATCTGGTTCCAAAGGGAGGTATGTTTGACGGGCCTTTTGGCTCGAATCTTAAATCATCCGACTATACCAATCACGGCGTTCGTGTTGTCCGTCTAGAGAACATCGGCCAACTGAGGTTTATTGAGGAAAAGAGGACCTACATCAGTCGAGAGAAATTTGGCACTCTTACAAGGCATACAGTACGGGCAGGTGATATCATTTTTGCATCATTTATTTCAGATGAAGTTCGAGCATGTGTTTTGCCAAAGCTTCAGGAAGAAACCATAGCCAAGGCGGATTGTTTCTGCCTTCGTCCTAGTGAAGGATTTGATCGATGCTACCTCACTTTTCAACTCGTAAGTCAGCTGACACATGATTTGCTAATTGGTGAAATCCACGGGGCAACGCGGCCAAGGATAAACACAACGCAATTAAAGGTTGTCCCATTGCGGATTTGCCCTCTTCCGGAACAGCGCGAAATCGTTCGTCGTGTCGATTGCCTCTTCACCCTCGCTGACACCATCGAGAAGCAAGTGGCGACGGGGATGGCGCGGGCTGAAAAGTTAACACAAGCGATCCTGGCCAAGGCCTTCCGCGGCGAACTGGCCCCGCAAGACCTAAACGATGAACCTGCCACGATTCTGCTCGAACGCATCCGCTGTAACCGCGAGACAGAATCAAGCCAACTGAAAGTCTATTGCGGTAAGCGGTGACGTATATGTACAATAGACGAAAGCCTGATATATTAACGACATGTGATACACCTAATGGATAAATTTATGAATTCTCCATTAAAGGTAAGAATCCGGAACAAGCTCGCTTATTGATAAAATAGAGGTGACGTGATGAAGAACTTCTCAGATCAAGAACTTTTGGAGTTATTAGATTCTCTGGAATCTGACAAGGTTGAACGCAAAGAATCATTCAAAGGTGATGTTCCTAAGAAAGCACGCCAAGCGGTTTGTGCGTTTGCAAATGACTTGCCAAACTATAATGAATCAGGCGTTCTGTTCATTGGCGCAAATGATGGTGGGGAACCGTCCGGATTACAGGTGACTGATCAACTATTGTGTTCACTTGCCGACATGAAAACAGATGGGAATATTCTCCCGCTGCCGGTGTTTTCTGTGGAAAAACGAATTCTGAAAGGGGCAGAGATGGCCGTCGTTACGGTTATGCCTTCTGACATGCCTCCAGTAAAATTCGAGGGTCGTATCTGGATTCGTACCGGTCCTCGCCGATCCATCGCCAATGAACAAGAGGAACGAATTCTGAGTGAAAAAAGGAGGTTCAAAAATTTGCCTTTCGACATATATCCCGTCCCTTCTGCCAAAATCGCCGATCTTTCACGTGTGATTTTTGAGAACGAGTATTTGCCCTCCGCATTTGCATCGGATGTGCTGGAAGCAAATGGGAGGACCTACGAAGAGCGACTGGCTTCCTGCAGAATGATTGTCGCTCCAGACGACACAACCCCGACGGTGCTAGGCTTGCTGGCTATTGGTAAAAGTCCGCAGGATTTCTTGCCCGGAGCCTATATCCAGTTTTTAAGAATTGATGGCGTTGAGTTATCTGATCCCGTGGTTGATGAAGAAAACATAGGCGGTGCTCTTGTTGAAATACTCCGCCGTACTGAAGAAAAACTGAAGGCCCACAACCGATCTGCGGTCGATATCACATCAGCGCCAACGCATCAAAGGGATGTGCCATATCCTCAGGCTGCCATTCAACAGATTTTGTATAACGCGGTACTGCATCGCACCTACGAGAGTACCAATGCGCCCATCCGGGTGTACTGGTTTAATGACCGGATAGAAATTAACAGTCCGGGCGGGCCCTATGGAAACGTTACAATCGAGAACTTTGGCAGACCTGGAATTACGGACTATCGAAACCCCAATATTGGTGATGTGTTGAAAATTTTCGGTTTCATCCAAGCCTTTGGACGCGGCCTTGCCACAGCGCGTAAAGAATTGCAGAAAAATGGGAATCCCGAACTGGAATTTGAAGTCAACCAGAGCACAGTGATGTGTCTTCTATGGAGAAAAACATGAAAACACCCGTCTTGACCTTCTTTAATAATAAGGGAGGTGTGGGGAAAACCTCGTTAATTTATCATCTTGCATGGATGTATGCTAGCATGCGGAAGCGTGTAGTGATAGCGGATCTGGATCCACAAGCCAACTTGACAGCAGCTTTTCTCAATGAGGAGAAGATTGAACAGCTTTGGGATGAGCAAGCATTGGGGTCAACCATTTATCATTGCGTTAAACCCTTGACCGGAGTGGGCGATATTGTAGAGCCCATATTGCAAAATATCGCGACCGATCTGTATCTGATCCCGGGTGATGTTGAACTTTCATGCTATGAGGATGCTCTTTCAAGTGAATGGCCGAACAGTATGGGTGATAATAATCTTTATCGTCCTATGCGAATGTTATCCTCCTTTTGGCAGGTCATGCAGATGGGCTCCAATAAGGTTGAGGCTGACATCATACTTGTTGACATAGGGCCAAATTTGGGTGCAATCAACCGATCCGTGCTTATTGCAACAGATTTCGTAGTAATCCCCCTCGGAGCAGATCTTTTTTCCCTACAAGGTTTGAAAAATCTTGGGCCAACACTAAGAACTTGGAAAAGTCTATGGAATAAAAGGCTGGATAACTGGAAAAATTGTATAGAAACAAAAGACTATCCAAATTTCCAATTACCGTATGGCGAGATGAAGGCCATTGGCTATCTATGTCAGCAGCATGGTGTGCGGCTTGATCGTCCGGTTAAAGCTTACGACAAATGGGTCAACCGAATTCCTCAGGTTTATCGAGAGGCCGTGCTGAATGAAAAAAATGCTACTACAATCAGCCACTTGGATGATCCATATTGCCTTGCAACCATTAAGCACTACCGAAGCTTGATTCCGATGGCTCAGGAACAGCGAAAACCAATCTTTAATCTTACCTCGGCGGATGGTGCGATCGGGAGTCATGCTAACGCGGTTCAGGATGCTAGAGATGATTTTAAGCAATTGGCCCAAAAGATTGCGCAAGGAATTGGAATGCCCCTATGAGTATTTGAGATCCAGAGCGGTGTGAATATTTTGTACCGGTCAAATAGCTCCAAACTGTGCCGATTCAACAGGACGTCCAGGAGATCGGGATGTTTGGCAATAAAAACACTGTCTGTCGGCCCACCACATCGCTGTGGCGGACCACAGTGGAGCAATTAAAAGAGAAATTTCCTGAATTCGATAAGGAATCCGAGCAGTAGCATCGAAATATTCATAATCCCGGATTTTTGACAGAATTTACAGAATGTTCAGAATGAGGTTCGATCCTCCAAAATATTCTGTGAATTTTGTTCATTCTGTCAAAAGATTCGGTTCTACCGACTTGGGTTCAGCGAGTATCGGATCAATTTCGTGGCGTCACGATATTGATCACGCACGGTGTCCGGATCCAGAGCTTTGACAGAATTAACAGAATGTTCAGAATGAGGTTCGATTATCAAAACCATTTTTTAAATTCTGTTCATTCTGTCAAAAAATTCATAGAGTTGTGACATGTTGATTGCACGAATGCTGGCCTTGCCTGTTTTATTGTTGAAAGATCGCGAGGTATTTTGGGATCGCGTCCGCGACCAGGAAATCCACTGGTCAGACCTGCTCGGTATGGCGGCCTTCATCGTAATCGCCTGTGCAGTCTATGGCGCCGTTCTTGCTGGGTGGCGATCCCCTCAATTGGTTCTCTATGTTGCCATCAAGCTTCCCCTTCTCTTTATAGGTACCACAATCCTTGTCGCCGGGTTCAACTGGATGACGGCAAGTCTGCTGGGGTCCGGCTTGTCTTTCAAATCAACCGTCTTTGCTGTATTTGCGGCAATGACGATCAGCGGCTGGATTCTTTTAAGTATGGCCCCCATAGCGTTATTCTTCCTTTTGTCCGGTGTACCTGCCGAGGGCACGCACGATGTGTTGCGCCATGCACACAATTCAATCCTTGTGACTCATATCATCATCTTGTCCCTGGCCGGCTTCGGCGGCAACATGGCGCTGCTGAAGGGATTGCGTCGGGTTGTGCGTCCGAACTGCCCCGTGGGCTCTTTGTTTACGGCGTGGGTGGTGGCTTTTGCCTTCGTGGGGTGCCAGATGTCGTGGATCCTCCGCCCATTTGTGGGAAGCCCGTTCTTCCCGGTCGCCTGGATGAGACCTGATTGTCTGGATCGAAATTTCTACGAGTTTGTGTTTAGGGAAGTATTGCCGTACCTATTGACGGGTGCCAAATAAGAGGGAGAACCGATCATGAATGAAGAAGCGATGAAAATGAATACAGGACATTCGATGCCCCCGCCGTTAGATGAAGCTCATACGCCGAAACCCGAAAACATCGTGACGGCACTGTTAAAATCCCCTGAGTCCGTTGTTGAGGTTATTGCGAACGGGAAGAATGCAATCAGGAACGGGCTGACGCTGCTTGCTGCTGCCGTGTTATTCCATGCGATTTTTGGAGTGGCGATGGGGTTGTTCGGAGGCTGGTCGGTAGCGCTCATGGATGTCGTGAAGGTTCCCCTGACAGCGTTGTGTGCATTGGCACTATGCTATCCGGCGCTTTATGTTTTCGCGTGTGTTGGCGGGGCTCCGCTGACATTCGCCCGGGCGTTTGTATTGGGTGCGTCATGCCTGGCCATGCTGGGGTTGATCCTCGTGGGGCTGGCACCGGTGGCGTGGTTGTTCTCGGTCTCGACGCAGAGTGTGCCGTTTGTGGCAATGCTTGTGGTGTGCATCTGGGGTGTAGCCCTCTCATTCGCGGTCGGGTTCATTGCAAAACTGCAGGAACACGCGCAGTTTCGCAAGGCGGCGGGGATTAAGACCTGGTTCTTTATCCTGGCATTGGTAACCCTGCAAATGGCGACCTGCCTGCGCCCGATGCTGGCGATTCCGAAGGATGGGTGGTGGACAGGCGGAAAACTGTTTTTCCTTTCTCACTTCGGCTCCACATTTGACGAACCGAAACGGTAGGGCGGCAGCATCGGAATATTCGGAATCCCTGATTTTTGACAGAATGAACAGAATGATCAGAATGGGGTTTGATCATCAAAACCATTTTGTAAATTTTATCCATTCTGTCGAAAATCCAATCATATCGAGGCCCACCACAGACGATGACTTTCACCTTCAAGGGAGACAAGGGACAGGTTTATAATTAAACTTGTCTTTCATGTGTATCAAAATGTATTTTTGGAACATGAATATTATAAGAACCATGAACCGTCGTGAATGCATCTTGCCCGTCATCGCACACTGGTTTCCGATCTGGAGCGCCTGCGTCTTGGCCGCGCTTGTCGTGGCTTCAGCGCCTGGCCGCGCCGCGGCGGCGGAGAACGCGCCGGACTACCCGCGCGTGACTTCATTCATTCCGCCGGATCTGGCATGGGTTCCGCGCAAACTGGCGAAGGAGCCCGCCTATGTCTCTACCAACGTGCGCTACTGCATCTTCGTCCTTGGCAACGGGCACAAATCCGTGATGACCATGGTCTGGGATGAGTCGGAGGGCACAGGCAAGGGCTATGACACACTCTACGCCGACACCAACCTGAATGGCGTTCTGGGCGAGGAGGGCGAGCGCTTCTTCTGGAGCAACGATCCCGCCAAGCGCCCGGATCCGAAAGGGCCGCACGAGTTGTATCAGGTGGACAACGTTAAGGAGGCCGGATCCGACCGCGTCTACTCCTTCCGCTTCGCCGGCGTGTACCAGCCCGATATCCTGCAGTACGACTCGGGGTACCGGATGTCGTCACCCGGTTTGAGTTACGATGTCGGGCCTCTGCCTGGTGATCTCAAGCTCCTGTGGGGCAGTTCGCTTGCGACCGCTCCGGTGTACAAGTTCGGTGGCGAGCCGATCCCGACCGTGAACGGCAAACACGCGGGCGAAGCGCTCGGGACCTGGAAGGCCGGCGAAAATGTCGCCGCGTCGGTGTGTCTTGCGCTGTACGGAACGCCCGAGGGGGCGCAGTTGCGTTTTTACGGCTCGAAGTTCCCCTCCCTGGCCGCGGCCGTGCGGGACAACCGCTGGGGCAAGGCCGGGTATCCCATCCTGCTACTGCGCGTCCTCGATCCCGCGACGCGGCAACTCCGGGAGATCATTCCGTTCGGCGACTCCTGCCCCTGCGCGGGCGGCTTCGCGCCGCAGATGATCCTGCCCTCCCGCGTGCCTTCGGGCGCGCACGAGGTGGTGGTGCGTCTTTTGCGGGTGCCCGAGCTCGGCGGCTGTGCGGACTTCGTCTGGTCGGTGACCGTGGAGAATCCGTTCGAGAAGAATCCGGTAGTCGATCCCGCTTTTGCGGCCTTGCACCAGCAGTTCCCTGACGCCACATTCGCGACCCTGCGCCGGGCTGACACCGCCGCCGAGGGGGCGACGCTGCGCGACGCGGAGCGCGTGATCCCGGCCGCCGCGACCGACACGACGCTGCTTCCCAACAACCGCGACTGGGATGCGCGTCACGCCAACACCGGCACGGATCCGGCGCTCTACGTCGGTGCCCGCCCGTGGAACTACGCGGATAACCGGTCGCTCCTGCGCTTCGACCTGTCCGGCGTGTCGAAGGAGACGGCGATCCTCGGCGCACGGTTGCGCCTGACGCTGATCGGTGGCGGCGAAGGGGGGGTACCCTATGGAACCAACGACACCCTCGAGGCGTACGCCATCTGCCGGCCCTGGAACGAGCGTCAGGACAATCCTGATGGCTATGCCTGCTGGTTCGGTCCGCGTTTCCGTGGAAAACTCCGCTCTGAGACGTGGGCACAGGAGGGCGTGGCAGGTGAGGGGACCGACCGGGATGCCAAACCGGCCGGCAGCACGACAGCCATGCGCGGCTACCCTGACAAGGCCAGAAACGAACTCGTGCGGTTCATAGACTTGGACCTGACCGATCTGGTCAAGGCCTGGCAAGCCGGGACGCGGCCGAATTACGGCATCTTGCTTAAGATGCGCGGTACGGGCGGCGGTTCTATTGCGTCCAGCGAGCAGGGCGATTTCCCGTTCCGTCCGGCCCTGGTGATTGCCTATCGCGGCGCGGCTCCGGCGCCGACCTATACCCCGCGGCCCGGCGAAGATCTTGAGCAGGCGCTGCAGCAAGCCGCGCTGGCGAAACGTCCGCTGGTCATGCGCTTCTACACGCAGACCTGCGGCATCTGCAAGAAGGTTGAGGCCACCACATTCAAGGACGATCGCGTGGTCAAGGCCCTGGGCGAGATGCTGGTGGTGAAGGTCGATGCGGAGCGGCACATGGAACAGGCCAGGGCGCTGGGCGTCGAAGGCACGCCGACGATCCTGGTGGTGGATCCGGGCACCGTGGCGGCAGGTGTCCCACCTGCCGATGCCGGACGGGCGGGTGGGACACCCGCCCCCACAGCGAACGGACTCAGAGTCATCGCCCGCATTGAGGCTCCGGACATGATGCAGCCGGAGACGTTGCTGCCGAAACTCGCCGTAGCGATGCCGGCGCGACCGCGGGTGACGCTGCCGCGGGGTTCGGCCGATTCCGTGGGGGCGGGCGTCCCGCCCGCCCATTCTGCTGCGGCTGCGGGCACGATCACGGGCTTTCAGAAGGAAGACGGTAGCGGCGCGTCGGTAGTCGCCACCAGGGTGCTGGCATTGGCTGGCCCGGATGCACTGTTCTTGTCAGCCATCTGCCCTGAACCGAAGCCGGAGTCGATCGTGGCCAGAGCCGATGCTCGTGACGCGGATCAGGTCTGGCAGGATGACTGCATTGAATTTTTTGTGGAGCCGGTCAAGGGCAGCGGCGAGGAGCGCCACTTCGCGGTTTCCGCCGGCGGCATGCTCTACGACAGCCGCAACAACGACAAGGCGTGGAATGGAGACTGGACTGCCACTGCCAAGCGCACGCCTGAGGGGTGGTCCGTGGAGATCCGCATTCCATGGGCCACACTGGGCCTGGCGGGGCAACCCAAGCCGGGAGCTGAGATGGGCTTCAACGCCGGCCGCGTACGCAATGCCGATGGTGAAAGTTCGCAGTGGTCGCTGACCGAGGGCAGCAGCCACCAGCCGATGAGGTTCGGGACATTGAAGGCGGAGTGAGGCAAATAGCATCAAGAGTCAGGAGAATTACAATGAGGAAACGGGAAAGAACGATAGTAGTGACGTTAGCGATGCTGTTTTGTGTTGGACTTGGTCTGGACCTGCCGGCAATGGCAGATGAGGTTGTGGCGCGTGGGCGGACCGCGGCGGTGATGGTGGAAAAGGGGCCGGCGCTGGATGGGACCATGGCCGATCCTGTCTGGTCCAAAGGCGCGCTGCTTCCGATGGGGTCCTGCACCTCCGACGAACCGGTGGCCCACAAGACCTGGGCTCGGCTGCTTTTCGATAACACTCATGTGTATATCGGGGTCCATGGCGATGAGCCGGACACCGACGGCATGGTGATGAAGGCCACCGCTCGCGATGGAGACGTGTGGCAGGATGATTCGTTTGAGTTTTTCCTACGAGCAGATCCCGAGATGCCATACCGGCATTTCTCTGTCAATGCGCGCGGCACGCTGGCCGACTACCGCGATTCAGACCTGGCCTGGGACAGCACCGCCGAGGTGCGCTCTTCCGTGGACAAGGGCAAGTCCTGGACCGTCACCTTCCGCGTGCCCCTGAAGGAACTCGACGCCTACGTGGGGGAGGGGCAAACCTGGACGATGAACCTCTATCGTTCGCGCCAGCCGCGCGGCGGCGCGCCGCTGCTGGAGTATTCATGGGCCATCATGAGCTCGACGAAATTCGACAGCCCGGATGAGTTCGGCCTGGTGACGGGGGTGGCGGTTCCGCGGCGGGAGGATGGGGTCACACGGATGCGCGAGAAGCCTGCGCCTCCGCCGGCAACCGCCGAGACGGGTGTGGATGCCGGCGGCGTGACGATCTACCGCAAGCAGTCGTTCTCCAACGCGGTCGAAGGA
>Ga0194056_10002258_pt1 | contig 10225 bp, 9 predicted proteins | sample SepL4413m_MetaG_FD_155458 | JGI IMG/M metagenome (GOLD analysis project Ga0194056, IMG submission 155458) | Anoxic zone freshwater microbial communities from boreal shield lake in IISD Experimental Lakes Area, Ontario, Canada - Sep2016-L442-13m | ecosystem: Environmental > Aquatic > Freshwater >...
GTTTTCGAGATTTTGGCGTCGATAGTTCTACCCTCTTTGTCTTGCACCTGCATCGGTACATAGTCGTCGGTATTTAGGTCTACGAGTGCGAGGTCATAGCTAGACTGGAGCTTCAGATAATTATAATTCTTGAAAGCAGTCAGTGTGTCGCCAGATTGTGACCCTTCGGCAAGCGTGATTTGCCCTTCGACAAAAGGAGAGATGTATTTCAAAATGGCATCGAGTGTTTTTGCGTTAGTCACAAGTCCAGGACTGTTTGGGGCCGGAGCATCGACTTTTATCACTACTCGTTTTGCTAGCCTGATCTCTTTTGTGATCTCGGATTTGATCAGAGCCAGACAACGTTCGACGTTGTATTGGCGCTCATCAGATTTTATGTAAGAAATTTTTATCATTAAATTTGTACGAAAATTATGTAAATTACAACAGAAAAACGAGACTTTCGTCTTATTCTTCTTTGATATTATCAAATTGTTAGCCTCCTGAGCAATCGTTTGCATTGTGCTCTGAGATCTAAGAGATATTTTATCACACGAGTCAACGGTATGGTTAGAACTTCCTGATCACTCCCCTGACTTTTCCCTGTATAGTGACTCGGTTTTTCACAAAAAACATTGGCTTCATCGTTTTGTTGGAAGGCTGGAGCCGAATATTTGTTTTCTCGTCATAGTAACGTTTTAGCGTGGCATTTGCGTTATCGATCAGCGCGACCACAATATCGCCGTTTCTTGGTGAATTAGTTTGCTCGATGATGACAAAATCTCCCTCGAGAATACCGTCTTCGATCATAGATTCACCTCTTACGCGAAGAGCAAAAGTCTTCTTGCCCATCATATCTCTTGGGATGTCTATAGTCTCGTTTGTGCGTATTGCTTCGATCGGATGTCCAGCGTCGATAACACCCAGAAGCTGGATCGAGTGTAGTTCGATGCCTGGATCATATGCTGGGGTAAGCTGAATTGCGCGAGCCTCCATTGCGTCCTTGGTGAGATAGCCTTTTTCCTCGAGAATGCTGATGTATTCAGAGACAGTGCCGGTAGAAGACAGCTCGAAATAGTGCGCGATCTCCCTATAGCTTGGCGAATAGCCGTTATCATCGATAAAATTTCGGATGTACTCCAAAATGTCTTTTTGCTTTTTCGTCAGTGGCTCCACTTGTCTCCTTTGTTCAGCTTTTGTTTGGTACATTCATTATCTTTATTACCCGAACAAAAGTCAAACATCTTGCTGTGGATAAAGAAATTATGCACTTTTGTAGCCAACTATTGACAAAGATTATCGAGAAGAGTAGATTACTCCACAAGTGGTTGTAGAAAAAGCCTCTAAACCTTGTTCCTACTGGTCACAAGATTGGTATATAAAATTGAATATTTGTTAAATATGGCCAGCTTATAGTTGGCACCAAAAAAACAATATCGCAAACGAATTGCAACTATCGCATCACACGACGCAAATATAGTGCAACATCACATGCAAAGAAAATATTCTATTTCAGAAAACCAGCATCGACGATCTATTCGTCAGACCCGAGCATTTGCTCGAAAGCATACGAACACATTTATTCTACAATTGAATAAGCAATGCCTCTGCAACCACTACCTTTTTTACCTAGGGTCTGACTATATTTGTCAGATCCTGTTTTTTATTTTCTCTTTTTAGAGATAATTCAAGCCCCTTGGTCTTGACAAAAAGTGTTATATAAGTTAATGTATCTGTGCTATCAGTTGAATGGAGAGGCACCAAACGACAGATGGCACTCAGTTGGCTGCCAGAATCCTTTCCCGTTGAGGCTCTTCGCCTCGAAAAACTAAGGACACGCAAGATGCGTGTCCTTTTCTATATCATAAGCAAGTTAGTTCTATTTTTTTTCGATTACGCCGACACACTCGATGTGGTAAGTCTGCGGAAACATGTCCACTGGTTGGACTTTTTTTAATTGTAGGCCAAATGTTTCGAAAAGCTTCACATCTCTAGCAAAAGTTGCTGGATTGCAGGAGATATAAACAAGCTTCCGAAATTTCATTTTTGAGATCATCTCGACAGCGTAGCTGGTAAGCCCTGTTCGAGGTGGATCGACGATGATCTTGTCGTATTCAGTCTTATTTCTTAGTAGAAAGTGGTCTGCGCTATCACAGATAAATTCACAGTTTATCACTTTGTTGATCTTAGCATTTGCATTTGCGTCGTTGATCGCGCTCTGGACGATGTCGATGCCAGTTGTTTTCTTCGCAAACATTGAAAGATAAATTCCGATAGTTCCTGCGCCACAGAAGAGATCGAGCACGCTCTCCCCCATTTTGATCTCGGCCATCTCCTTGATCACATCATATAGATTTTCCATTGCGAACGAATTTGTCTGGAAGAAAGATTCTGGAGAAATCTGGAAAGTATATTTGCCAGTTTTCTCGAAGATGATAGCAGATCCGCCGAGTAGTTTTCGGCGAGCTTGATCGATATTGTCGTTGCGAATAGTCGAATGATAGAAAGATTTGATATCAGGCAGAGTGCCGACAAAATCGATAATCTTGTCTTTGCTTGGCAGAAATTCTGAGCTGGTGAATAGCTCAAGCATGATCGAATTTGTGTTGATCCCTTCTCTGATCTTGATCTGCGAGAAAGAGCTCGTATTTTCAACATTTTTGTTTAGAAAATCAACTAAAGAGTTTAAGACTAGATTAGCCTTTTCTGAGATCAGATCGCAGTGATCTATTTCGATAAGTCTTCTGTAGTCAGCAGCGTCGTGCATCGCAAGCGAAAGCTTCCCCTCTTTATCGAGGGTCAGGAAAAATCTCATGGTGTTCCGGTAGCCAAACTCGGTATCGCTACCAGAGATGATAGGCAAGATTTTTGTCTCAACCTTAGCCCGAGTGAGTACTTCATGAAAAATGTCGTCCTTGAAACGAAGCTGGTCCTTGAGCGCGATGTTTTGGTGATCACAGCCACCACAAACCTCGAAGTGAGGACATTTTGGTTTTATGCGAAAAGGAGATGCAGTTACGATTTTGTCGATCTTGCCATCCGAGAATGATTTTTTCTCGTTCACAGGAGAGATTTCGAGCTCGTCGCCAGGGACAGATTTTTTGGTAAAAATGACTTGGCCGTTGTTACTTCGGCTGAGACCTTTGCCTTCGAAGACTAATTTTTCGATTGTGAGTTTCATTGTGAAATATTGATAAGTTTATAAATTTGTCATTTGCAGATTGTCAAAACAGCATAGCAGATTTTGGATATTATTGCTACATAACAAAAATATCGTGATATAACTCACGATATTTATTGTTTGAGCCTGTCGAGAACTATTTGCCTATGCTTCTCCACCTACTCGTTCACCCTGAGCCTGTCGAACGGGTAGAGTCGAAGAATAAAAATGGCTATCTAATCAGCTGATACAGCGCTATACCTGTGGCAACGGAGACGTTTAGCGAGTTTTTCTCTCCATGCATCGGGATCTCGATGATCGTATCGCAAAGATCGAGAATCTCTTTTTGCACGCCCTCTGTTTCGCTGCCAACAATAAGAGCGACCGATACATTATCCGATTCAAATTCTGTATATGGGATAGAGCGTGAATCTTGCTCAAGCGCTACAATCTTGAATCCCTGTTTTTTTAAATTAGAAATTGTAAATTCTAAATTGTCCTCACTCTCCCACTCCACAGTATCAACAGCGCCAAGTGCTGTCTTGTCTATCTCTTTCCGAGGAGGGCGAGGTGTTATGCCAGTCAGAATTAGCTTTGTTACCCCTGCTGCATCGCAGGTTCGAAAAATTGAGCCGACGTTTTCCATCGAACGAACATTATTAAGAATAAGATATATTTTTGGTTTAGAAGTCATAGGAATTTTGGTATTTAGACGGTTTTTTTGCCCCTCCCTCTTTCAGGGGGAGGTTGGGTGGGGGTTACAGTGAAGTGGCAGAGCAACAGAGAGACAGAGTGGCAGAGGGAAGGAAGAAGATCCATAAACCACCCCTAGCCCCTCCTTGAAAAGGAGGGGTATAAAAACTATTCTTCTTTTGTTTCAGGCTCGACTTCGCATGGGCATGAGAGCATTCTCTTTTTCAACTCCTCGATCAGGTCTTTGGCAGGAAATACTTCCTGAGATGAAGCATCAAGATCACGAAGTATGATTTCGTCCTTGACCGCTTCTTGCTGGCCGATGATGACGGCGTATTTAGCATCTAGCTTCACTGCGGTCTTAATTTGCTGGCGAAGAGAGTCGTTTGATGGGACAAAATATACGTTTATATCATTTTTTGTGAGGGCGTCGTAGATTGCTTTTGAGACTTCCTTTGCCTTATCTCCAAGCTGAACGATGCAGATTTCTACTCCACGTGGCTTCTTGACCTCGATTTTTTGTTTTTTCATGAGCGAAATCACACGTTCCATGCCAAAACTGAAGCCAACTGCAGGTGTCTTCATGCCTCCAAGAAGCTCTACAAGCCCGTTGTAGCGTCCTCCGCCCACGATTGTGCTCTGACGGCCCCTATCATCTTTATCGACGATCTCGAAGACAGTCTGAGTGTAATAGTCTAATCCACGGACAAGCTTAGGATCTAGATCATATTTGATGTTGAAATAATCAAGATATTCGAGAGTCTGTTGGAAGTGTTCCTTGCACTCAGAACAGAGTGTGTCAAGCATGACTGGCGCATCTTTGCCGAGCTTCTGGCAGTTTTCGTTCTTGCAGTCTAGCAATCTCAGCGGATTCGTCTCTATTCTGTTATTACAGTCAGAGCAAAGTTCATTTTTCGAATCAGCATAGTATTTCTTTAGCTTCGCCAAGTACTTTGGACGGCACTTTGGGCAGCCAATAGAATTTGTATAAACAATCAAATTCTTTAGTCCTAGTCTGTTTAATATCTCCCAAGCTGACATGATGGCCAAATAGTCTGATTTCGGTGAGCCATCACCGATGATTTCCATGCCGGTTTGATAAAATTCTCTGAAGCGGCCTTTCTGAGGTCTCTCATGGCGAAACATGGCGCCCATATAGAAAAGTCTGACAGGCTGAGACCAGCTCGCCATGCCGTTTTGCAAATAAGATCGGACAACGCCAGCGGTGCCCTCAGGTCTGAGCGCAAAAGTGATCGCTTCGTCTTCACTGTGAGACTGAAGTGTGAACATCTCTTTTTGGACGATGTCTGTGGTATCGCCAATGCCTTTCGCGTAGATTTCAGAATTTTCGAAATGAGGAATGTCGATACGCGAAAAACCAAGTCCTAGAAAGACTTTTTCTGAAGTGTCTCGCACTGCCGTCCAGTAAGGCTGTTCTGAAGGAAGGATGTCCTTCGTGCCACGAGGTGTTTGGTACGTATCTTTTGCCATATATTTCTCCAATTTCTAAATAATAATAGATCGAGTATCGCTCTCGACAAATCTTAGCAAGACTACGATCGAAAATCAATCGCTAAAATATTTATTATGCAACGTAGCCCACGCTTCAGCGTGCTATGTGCCAAGCCAGACTCCCGCTTCGCCCCATTCAGGGGCTACGAGGGGCATGAAAAAGTCTGGTCTACGGGAAAATCATCGTAGCTCAAGCTTTAGCTTGCGAACAGCACGCTGAAGCGTGGGCTACGTAGTTTGCTAGTAGCTCAGGCTTTAGCCTGTCTGCGGCGTGCTGAAGCTGGCTTACTAATCGCTAGAATATTCAGAATAGAAAAGCCCGATCTTTTGTAGATCAGGCTCGGGATTTTAGAATTAGGTATACTTTTGGATAATCAGCGAAATTTGCTCAATAGTCTCTGCTAGTTTACCTTCGAGATTTTCGACAACGAAATCAAATTCATAGCTACACAGCATCTCCGATTCGGCAATGAGGAGCCGAGACCTGATCTGCTCTTCTGTGTTTGATCCCCTGCCACGTAATCGATTTTCGATATCGCTTAGTGGCGCTGTGATGAAAATAGAGATGACATTTGGAATAATATTCCTAATCGCTCGATGCCCATTTACATCAACATCTTTGATCACATTGTGGCCATATTCGAGTAGTTGCTCAGTCTCGGATCTCGAGGTGCCGTAGTAGCACCCTCCATACCTGTTCCACTCGATGATGTCCGACGAATCAACAAGTATGAAGAAAACTTCTTCTGAAACGAAGATATATCTGTTTTCGATATCGTCGCCAAGTCTCTCTGGCCTTGTGGTGTGGCTTTTGGAAAGCACTAGATTCAGATCGCTTCGTTTCAATATTTCCTGAATCACCGTGCCTTTTCCGACACCAGATACTCCACTGAAGATAATCATTCTTTGCATGATCATATCCCCCTTCTTCGCAGAGAGTATCACGAAATACACCAAAAATCAAAATTATCTGCTCTGGAATTAAAAAATCCGACCAGTTTGTGCTGGCCGGAAAGGGATGGGTCATTTGTTCATCTTGTCTAAGGCGGTGCGAAATGCAAATGCATTTTCATGTTTTGACCAACGTTTTTCGAGGAGACCATTGTCCCCCATTCCTTCGATAAGATCGAGAAGTTCACCTTCGCTTATCTGAGTTTGAGATTGAATACTCTCAATTGTGAGATAGTCTGGAAATTTACGATGGAGAAAATCATGCAGCACATCTTTGCTTGATGCGACAGCGGGTACCGGAAGCTTCGTTGGCGCTTTTTTTGCAAAAATTTGCTGAATTTTTTTCATATTCGACAGGTCAACCTCACGTGGCTTATAGTCGAAAAGGTATCCCCTCTCAATGTTACAGTCTATGTTGTAAGACTCCTCAGCCATATCGTTGCCGAGACTGGTATACAGCGTGAGTGTGGCTTCGTTTACTTTTCCCGCAGGATATTTTGACAGAGCAAGAGAGGTCATGTATATCGCGTACAGCCCATACAAATCTACCAGATCAAGCGAAGTTACCCTTGGTGTATGACTATTTATGAAGCTTTCATCAATCCATTTTGTAAGATGCTCCTTTGTCAAAAAGCCTGGCGTGAAGTGATTTACAATCTCGATTACTTCACCGCGTCGGAGAAGGCATTTCTCTCTAAATGTTTTTCTCCAATTTTCTTCGTAGTTTCTCTCCCAGAGGTCTGCTGTCGCGGCATGAATGTAGACACGGGTGCGAGCGTCTGTCAGAGCCATTAAATTTGTGAGATGCGTCCCTATTGCATATGCCATCTTAATTTCTGGCAAATGCAAGTTTTTGCAAACACATGTTGGCGCTCCGGCGGGAGTCCAGCTTGCTGGAATTATTAGGAAATCGTTGTCGTCCCAATAATTCAGCTGGCGTAGAGTTATGCCTGTCAGCGAAGACACGCGTGTTGCCGTAAGGCAAAGTGTACTTTCGACGTATTTGCAAAAACAGTCGAAGGATAAAACTTGCAGAATATTTCCATGTACTACAACCATAGTATTCCCCCTTTATGTTGTATGATTATCGATAGTGACTATCCCATAAATTACGGAATTAATCAAGTCTCAGCTTAATAATTTTCTTACTTTGTGTTATTATCTGGGTATGAAGAATAATGATAAAATATTGGTCAGCGCTTGTTTGCTTGGGACTCCTTGCCGCTGGGACGGGAGCTCGAAGAAAAACGATAAGCTTCTCGCTATGTTTGATCGTAAGCAGATTGTTTCGGTTTGCCCAGAAGTTCTTGCTGGTTTGCCGACTCCGCGGCCTGCTTGCGAGCTATGCGAGAGTAATGGCAAACAGCTCGTGCTAGATAAAGATGGCAATAATTTTACCGAATCATTTCTGCTGGGAGCTCAGAAAGCGCTTGATGTTGCAAAATCTAGCGGCATAAAAATTGCTTATCTGAAATCTGGCAGTCCCTCATGCGGCGCGCGGACAATTTATGATGGCTCTTTCGCTGGCAAGAAAATAGCCGGCTCTGGAATGTTTGCAAAAATGTTATCCGAAAATGATATTGAAGTTATTGAAGTCGATTAATGATAATTGATCTCGATTTGTGCAAAGTATTCGTTTGTGCTATTATATTGACATGTTAAATATTACTACAAACTTAAATTGGTGGACTGTCCAAACTCTCGGGCAGTAATTTTTGTGTAATATCTATAGACCTCTAATAATCACTGCCCGAAACCGAGCATTTTTTTGTATGAAAAAATATCAATTTAGAAACCGAGCAAATCTCCTCTGGCGACCCTAACATGGTCTCAATTTGGTAAATAAAATAATTTTAAGGATTTATATGAAAAAGAATAATAATGAGTATTTTGGAAAATTTGGCGGACAGTTCGTGCCAGATGAATTAAAACCAGCGTTAAAAGAAGTTGAGGAGGCGTTTGAAAGCGCAATTCTCGATAAATCTTTTGTAGAAGAGTATCTAGACTTGATGAAAAACTATGTTGGTCGGCCATCGCCCCTGTACTTTGCCAAGCACTTATCAGAAAAGCTTGGTGGAGCGAAAATCTATCTGAAGCGTGAAGACCTGAATCATACAGGTGCGCACAAGATAAATCATACTATCGGCGAGGCACTACTTGCGAAGCGAATGGGTAAGAAAAAGCTACTCGCAGAGACTGGTGCTGGCCAGCACGGAGTAGCACTTGCAACAGCTGCAGCACTTCTTGGCTTGGAGTGTGAGGTTCATATGGGAGCGATCGATATCGAAAAACAGCATGCAAATGTGGTTCGGATGAAGCTGCTCGGTGCAAAAGTCGTCGCCGTTGAAACTGGCGGAAGGTGTTTGAAAGATGCGGTCGATAGTGCCTTCGGCGCATATATGCAGAGCTATGAGGATACATTTTTCGCGATTGGCTCTGTAGTTGGTCCATATCCTTATCCGAAGATGGTGAAGTATTTTCAAGCGATAGTTGGCCGTGAAGCGCGCAAACAGATATTAGAGCAAGAAAATAGCCTCCCAGACTACGTAATCGCCTGTGTCGGTGGCGGATCAAACGCGATGGGAATATTTCAGGGTTTCCTGAAAAAAGACGTGAGATTAGTCGGTGTCGAGCCCGCTGGCAAAAGCTTCAAGCTTGGCGAGCACGCTGCAACTCTGACTCTTGGGAAGCCAGGGGTACTTCACGGCATGTTCACTTACCTGCTTCAGGATGAAAAGGGTGAGCCGACTGCTGTCCACTCTATCGCTTCAGGGCTGGACTATCCAGGTGTCGGGCCAGAGCATTCGCATTTGAAAGATATCGGCCGAGTGGAGTATGTGACAGCAAATGACGAGGAGGCACTTCACGCCTTTTTGGAGCTGTCAAAAGTTGAAGGTATTATCCCAGCACTTGAGAGCTCGCATGCTCTCGCATATGCAATGAAGCTGGCACCAACATTGTCAAAAGATAAGGTCATCATCGTGAATCTTTCTGGTCGTGGAGATAAGGACGTAGATTATGTAGCAGAGAAAATCTCGCTATAGTAATGAAAAAATAAGGAGCCAGTCATCTGGCTCCTTATTCTATTAGTAATTTATTAGTGGCGTTTAATTTCTTCTTTCATTTCTGCGACGTAACCTTCAACCATAAACAGCAAATCATCTCTTTCTTTTGGTGCTATCTTTTTCAATCTGTCTTTGCGTAAATCGTCATCACCATATTCCTTGAGCTCGCCGCAAAGATATTGAAGAAATTTCTTGAGATAGCCGGGATTCCAAAGATACATAGTGACAAGCTCATTCGCATCTTCTAACGCCCTTGCTACGACTTCCGTCTCGGGATTCCGCGCATAGTCTCCCACATTTCCCCAAGTAGACAGACCGATACTTTTGTCAGCTTTGCGGCCTTGGTAACAAGTGCCAAAAAGAATACCATAGCTTGTTTCTACTTCACCTTTTGCTGCTTTGGTGTGCCAAAGGCTTGGCTCGCCCTTACTTTCTTTGAAAGAAAGATAATCTTGATAGGCATGGCTTGCTTCGTGCAAAAAGCGATATTTATCTAAGTCATTGTTTGTCGTTGGCCAAATCCCCTCTCCAGTGTCTGGTCTAATACCGAGCTGGACAATATATCTCTCATACTGCTCTTGATCCATTGGTGTCTTGCCGCACGAAATTGTGTAGTCCCTGTACTCAAACCACCAATTCTCGTCTTCTTCCTCAACATCACCGATAAATCCGGTTCTGACGAGAAATTGGCCAAGCTCATCTGGCAAATTGACATTTGGATTGTCATAATCTCGTTTGCTTGGCAAAGTTAAATATTCGTGAACAGTCTGTTCTAATTTGCTCTGTTCATAGTCTGCTGGGTTGTGGCTAAGTTCGTTCTGCATAACATATTTTATAGATTATTTATAAAGCGGATTAGCCATTT
>Ga0194056_10002259_pt1 | contig 10222 bp, 10 predicted proteins | sample SepL4413m_MetaG_FD_155458 | JGI IMG/M metagenome (GOLD analysis project Ga0194056, IMG submission 155458) | Anoxic zone freshwater microbial communities from boreal shield lake in IISD Experimental Lakes Area, Ontario, Canada - Sep2016-L442-13m | ecosystem: Environmental > Aquatic > Freshwater...
AATAATGAAAATGTACGGTAAATAGGGGGTTTGAGGGCAAAATAATTATTTTTTCGGCTTTTTTATAAAGAAAATGGAGTATTAAACCTTAAGTCGGACAGACTCCTAGCGTCCAATACCCACTAGGCTTTCTATCATCAGATATAGGCCAACAAATATCGAGCCAACCATTTTTACATGCGGCAAGATATGCACTAGACTGATGCTTTCTCCATTCAATTTTAGTCTCAAATTCTGAAGCAGATTCTAAACAAGTATCCAAATCCCAATAACCTTTTGGCTTTCTACCATCACCAGCAAGAGGAAGGCAAATGTCGAGCCAACCATTTCTACGTGCAGCCTCGTATGCGCCTTTTTCCATATCTTGCCATTCGCTTCGCGTATTAAATTGTTTAGCTGACACAATACATTTTTCAAGATTCCAATGACTTTCTGGTCGCCTTAAATACTCATCAATATCAAAGTTTTCAATAATTTCCAATACGTTATCATAGACTTGTCGTTTATCTTTATCATCGGTACTTTTTATCATCCCTACAGCTGTTTCATAAATGTCTTGTTTATCTTCGGCATTAGCATTTATCAACACCTCATTTATTTTGTTTTTCAATATATCTTCAAAATCATCCTGCATATAATCTCCATGTTAAATTTTTAAAAAATATTAGACTTCACAATAAGTAGTGACTTATAAAAATAAATATCGTAAACATAAATTATGTTACAATTCAAATCCCGATACTACAAACAGGTTTTCATCTACGATGCCTCGCCTATTTGTAAGTATTGCTACACTGGCACGGTGTGGGAAAGTGTTGACAGCCGGGAAAGACCGGCATCCTATATTACGGCATCAACTGATAGCTTCGTATCTGGTAAAACACGATCAATGTTCGTTGTCACTATTCAAATCTTCCAATTATTCTGTAATCTGACACTTTGTAGGTGCGTCCCGCTACAAATACTTTTCATAAATTTAAAAAGGTTTCCCAAGACGTGGACATAATGCCTAACTCACCTTTTGACGTAAGCATAAAGCTGGAAAACGATGCAACTTCTCGGCTGTCTATTATGTAGCACCAAACACATCCGCCGAAACAAAAACTATAGCTTGTGTGTCCGCTTGGCTGGCGAGTCTTGAATGGATTTGTTATTAGTCCATACTGGACTTCATGGTTCCCTTTAGTTAATGCGTGACACAAAATAGGATATTTTTTATCAGAGTCCGATAACTCATAAATTAACATCTCTCGAAGAGACTTTTCATGTACTCCTAGAGTTACTTGCTCAAATTCAGGCAAGGAAGAAACACTGGCTCTAAACAATATTGAAAGATGAAACAGTTTAAACTTACCGTAATTAAGACCATTAAGCTTTATTTCAGTATCAGCACCAAATTTACTTGGCAATGCTTTTTCATCAAACCATAGTTGCTTGAAATATTTTTCATAGCGATCATTTAATAACTGCTCACAATCAAAGCACAGCAGTTTTTCCCTTAGACCTTTTTGGAGTAACTTCCTTTTCTTATATTCTTGCTGCTCTCCAATTTTCGATAACCGTTGCGCCCTATGCTTATCATCGTATAAAGGTTTATAAAGAAACTCAGGGATGATGTGGGAATTTTGTAACTCCTTATCTAGGGTACAGAGTCTACATGTCATATCTTTTGCCTAACGTAATATATACGACATCCGCGTCTTATAAAAAGCATGATTTGTCGTATATTCATCATAAAGCCATCCAGTTAATTATTTTTATTGATCTAAGTCTAAACTAATAGGATGCAACGACAAACTAAAATGACATTTTTTCTCAAAAAACACATTCAATAAAACATCAGTTACTTCGCATTATTCGATGTCCGATTTGGGCCGATTTTTGCCTGTCGTCATCAGTCATTGCCACGATCGGCTTTCGTATAAACCAATTTCAACACTAAATTCCAAATCTTAGAATGATTCGAGTGTCGGCTGATTTCACCATCAAATTCGAATGACAAACAGTCTGTGATTTCTTCTTTCAGCGCCAGATTTCGATTACCCTGATTCCCAAAGAAAAGGCGTGAACAGCACGCCCGATCCGACCGAAAATCAAATTCAGCGCAACAACGCCTTTGCCAACCCAATAATCTCGTTTTCATCAATCTCATTAATTGAATAATCCTGTTTATTCAGTTTAAACGGATTGACAATGGAAGTCGATTTAACGACTTTGTTGATGTCGGTCTGGTAAACACGGCTAACCGGTGTCGGGCCAAAAAGGGTGATGGAGGGTTTGTTTAATCCCCAGGCAAGATGGGTCGGGCCGGTATCATTGCCAATCAACAAATCGGAGTGGGCAATCAGCGCTTTTAAGCTGTTTAAATCCAGTCGGGGCATGACTTGTATCGTGCCGGATTGCGCGGCCATCCAGTCGGCTTTTTCTCGTTCTTGCTCACTACCCCAAACGACCAAACAGTTTTGCTGTAACGCCTGCGCTATTTTTACAAACTTGTCTGCCGGATAGTTTCTGCTGTCCCAGGTTGAACCGATTACCAGAACAATATTTTTCCGGTTATTTTGCAAAAAAGGGTAAATTTGCGGGTCTTCATTGGCAAAAAACAGAAACGGTTTTTTGTTAAGTATCTGCTCAGTGGTTATAGTAATACCTAACGGACTGGCTAAAACCAGCGCATTTCTATCAATGGTATTGTCGTCAAACGCACAAGCTACTTTGACATCATAAAACCAGGAGGCGGCTTTTTCGCGGATTGAATCCGCATCAAATCCGGCGAGACGCTTGCCAAGCAACTTGGCGATAATCGCTGATTTAATAAGCCCTTGCGCGTCAATAACCAAATCATAGTTATTTAAGGCATAGTTGCGAATGACTTTAATCTGCTGAAAAATACCGGCCTTATTGGTTTTTAATACTTTCAGATTAACCGTTAAGATATTATTAATATCCGGATTATTTTTTAAAACGTCGGCAAAACGTTCTTCAACAATCCAGTCAATTTGAATAGCCGGAAAAGCGGTTTTAATAAACTGAAGCGCAACCATGGCATGGACAATATCACCCAAAGCCGAGAGTTTAACGATGGCGATTTTCAAAAATTAACCTTACGTTTGTTAAATGACATGAAGCACTTGTTCCGGTTTTATCTCCGTTAAACAGCGGGTATGACCCAAGGGACATTCACGTTTAAAACAGGGGGAGCAATCCAGATGTAAAGAAATGACGTGAGCCTTGGCATTAAGTGGCGGTGTAAAACCGGGATCGGATGAGCCATAAAGGGCTATGATTTTTTTGTCCAAGGCAGCGGCAACATGCATCAAACCTGAATCGTTGGTTACTACGGCATTAACCAGTGACAATAAATCCACTGCTTCAGCCAAAGACGTTCGGCCCGTAAAATCAAGACACTGACCGGAAACTTGATTGTTAATTTGTTCAGCGGTTGCTTTATCTTTATCAGAACCAAACAACCAAACCTGCCAACCGTCCGCAATTTTATCTCGCGCCACTTGTGCATAATGGCTGGCCGGCCAGCGTTTTGCATCGCCATATTCTGCGCCGGGACATAAGGCTAATATCTTTGTCGATGACTCGTAGGTTGGGTTAGCGGCGCGTAACCCAACATCAGTCGTTGGGTTTTGTCGGGTTACGCTATCGCTAACCCGACCTACAAAATGACTGTTTAATTTGAATTTTTCAATAACCGCCTGTTGCTGATGACGGTTAATGACGAGAGCGGGAATCGGATACTCAGGCGGTAACTGTGCGGTGCCAGGCAAGCCCAAGGCGACAAAGCGCTGGACGGTCATGGTCAGTAAGCTTTTATCCAGTTTTCTGGCATCGTTAAGCAAGCCCCAGCGACATTCACCGATATAACCGGTACGAACAGGAATATCGGCAAAATAAGGAATTAATGCCGACTTCCAGGAATTTGGCAAGACGATTGCCTGATCGTAACCTTCTGACCGTAATTTTCTACCCAGCTTGATTCTGTCCAACAAACCAAACTGACCATGCCCTAAAGGCATGGCAACAGCTTTTGCAACTTGCGGCATTCTTTCCAGCAAGGCCAATGACCATGACGGTGCCAAAACATCAATTTGACAATCTGGTTGGGCATTTTTTAACGTGATAAAAAGGCTTTGCGCCATCACCATATCGCCTACCCAAGACGGGCCGACGACCAGAATGCGGGGTGATTTCAAAGTCTTAATTAACGTAAGTCAACCACTCGGCATGGTCGTCGCGGCGGCCATGGACATAATCAAAATAAAGTGACTGCAACTTTTCGGTTATCTCGCCGCGACTACCGCAGCCTATTTTACGATTATCCAGTTCTCTGATTGGTGTTACTTCAGCGGCAGAACCGGTAAAGAACGCTTCATCAGCCACATAAATTTCATCGCGGGTAATGCGCTTTTCAATCACCTCATAACCTTGTTCGCGGGCTATGGTCATGACGGTATCACGAGTAATACCTTCCAGTGCCGAGGTGGTTTCCGGTGTGTAAATTTTGCCATTACGCACAATAAACAAATTTTCTGCGCTGCCTTCTGCCGCAAAACCTTCGTGATCCAACATTAACGCTTCATCGTAACCATTCGACAAGGCTTCTTGCAGCGCCAGAATGGAATTGATGTAATTACCGTTGGCTTTAGCTTTGCACATGGTGCTGTTGTGATGATTACGCACATAAGAAGACGTGCGAATACGAATGCCATGCTCTATGCTGTCAGCGCCCAGATAAGCGCCCCACGACCAGGCGGCGACCATAACATGAACTTTAAGATTGTCCGCACGCAGCCCCATACCTTCAGAGCCATAAAAACACATAGGGCGAATATAGGCGCTGTCCAGATTGTTTTTGACAACGGCATCACGATGCACCTGATTGATCTCATCCTTGGTAAACGGCATCGGCATATTCATGATATGCGCGGAACGGAACAGCCGATCGGTATGGTCTTGCATTCTAAAAATCGCGGTGCCTTTTTCGGCGTGATAAGCTCTTACGCCTTCAAACACGCCCAAGCCGTAATGCAAGGTATGCGTTAATACATGGATTTTCGCTTCACGCCAATCAACCCATGTGCCATCCTGCCAAATTAAGCCGTCTCTATCGTCCATTGTCATCATTTATTCTCCAACATTAGTGTTTATGTGTGTTTTTATCTACGAAACCGATCAAGCATGGTTTACCGTTTATGCCATATATTTATGCCAAATTTGCTCAACTTGTTTGCTCAATTCAAGCACTTCAGCCTCATTGATTACGGCTCGTTCGCCTTGTAAAACCAGTTTGTGACCGGTATCACGATAAGTACAATAAGCCGCTTTAAGCGTTTTTGCTTCAGCTTGGGACATAAAGCCGTCTTCCTGCAAGCCCTCAAGCAACCTGACATTATCTGTATAAGTGGTTAAGGCTGCATTTTTTGCTGCTTGCGCTAAAACCCCAAATTGTACTATAAACTCGATATCAGCAATACCGCCTTTGCTTTGTTTTAAGTCAAATTTGTTTAATTCTTTCGTTGCCAAGGCACCACGCATCTTTTCGCGCATTTCACGTACTTCGGTTTTTAATAATGCCACGTCTCTGGGCAAGCTTAATATTCTGCGTCGAATGGCCTCATAGTGCGTTTTTAAGCGGGCATCACCGGCAATAAACCGGCCTCTGACCAAAGCCTGATGCTCCCATGTCCAAGCCTGATTTTTTAAATAATCTTCATAGGCATTAATGTGCGTAACCAATAAACCGGAATCGCCGCTGGGACGTAAACGCATATCAACTTCATAGAGTATACCCGACAACAGTTTTGTATCCAGAATATGCCGAACCTTTAACCCCAAGCGGCCATAAAATTGAGCGCAGGAAATCGGCTTTTCGCCATCGGTCAGGGCATTGCCATCCGGGCAATCATACAAAAAAACCATATCCAGATCAGACCCGTAACCCAGCTCGATACCGCCCAACTTGCCAAAGCCGATAACGGCAAAATCGTTGGAATTATTATCGCTGCCCGGCGGCTTACCATGTTTTTCGGTCAGCATAAGCCACGCCCGATCAACGACATGAGTCACGATGCTTTCGGCTATGAAGGTTAAATAATCACTGACCACCATGAGAGGGATTGCACCCATAATATCAGCGGCGGCCACTCTTAACATATTTAACTGTTTAAATTGCCGCAGAACTATCATCAGTTGCTCAAGATCTTGTACCTCAATAGCAGCTAATAAACCAGCCAACTGCTCATCAAGATCGCCTTTTTTAAGCGGCTCATACAAGGTGCGCGTATCCAGTAATTCATCAAATAACACCGGATATAATGATAAGTAATCACAAATCCACGGACTGGCGGATGACAAGCGAATCATTTGAGCCAGCGCATCGGGGTTTTCAGCCAGTAATGACCAATAAACATTTCTGCCGGCAACCGCTTCAAATAATCCCAAAATGCGTTTTAAGGTTTCATCAAGGTTATCAACTTGCCGCATCGCCTCAATTAATTGCGGCATTAACCGGTCAAGAACCTTGGCACCTTTAGCGGTTAAGCGCCGAATTGACGGCGCGTTTTTAAAGTGTTTGATAGCCGCCAGCGTTTCAGCGGCCTGTTGAAAACCATACCAACTCAAGCAGTCCAGTAATTCGGCATCATCCGCAGTGCCTGTCCAAATTAGTTGGCTATGCTGATCTTTTACTGCCTGCCGGGAGAGAGAAAAAACCTCATCAAATACCGCATGCACCTGCTCTCTTACCGTATCCAATTCGTTTTTAAAACCGTTCCAGTCTGGATAATCCAGCGAATAAGCCAGTAGTGCCTGCACTAATGGCGCGGTCGGCAAGTCATGCGTTTGTCGGTCTTGATATTGTTGGATGTGGTTTTCCACCCTACGCAGAAAACCATACGATTGGATTAACTGTGCGGCATCGTTTGGCATCAATAATTCCAGCTCGCCAAGAGTTTTCAAGACATCCAGAATACCGCGCGTTTGCAGCGCCTTTTCATTACCACCGCGAATCAACTGAAAAGCTTGACCAATAAATTCAACTTCGCGTATGCCACCCGGCCCCAATTTAACGTTATCCATGCGGTCTTTACGTCTTAATTCCTGGGTAATCTGTAGCTTTAAAGAGCGCAGTTCTTCAAAAGCGCCGTAATCCAGATAACGCCGATAAACAAAAGATTTTAGCATTGCCATCAGTTGTGCGCCGGTATTAAAGTCTCCTGCGACCTGACGCGCCTTGACCATCGCATAGCGCTCCCATTCCCGTGCCTGGGTCTGATAATAGTTTTCCATACCATCAAACGTCATGATAATGGGGCCGCTATCGCCAAAAGGCCTTAAGCGAATATCGGTACGAAACACAAAACCGTCCACCGTTATTTCATCCAGCACTTTGACCAGACTTTGACACAGTCGCGTAAAAAACTCGCTGTAGCTGGTTTCTTTTCTATCCGGTAATACGCCGTTTTCTGCGTAAGCAAAAATCAGGTCTATATCGGAAGAATAATTTAATTCATAGGCACCCAGCTTACCCATACCCAATACGATAATCTGCTGGGGACTGCCATCAGCAAGTAGCGGTGTGCCGCGTTTTTCACAAGCTTGGCTGTAAAGAAAAGCCAGCGCGTATTGAATGCAGGCATCTGCCAACCAGGACACCTCGGCCAGCGTTTCCGATAACTGTGCCCAGCCAGCCAAATCACGCCACGCAATCCTGATCATTTCCCGCCGCCGAAAATGCCGCAATTTTTGCATTAACCCGGCTTCGTTCTCAATCTGCATGGCCGCCAGTTTGTCTTGATAACGGTGGCTATTATAATTCGTTAATAAATCCCCGGAATTGACCAAATCAACCAGTATCTCCGGTCGCCGCAGACAGCTTTCAGAAATAAACAAACTGGAACACCAAACCTTGGGCATGGAGCCTGTAATCTCGGGTGCCGGATAGAAATCGGGATTAAGTTCAGCCAACTGTTCATGCCATTGCTTTAGCGTAGCGGTTACAGAAATACGTAACTCATCAGGGAGTTTATCAAGTTCGGGTTGGAGCGTATTAATAAAAGACATGAGCCGTAGACGAATTCAAAAAAACCATCATACCTAAGTCATGTTATGCAAGCCATAAGAAATACCATGAAGGCACGAAACAACTTGTTTTTTTGGTTGGCTCATATAAGTATTTCTACGTATTGTTTTTTTACCTGAAATCATATATTTTTATCCCCGTGGATCGAATGTTAGAGTATTTTGACTATTCAGCTTAAGTTTGAATGGCGGAGCGGACACTTTCATAGCCTGGCAATCAAACGACTGTCAATAAATCCATTAAAGTGTAAACCCAACCTTGCTGACTTGGCGTTTGAAAATAAAATACTCATTTTTTCCTATTTATTCCTGTGCTTACGGTTCATGTTGTTTTACCTGGGTCATTAAAGACTGACCACTAATTAATCTAAAATAGAGGTGTACGATGTCGTTAAAAACTAAAAACAAAGTCAATTCAGATTCTGAAACATCAGACGATACTATATGTCTTCCGGATCGTGATGCCAGAATTGCCGAGCTTGCTTATTACAAGGCAGAAAGTAGAGGTTTCGAGCCAAATCACGAACTTGATGACTGGCTTGAGGCAGAACAAGAATTTATTCTGTAGCAAGAAAAGACGGCTATTAGGCAATTCGCAAAAAAACACTCCCCCTGTTCGCATAGTTCCAACAGTCCGGCATGAAAATCCATCAGGCAACCCTCTCCCGCGTTGCCTGAGACTGGAGCGTGAAAACGATAGAATGGGTGGTTATTTCTACGAATGGCCTTACCCATAAATCCCGTCAATAGACTGACGTAGCTGTTCAATAATAATCTGAATAGATATTGGAGAATGTTATGAGCACTAAAGAAAAAGACACCACAAAAAAAACTGAAGTAATGCCCCGCACACCTGGCGGAAGCTTGCTTTCATTTGATGAATTTGATAATTTTTTTGATGATTTTCTTTCCCGCAGATGGCCGCGTCTGTTGGATTTCAATTTTCCTCCCGGGTTTGAAAGGGGGCTTCCCAAAATTGATATTCTCGATCACGATAATGAAATAGAGGTTCAGGCGGCCTTACCCGGCATTAAAAAAGAAGATCTGGATGTAACAATCAACAATCAAACCCTCACCATAAGAACGTCTACAAAAGAAGAAAAAAAGGCAGAGGAAAAAGGCAAATATTTTCGCCGTGAAATATCGCGAGGAGAATTTCAGCGCACGGTATCCTTGCCCGATAATGTCGATGATAGTAACGCCAAAGCCGCTTTTAAAGACGGTATATTGACGATTACGATTCCCAAAACGGAAAAAAGCAAACGCAAAAATATCGAGATTAAATAATCCGGACTTTGCTCGTAACTTGCTTCACCAGGGCATTAATTATGAAAAATCAAACTAAACATTACGCACTATCGGGTTTATTTATAATATTTCTCGGTTTAATGCCCATCACTAAAGGGTTCTCGGAGGAGTTACAACCCCCGCAACAAGTTATACAAAATGTTTCTGACCAAATAAAGCAAAAACTAAAGGATAAAGCCTTTGCCAGCAATTTTGCTCAAGTGACGCAATTTGTTAGTGGCGTTATTGATCCCCATACGGATTTCGACAAAATTGCGCCGCTGGTTTTAGGAAAGCATTGGAAAGCAGCTACGACAGTAGAACAAGAGCGTTTTAAACATGAATTTCAAACATTGCTGGTAAGAACCTACTCCAGAGCCTTTGTGGAATATAACGACTGGTCAATGGATTTATTGCCTCTTGAAATATCAAATGAACCTACAAAAGCCATCGTAAAAACCAAGGTTATACAACCCGGGCAACAAGCTGTTGATGTCAATTACCGGATGTTACTGAGCAGGGGCGAGTGGAAAGTTTACGATATTATGATTGATGGCGTCAGCCTGGTAACTAACTACCGTGCCAGCTTTAACGAGGAAATTCAAACGAAAGGTTCATTAAGCGCCGTTATTGATTCACTGGCTAAACGTAATGCCGACGCACTGCTACCCAAGAATTCTTAAAGACAGGGCTATCGATTTTTGGCTATCAATCCAAGCCGGAGCGGATAACGTTTTTTAGAATATAGACTTTCAGAAATTTTAAATTCGTGTCGCTGTAAGTTTATACAGATAACATCCCTTAAAGGAATGGTATCTACACAAGTCATATAGCCGTCATTCCG
>Ga0194056_10002262_pt1 | contig 10217 bp, 3 predicted proteins | sample SepL4413m_MetaG_FD_155458 | JGI IMG/M metagenome (GOLD analysis project Ga0194056, IMG submission 155458) | Anoxic zone freshwater microbial communities from boreal shield lake in IISD Experimental Lakes Area, Ontario, Canada - Sep2016-L442-13m | ecosystem: Environmental > Aquatic > Freshwater >...
GATGACAACCGCTGCCCAGATGCCGGCGGGTGTTGTGTGGATTCCCGCCCCATGGCAGTACCCGGACGCTGTGCTGGAACTCGACGGCTATCCGCTGCCAGCCTGCCCATCCAGCAGCATCGTGCAAGGCATATTGCTGTGGGGGCTAGTCGGCGAGGTGCTGGAACTGCGTAAGTAGATCATGAGTACCAGAAAAGAATTCCGGTGCTACTTGCTGTCCGGCTTGTGGCTCATGCAGGCGGTGGCCACTGCCAATGCCTGGTTCAGTCTGCCGCCCGGAGCGGGCATCACCACCGTTCTGGATAGCGCGGATAACCAGTTCTGCTGGTACGCCGGCCCCGGCGACCAGCAGGAGTGGCTGATTAACAATGGCACGCGCTCCGCCATCCGGATCAAGGGGAATCAGGATGTGACCGGGCTGAAGTTCAACCTCTCGGCCTATCGTGGTCAGCGTGTGGTGGCGGCGGAACTGCACCTGGCAAGAGCCAACACGGACCTGGTGACTTCACTGGCGGCAGCCACGATCAACACAGACTGGGCGGAGAATTCCGCTTGTTGGCGCTATCGTTCAACCAGCAACGAATGGACGTACACCAATAGCGATTTCACGACCGCGACGTTTGGCAATTACGGTTCCCTGACCTGTTTCGGTTTCAGCAACGCGGCCACGTTCCGGGTCTATACAACCAACAGTTACACGTGGATCGCCCTGGCCCTGGACCCGGCTGTGGTCAACGCGCTGATCCTGGACCAGTACGGCCTGGCCGTCACCGACCCGCGCCTGCACTCGGCGTTTGCCGGGAATCCGACGGTTTACACGCGCGAACAGAATTCGACATTGCAGCCGCGGCTTTACATCCAGTTCGCCACCAACACGGATTTCACCGCGCCGGCGCAAGTCGGCGGACTCGCCGCCGTGCCGGCGGGGGAGGACGGCTCCGTGGAACTCCAGTTTACGGCGCCGTCGGACCCTGACGACGCGAAAGCGTTTGGCTATAACGTCCGCTACTCAACCGGCGATGTTTTTGCCACCGCCACAGACGCGGAGCGATGGCGGATTCCGCGCCCGGTCATGCCCGGCGCGCCCCAGCGCGTGCTGCTCGAACGCCTGGCGCCAGGCACCAACTATGCCTTTTTCGTGCAGGCCTACGATGCGGTGGGCAACACCGGTACGCCAGCCAAGATTCGCTTCACGCTGCCGGCACCGGCCGTCATCCCCCGGCTTGCCGACGGCGGTCTGATGTTGCCGAACCCCACGGGCCTGACGGTTCGCACCGCCGGCGGAGTGCTGCGATATTTCGGCGCAAGCGAAGTGGCGCAGATCAATCCGGCTACCGGCAACACCATCGAAGATGGCTACACCGGCTCCGGCGCAGACAATTACAAAAAAGCCAACATGGTGTGGAACGCCGCAAGCAACACCCTCTTCCTGAGCGGATGCCGCAACGAGGTGGTGGGTGCGCAACTGATCCTGCAACGCCTGGGCACGAGCCTGAACGGGGTAGGCGTCACGGTCAGCGACCTGACGGCGCCCGGCGGGGCGAGCATTGCGGCTTCACCAAACATCGAACGCTTCCAGATGCACTACATCGCCAGCGGCGGCAGCGCGTATGCGGAGGCGGCCATTCCGCTGGCAGCGCCGTTCCCGACCACGTTCAACATCCCGGATGCCAACCACAACGCCGGCGGCACGTACCAGTCGGTCTACCTCGACTTCTTCATCCCGCCGGGGACTGCCGCGGGCTTGTACACGGGCACCGTGAGCGTCAGCGCGACGGCGCTGGGCGCTGAGAACCCGGTGCGGATCGGGCTGCAACTGCGCGTCAGCAACGTCGCGATCCCCGACCGCATCTCATTCGAAGTGGATCTCAACGGCTACGGCAACCCCTGGGATTTAGTCGCCGACACCACCGCCACCTGCCAGCAATACTTCCAGACGATCCACAAGCATCGCGCCACGGCCAACACGTTGGCCTACAACTGGACCGGGGCCGCCAACTACACCGACCGCCGCCCGGATCTCACCGGCAACGGCCCGACCCGCCAGGCGTCGTCCTGGACGGCGTTCGACAACAAGTACGGCCGATTCTTCACCACCAACGCCGCGCAGTCGGCCTTCAACAGCGCGCATGGCTACACCGGTCCCGGAGTCAACACACCCGTCACCCGCTTCTACACGACATTCAACGAGATGTGGCCGCAATCAATGCTCGACACCACCTATGGCTTCGATGCCGCCGGCGCCGGTCCGGCCTATTGGGACGGTCTGCGCGCGGCCGGCAGTTACACCACCCTGTTTCCAGCCTGCCCCGATGTGCGGACCGCGTTTCCCAGCGGGTACCGCCAGGCGCAGATCAACGTGATGTCGAACTGGCTGGCGCACGCCAGCGCGGCCGGGTGGACGCAGACCGCGTTCGAGAACTACCTGAACAACAAGTTCACCTACACCGGCACGCATTCGCTCTGGGTGCTGGAAGAGAACGAGACGGCTGACGATTTCCGGGCCACAGGGTGCTTCCAGGAGATGTGGCGCGCCGGGTTGGCGGCCAGCGGGATCACCAACGTTCTCTGGCACTTCCGCATTGACATCTCGGACCGCTGGGGGCAGCACTGGGGCGAGCTGGACAACCGCGTCAACTTCCTTTGCATGGGCGCCGGCGCGGCCGGCTGGCACTGGCCAAGCAAGAAGTACCGCCGGTATGGGCTCGACGCGGACAAGCAGGAGGATTGGATCTGGTACGGCCTCGGCGCACCGGTGGCCGGTTCGGGTACGGCCAATGCCAGAACCTTCCTGCAGAAGTGGTGCCAGGGGTTCAATGGCGGCCTGCCGTACTGGGACAGCTACAACACGCAGTGGGTCAACGCCGACGATTCGACGCCCTGTGTGGTCTATTCCGGCCAGAGCGTGCCGGGGTTTGGCACGTACTCCGGGCCGGTCATGAGTCGGCGCGTGAAGCAGATGCGCCAGGCACAGCAGATCGTCGAACTGCTCAATTTGTGGAGCGCGTGCCGCGGCATGAACCGCAGCCGCGTGCGCAATGCGTTGAACGCCACCTACGGGCAGGGCACCTGGGACTACGCCTTCGGCACACTGGACGAGATGAAACTCTACCAACTGCATGCGGGTCTCGTGGCGCAACTCGAAACCCAGCCGGCGCCATTGAAGATCGCGCGGGTTGACAGCGCCGCTGGCTCGTCGATGGTGCTCTACTGGCCGAGTCTGAGCAACTGCACCTACACGGTGTTACGAGCCACCAACCTTGTTGCCGGCACATTCCAGTCCGTGGGCTCCGCCGTGTCCGCCACGCCGCCCAGCAATGTTTATACCGCCGCCCCCGCCTCATATCCCGCCGCCTTTCACAAACTGCAGGAGCAGTGGTACTGACTTAAGGAGGGATGAGCCGGGGCGCAAAGGGTGGAACCAGTTGAGTTGAAACGAACGTCGAACAGTCAACCTTGAACATCCAACGTTGAACGCCAACTCAAGGAAAAACACCGGGAGGGAACCACCTGGAGGGCCGACGGCCTCGGCGGCCATGCGGGTAGAGGCGAGAACGACGAGGTGGTCTCTCTGATGTCTGTTGATAGGCCGGCCAGCGAGGCCGCTGGCCCTCCAGAAGAGAGGACGTCGAACGCCACCTTTCTGGGTCCCTTAACTTGATAGCTATGCCCCTGACCCCTCCAAGCCTCCTTCGCCGCGATTCTCTGCGAGATCGGGGCTACGGCGGCCATGGGAGGGGAACTCGTTGGGTTGAAACTAGTTCAGTGGCGTCCCATAGGGACGCCGGTTTCAGGTTATTGGTTAATAGTTATTAGGAAATTCGTTTGTTTTCTCAGTGTTCCCGCACAGACCATTTTCGACTTTCGCCGTACTGAAATATTCCGTTTCGCCCAATAACCAATAACTATTAACTTTAAACTACTGGCGTCCCTTGTATGGGACGCCAGTGTCTATGATCAAACAATGATCAGGTGGCCAAAATGCGAATCGCAAAAAGAATGGTTTTCTTCGCTCATTTTGTATGATATGTCTATCAGATCGACAAACACGCAGATATGGAAAGGTATATGAATAAAAACAAACAAGTTTCACAACAAAGAGAAGTACGGGTTCCATTGACGCCCGAGACCATTGCCGCCACAGAGGCGTTCCAGCCCAAGCGCGCCATGGAAACGATCCGGCGCATATGGGAAGCCGCGCGGCTGATGGACTCGAAAGCCATTCGTACCGCCGCTGAATTCGTCGCCAGTGAACTGCGGGAAGCCGGTTTGGACGGCGTCACGATCGAGGAACTGCCGGCCGACGGTAAGACGTCGTTCGGAGGCTGGCTGATGCCGGTATCATGGACCGTGACGAAGGCCCGCCTGGAGGCCATTGTTCCGGGGCATGGTAAGGAGGCGTTGGCGGACTACGGCGAGATCCCCCAGAGCCTAGCCCTGTACAGTCCCCCCACCCCGCATGGCGACTGGGTGGAGGGGCCGGTGGTGATAGCTCCCGACGCGGCGTCGGTGTGGGGGCGGTTACGCGGCGCCTTTCTATTCCTGGAGTCGGGCATGGGCTCGGCCGAGGTCAACGAGGCGGCGGCCCGTTCCGGCGCGCTGGGCGTGATCGTCTGCATGCCGAACAATGACCCCAAGGCAGTCCGTTATGTCAATTATGCTGTCCCCATGGATGAGGGCCGGGCCTGTGTGCCCTGCTTCTCCCTGTCGCCCGCCGCGGGCGCGCGGTTGAAAGCGCTGCTGCAAACCAAACCTGCCCTTCACCTGCGGGCAAGGGTGCAGGCCGAACGCGCGGCCGGCACGACTCCTCTCGTTACCGCCACGCTCGGGCAGGGACAGCCCGAGATCTATCTCTGCGCACACCTGGACGAGCCTGGTGTGCAGGACAATGCCTCGGGAGTCGGAGTGGCGATCGAGGCCCTGCGCGCGTTGCAAGCCGCGACGCGCGGACCGGGGGGCAAACCGCCCCGGCGTACGATCCGCGTCTTCTTTTCCGTCGAAGTGCGGGGCATCCAGGCGTGGTTAAACAGCCGGAATCGCGTTCCGGCTTTTCTGGCCGGTCTGAATCTGGACATGGTCGGCTGTGAGCCCGACCCGGAGACGCAGGAAAGTGTCATGACCCTCGGTCGTGGCTTTCGGGGGCAGGCACACTTTGCACCGCACCTTCTGGACGCGGCCGCCCGCCTCGCCGACAAGCGAACGGGCAACAGGCCCATCATCTCGCGGACTTGCGGCGTCAGTGACGCTCTGTTCGGCCTCAGTCCGGCGCCCGGCCACGTGTCGCTCGAGCAGAAGACAGGGCCAACCTACCACAGTTCCGCGGACGTTCCCGCATCCCTTAGCCTGGGCGCCATCCACTGGTCGGGAGTGGCGGCGACCGCCTTCCTGCATGCCATCACGCGGTTTGACAACCGGGCGGCCATTGATCTGGCGCGGCGCCTTGTGAGAAGTGCCGCCGGGGCCATGCGGGTGAAGCCGGCTGAGGCGGCGACGATCCGGGCACAGGCCGCAGCGGAATTGGATTCGTTACGGCGAGTCATGGCGGTCCCCGACCTGTTTGGCGACTGGCGCACACCCGCGGATCTGTACAAAGCGGGGGTCCGGCGGTCCACGGGATGCTGGCCCGCGGTGGAAGATCGCAAGCGCCTGGAATCAGTAATCGCCGCGCTGCCGTCGGCACCCGCAAAGCGCGGGGTTGTGGCACCCGGGCCGGATCGCGCCCGCCGGGAAGCGGAACGTCTGGTGCCTCAGATCACATTCCGCGGTTTCCTGTCCTTTGAGGACCACGTTACGCCGGCCGCGCGCACGGAGTTGGCGGAGGCCCTCGACCTGGCCCCGGGCTGGGCCACGGAAAGGTGGGTCTGGCTGTTGGCCTCTCGCTTACGCGGTAAAGCGACGATTGCGGAGGTAGTGGACGAACTCCAGCAAAATGGCATGGCCATAGACATGAAGAAGGCGGTGGCGCTGGCCCGCTATCTGGTCAAGACGGGCAAAGCCCGGTTGCGGCCCATTCTGAGTCCGGCTGACCTGCGCCGTACCTTCCGGGCCATCGGCGTGCGGCGCGGATCGATTCTGTGCGTGCATTCCTCCCTGAGCCAGTTCGGATATATTCCGGGCGGCGCGAAGACGCTCGTGACGGTGCTCCAGGACGTGCTGGGCCCGCGAGGAACCCTGTGTATCCCAACGCACTCGCTCAGTGTGCTGGGAACCGAACCCTACGATCCCCTTCATTCCCGGTCGGTCGTGGGCGCCGTCAGCGAGTATTTCCTCCGGCATCCCGGGGTCATTCGCAGCCCCCACCCCAGCCACTCGGTTGCCGCCGTCGGACCGGCTGCCCGCGAGCTGACCCGCCTGTCGAACCCCGACTCGGCGCCCATGTCCCGCGATGGATTCTGGGGGAAGTTCTACGATGCCGGTGGCGACGTGTTGCTTCTCTGCCCGATCCGCAGCACGACCATTTTCCACGTGGGCGAAGCCTGGACCGGGGTCCCGCAGCCTCTGCTGATCACGCATCGGAAGGATGCGGACGGGCACCGCCGCATCGCCACGCTCCCGCAAGCCCCGTGGCACGTCGATCACTGCCAAGTCACCATGGCCGATCCTCTTATGCAGCAGGGGATCATGCGTTCCGCCAAGCTGGGAGACGGCACGATCTTCTTTGCGCCGGCCCGGGCCATGGCCGACATCAGTGTGGCCGTCAATCGTGCCAACCCCATGATCAGCATCGGCCGAAACGGCGCCTGTTCGTGTTTCTACTGCCAGGCGGTAAGACGAGGGATCCAGAAGGCTTCACCGTCACCCGAGGAAGACTGCAAGGCTGGCAAACTGAACTGACACAAAACATTAAGGAGAAATATGAGCACACAGTCTTTCACTAAACCCACACCAGCCAACTGCTGGTTAATTGAAAACGCCGCGACCCGGATCGCGGTGGAGAAAACCACCGGCCTGATCCGCGGCTGCACCTGGCGCCAGAACGACGTGGACCTCTTCCAACAGGTGCGGGGCGGAATCCCCGGCTACATCGGTGGAATCCGGGTCTACGACGAGCACGACCGCGTGATGTACAGCGACCTGGACTCGAAGCCCATGGTTCGCAACCTGAAGAAGCGGGGCCAGACGGTTTCATTCGAAAAACGATTCACGGGGGCGCCTTTCACCCTCAAGGTCACCCTGCGCATGGAGACCGATTCCTTCCACTGGGAAGTCGAGGCACGGAAAAACAACAAGAAGGTCGCCGACCGGTCACTGCGTGTGTACTTCATGTTCCCGCTGATCGCCGGCTGGAACGTCTGGGCGCCCTGCAAGTGGGGCGAGCAGGCCTTCGACGGCATGACGCCCTTCGAGTTCATGTACACGCAGATTCCGTATGTGAGCGAGCAGGAGGTCATCCTGCCCATGGTCAGCCACTACAGCCGCCAGCTCAATGTCGGCTACTCCATGGTCGAGCCGATCGACGCCAATGTGCCGGCGGCCAAGTTCGGCTTCAACAACATGGAGAAGTGCTACAACTGGGGCTCGATGCAGAAGGACCTGCGGACTGCGCCGGTGCTGGAGGCGGTGAACTACTATATCGGCCTCGTCAAGGACCGCCCGATGAAGACCAAGGTCATGCTCTTCTTCCATGCGGGCGACTGGCGCCCGGGGCTGGGCCAGGTCTACAAACGTTGGCAGGAATTCTTCGACCCTTTCAACAAGACCATCTATGACCGCGAAGGCACCTTCCTCTGCGGCACGGCGTACGTGGACGAACACGTCGACAAGCTGCTCGCCTGCGGCCTCAAGACTTTCGAGGTCCACGGCCACTTCCAGGACTACGGCGACTACTACCAGGACGGCAAGGAGCGCTGGATCCGCAGCAAGGAAGGGCTCTGGCAGGCCCTGCGTCGGAAGGCTGTCGCGGAGGGACGCAAGGCCGAGGAGGTGACACCCGAGGTGATGGAGGAGTATATCGCCACCCACACCGCGGAAGAATGCCTGATGCTGTGCGGCTACAAGCCCGGGGAGGAGACCGATGCGTTCCGGGCCAACTGGTTCCACGAGCGCGCGGATCTGAAGCGCCGGCTGGCCACGCTCAAGTCCAAGGGCATTTCCAACCACTGGTACTTCAACTACACCGACGGTTACCGGCCCATGGTGGAGAAGCGCTGGCCGGACTCCATCGCAAGGAACGAGGACGGTTCCCCCATGCCCAGTGGCTGGTACATGAGCCACAACATGAACGCCGATCCCCGGTGGTCGTTTGGAAAGTTCACGATCGAATCCGCGCGGAAAATCTTTGACGACTACGGCGATCTGCTGGACGGTTTCTTCCTTGACTGCTTCCGGCACTACGAGATCGACTTCGCGCACGACGACGGCGTGACCGTTGTTAATGGCAAGCCCTGCTACAGCATGAACCACAGTTATGATGACATCGAGCGGATCATCAAGACGAAGATCATGAAGCCCAGGAACCTCACCAGCTTCGCCAACAAGCCCATGAGCATCCGTTCCATGCTCTACTGCGACGGCCAGTTGCTGGAAGGCGATGGAGACTTGTACGAGGAGAAGTTCTTCTGGGCGTCGATCGCCAATCCCCTCTTCTACTTGTGGGGCTCGAATTCCGGCATGAGCCAGGACGAGTGCCTGCGCCGCTGCGTGCTGCACGCATGCTATCCGACGTGTTCCTACAAGCCGACGGACGAGGAGGGTGTGTTGTACCAGAAGTACCTGCCGCTTTTCGCGCAGTTCCGCGAACGCTTGCTGTGCTTTGAATCCGATCCGCTGCGCGCGCCGAAGGGCTCGCTCGGCAAACTGTACACCGTAGCTGACGGATATGTCGCAGGGATCATCAACAAGAACGTGGACGTCGGGGACGAGATCAAGTACGCGAAGACCCCCTATGCGCTGTTCCGCGTACAGCGCGGGCACGATGTCGGCAAGGTCGGCATCATGATTCCCGGCGACAAAAAAATGCGGGAGGTTAAGTTCAAGTTTGACGGCACGTTCATCGCGGTGCCGATGCCGGACTACAAGAACTGCGCGGTGGTGAAGCTGTTTGTCACAGGGAAGAGTCGCAAGGCGATCGGCAAGGACAACTTCTACCAGCGCGACCGCATGTGCGGCGACCCGGAGTCATCGTTCGAGGATATTTCAGAACGTTAAGGAGGAATGGTGCCGTTGAAGACACCCTCACCCCAACCCTCTCCCCTGAAGGGAGAGGGAGTTGCTGCAACCTCCTCTCCCCCTGAGGGAGAGGATCGAGGTGAGGGGTATTGTATCGTTCCGGCTTAGGCGCAGGTAGTGTCAACAGTTTTATGAATTCGTTGCAAAAAAGTTGAAATAATAAATGCTGTCAAATTTTGAGAGAGCTTAAGGTGCAGCCAAGGAGAGTTTTGATGAAAAAAACCGTCGATGCATTATTTATACAAGAGGCCGAACAGGTATTGAACCTTACCGTTGCCGCCAGGGTTAACCGTCTTGGCGGGTACGGACCCGGCGGCGAGGTGATCTACGAGGGACACCCGGACGGCTGCCCCTCGGTGTTGGTCACGACTGCCGGACCGGCAAAGGCCACCTTCATGTCCAACGGATCGGTGGCCTTTGAGGTGAAACTGGAAGGCGGAATGGATATCCATGTATTGTCGGGCCATTTCGATGCCACCGAGAAGCGCGAGATCGGGGTTCCCTCGAACAACCTGTGGCTTGGGCTGAAAAGCGGCCCTCCTTCGCCAAGGCTTCGAAGGGCAAGCCGCGGCCCGATCATTGCCGGTCTCGTCAACCCCCAGGATGGCAGTGGCTGTGAACCTGAATCCATCAGGGTGGTCAAGCTGGGTGACCCCGGCCGCGCGATGTGGTTTTGCGCGGACTTTGCCCCGGCCCCGGGCCTCGCGTTCCGGAGCGCCGTGAAGTTCCAGCTTGTGGCGACCGCCGCCGGACCGGCGGTATTGCGGCAGCTTTATCTCCGCAATACGGGGCGACAGGCGCTGGAGGCGGATTTATGGAGTTTCTTCAACCTGCACTGCACCCAGCGGTTCGTCTACAACAAGGAGATCTGGTACGACTCCGGGTTGCCGCTTTCGTCGACAGAGACCATTGTATCCGCAACCGTCCCCTATACGGACATTGTGCAGCCGAAGCGGGTATCCAGCCTGACTGGAGCCGGGCTGCGCGCCGTCGAGGCCACCTGCGACTACACGGCGTTCGTGGGTGACTCGGCCGGCGGTGTACGCCTC
>Ga0194056_10002266_pt1 | contig 10206 bp, 9 predicted proteins | sample SepL4413m_MetaG_FD_155458 | JGI IMG/M metagenome (GOLD analysis project Ga0194056, IMG submission 155458) | Anoxic zone freshwater microbial communities from boreal shield lake in IISD Experimental Lakes Area, Ontario, Canada - Sep2016-L442-13m | ecosystem: Environmental > Aquatic > Freshwater >...
GCTACTTTAATATCTGCTTCACTTTCTGTAAAAGTGCCATTCGGTTCAAACATGGCAGACATAGCCTCGCTACCTTTTTTAAAGCTGGCTTCGTATTTACCATCTTCCATTTCCCATTTAGGAGTTACACCGGGATATTGCTTTGTAAAACTGGCTTTTACAGCAGCAGGCACTTTGGCTGCATCTAATTTTTGAGCACAGGCTGCAAAAGCAATTGTTACAAACCAGGCTGACATCATTATTATTTTTTTCATTTTTAAGTTTTGAACTGTTATAAATATAAACTGTAAGCAAACTTAAAAGCAAAATCTGTAGTCAAATTGAAGTTAATGGTTAACTAATTGTAAACGCAAAATCTTATTTAAATTGAATACTTACCGAATGTAATCCATCCTGATACCGGTAGCTTGTTTTAAAATGATACTGTTCCGCAATTTTTTTTACAATAGATAAACCCAGTCCTAAAGATTCTGAATTAACCTTATCTTTTTTAAAGCGTTCAAACAGTTCATCGGGATTGCTGTTAAGTGCAGTTCCGCTATTACTTATTGTGAGCCGGTTTTCATCAACAGTAATGGCGATAGTCCCCTTTGCTGTATTGTGCTTGATGGCGTTGGTAATCAGATTTGATATCAGTATTTCTGACATTGTTTTGTTCATCAGCACAATAATTTCTCCGCTAATTGTTTTGGACAGGGTAATTTCTTTTGCGCTAATCAGTTCTTCGTAATTGTCCAGATATTTGATAACAGTATTTGCAATATTCACCTGCTCCGTATCTTTAAATTGCTGGTTGTCTATTTTAGTTAATAGCAGCAGTGATTGGTTAAGTCTTGAAAGCCGGCTCAGTTCTTCCTGTATTTGCTGAATATAGCGCATCTGGGTTTCGGAGAAATTTTCTCCCTGCATCAGCAATTCCAGTTTGGACTTCATTACTGCCAGCGGGGTTTGAATTTCGTGGGAAGCATTTTCTGTAAAGCTTTTTAATGCACTGTAATCTTTTAATACACTATTACTCATGGCAGTTACCGCAGCATTCAGTTCTTTAAACTCGTTGATATTGGTTTCTCCGGTGTTAATAGCTGTTGTATTACTTAAATTAAATTGCTTTAACTGCTGTAATGTATTGCTAAAAGGCAGCCATAGTTTATTCAATACAAAGCGGTTAATGATAAACAATACAATCAGAAGTAATAATACAATCCCAAGTGTAAGTATCACTATCAGCCGTATCAGGTCTTCTGTTTCCTGCTGCGATTTGGTGACCGAAACTGTATAGTTTTTTCCTCCGCTCTGAATACCAAAAATTAACCGGCGCCCCTGTATCTGTTCTTCTTCCGCGGTATCATAAAGGTTTACACTGAATACTTTTCTTTTGATGGCTGTGTTTGATGCCGGTTCAAATATTACTTCCTGGTCTTTATAATTTGCAGCATTAGGAAGGTGATTATTTAAGCGTACATAATCTTTCACTTCCTGTTCTTCTACCTTAAGGTCCTTATCCAGCTGATGAATCAGCACATACCTTAAAATAAAATAATAGCACAGGCCACCCAGCAGCAATACCAGCACTGTTGCAGCAATATTAAACCTGTTATATCTGGCCAGTAATTTCATGAGTCGGTAAATTTATACCCCATACCATATACCGATTTTATATAATCGGCATCGCCGGCTTCCTGTAATTTTTTTCTTAAATTTTTGATATGGGTATAAATAAAATCAAGGTTACCTTCCATTTCATCGCCCCATAAATGTTCGGCAATAGCATTTTTAGAAATCACCCGGCGCTTGTTGCTTACAAAATACAGCAGCAGGTCATATTCTTTTTTAGTTAGCTCAAGGGGTAATGAATTTACCAGTGCTGTTTTTGCTCTGGTATCGATGCTGATATTATTGAACTGAATAATACTGTTGCCTCCAAACTGTTTGCGCCTGATGATAGCAGCAACTCTTGCACTCAATTCTGAAAGATGAAAAGGTTTGGATAAATAGTCATCTGCACCCGATACCAATCCTTCCACTTTATCATCAATAGAATTTTTAGCAGAGATAATCAGCACACCATCTGTTTTATTATTTTCTCTTAAAGTTTTTAAAACAGACATGCCGCTTCCGCCGGGCAATGTAATATCGAGTAAGATGCAGTCGTAATCATACAACTCTGTTTTTTCAACAGCCGAGTTAAAATCAAAAGCTGTTTCACAGATATAGTCCTGCCCTTTAAGATAAGTGGCAATACTTTCACTTAATGCCCTTTCATCCTCTATAATCAATACTTTCAATGGAAAAATTTATAGTAAAGTACGAAATGAATTTTGAAGAGAACCTGAAGTGGTTTTATAGCTTTAGTAGTTTATCAGCCTGTTTATATACTCATCCAGTCTGCTATAAGCCATAAAATTTTTCTCCAGTTCCAGATTAAATGGGATGGGAGTATCTAAGCTAGCGCAACGCAGTACCGGTGCATCTAAATAACTGAAACAGTTTTCGGCAATCCATGCAGCAATCTCCCCACCAATGCCACCAATCAGTGTGTCTTCATGAAGTAATAATACTTTCCCTGTAGCAGCAACAGCAGTTCCTATTGCTACATAATCTAATGGCAGCAATGTTCGTAGGTCTAAAATATACACAGATAAATCTTTATGATTTTTTGCATAGTCCATTGCCCAATGTACGCCCGCGCCATAAGTAATGATGGTAATATCATCGCCTTCATCAACTATCCTTGCTTTGCCAATTTCGATTTCGTAGTATGCTTCGGGCACTGGGCCACTTATGCTGCGGTACAAAGCCTTGTGTTCGAAATACAACACCGGATTAGGATCATTGATGGCAGCTATTAATAATCCTTTTGCATCTGCTGGAGTGGATGGATATACCACTTTCAAGCCTGGCGTATGCACAAACCAGGCTTCATTACTCTGACTGTGAAATGGTCCTGCGCCCACACCCCCGCCTGTTGGCATACGAATAACCACATCTGCATTTTGTCCCCAGCGATAATGTATTTTAGCAAGATTATTAATGATCTGATTAAACCCCACAGCTGCAAAATCGGCAAACTGCATTTCCATCATACTTTTATATCCTTCTAAACTTAACCCTAATGCCGCGCCTACAATAGCACTTTCGCATAGTGGTGTATTGCGCACTCTTTGCTTACCAAACTCTTGGACAAAACCTTCGGTAATTTTAAACGCCCCACCATATTCTGCAATATCCTGACCCATTAAAATTAAATTGGGATGTTGCTGCATAGATTGATAGAGGGCTTCCTTAATGCCATCAACAAAACGTTTTTCCTTTATTGGTTTGTAGTTTGTGGTTTGTGGTTTGTTGATTGATGCAGCATATACGTCATTGAACTCTTCATTTGTATCAGGAGTTATTGTTCTTGCCTGCCCAGCAATTTGCAATTCCCTTTCGATATACGCTTTTGTATCAGCTTTTATTTGTTCTACAGCTTCCTCAGAAAGCACCCCTGTTTCTATCAGGTATTCTTCATATCGTTTTACCGGATCTTTCTTTTCCCATAATTCAAATAATTCGGTTGGAACATATTTTACTCCACTAGCTTCTTCGTGTCCACGCATACGAAAGGTCATACATTCTATCAAATATGGTTTTTGATTGTTGATACAATATTCTCTTACTCCTTTAATGGTATCAAATACTTCTAAAATATTGTTACCATCAATACGTATCCCTTCCATACCATACCCTTTTGCTTTATCCACCAAACTAAAACTGCGGTATTGTTCATTTACCGGTGTACTTAATCCATATCCATTATTTTCTACTACAAAAATTACTGGTAAATCCCATACTGCGGCCACATTTAATGCCTCATGAAAATCTCCTTCACTAGTACCGCCATCACCACTAAATGCCACTGAAACTTTTTGTTCGTTTTTTAATTTATGCGCTAAAGCCACCCCATCTGCAATGGCTAACTGTGGCCCTAAGTGAGAAATCATACCACAGATATGATGTGGTGTACTACCAAAATGAAAACTTCTTTCTCTTCCCTTACTATACCCTTCTTTATTACCCTGCCATTGCATAAATAATTTTGAAAGCGGCATATTACGACCGGTAAATACTCCAAGATTGCGGTGCAGCGGCATAATCCATTCGTTGTTTTGTAATGCCTGTGTAACGCCTACCGATATAGCTTCTTGACCTATCCCGCTAAACCATTTTGAAATTTTTCCCTGCCTGAGCAATACCAGCATTTTTTCCTCTATCATGCGGGGCAGTAAAATACTTTTGTATAAATTGATTAAAGCTTCGTTAGAGAGGTCTTTTCTGTTGAACTGCATAACATCCGTTTTCAGACTGTGAAGTTAACGGTTGTTATTGAGCATGCAAACCAGTTTTATTTATGAATACAAGATTTTTGGCAAAGAGAATAAGGAGTATAAAAATATAAAAAAGTATAGCGCAATTCTGTTTGGTTGCCTTTCACATTTACCTATTAGCTCATATTTTTTTCTTTTCGGGAAAAGCCTTTTTATGAACAAGGGAATTAAAGAAAGACAGAAGTACACTAAATAGTAATGCGTGCCAAAAACTTTGCACTTTAAAGCCGTGCACAAAATGAGCATCCAATAAAATAATACACGCATTAATTGCAAATAAAAACAAACCAAGTGTAAGTAATGTAGCAGGAAGTGTAAGCAACACTAATAATGGTTTTATTATAGCATCTAAAAAAGACAATACCGCTGCTACAATTAATGCAGTAATCATATCCTTAATTTCTATACCTGGTAAAATAAAGGCTAGAATAAAAACATTTACTGCACAAACTAAAATTTTAATAAGCCATTTTTGCATATGCTAAATTACAATTAGTTCGTAAAAATCTTCAGGATTCAAGTATTTTTTTGCAAGTTCTCTCAATTCTTCTGCACTTATAGTTTTAATAGTTTGTATAGAATTATGAAAGTATTGATCATCAAGATTATTTAAAATTAAATTTTTCCAGCGACCCATAATTTGAAATGGCCCATCTAAATCGCCCAATATTGTACCAATTAGATAGTTTCTTACTGTAAGTAATTCTTCATCGTCTACTAATTCTTCTCTAAGCAATTTCATTTCTTTATATATCTCTTCAATAGTGGCTGCTGTTACATCTTTTCCGGCTTCGGTGCTAATTAACCATGCCGATTGCTGCAAATGATTTTGTACATAACTATGTATGCCATAAGTATACCCTTTATCTTCTCTTATATTACTCATTAGCCTTGAACCAAAATATCCGCCAAACAATGTATTTAACACCATTATCTTCATAAAGTCGGGATGATGGCGATTTGGAAACGGCCTAGCTATTCTAATAGAACTTTGCACACCTTCTGCATCATTTTGTATCTGATACTTTTTTTCTGTAGCAGGTGCTACAGCAATATTGTTTACCAAAAAAGTGGGTTTGCTGATGGTTAAAGCGCCAAAATTATTGTTTAGTTGTTGTTGCAAATCGGCAGGTATTTTACCTGAAACAAAAATTACGCATTGGCCATTAACATAATATTGTTTGTAAAAATCTTTTAATAATGTTGTGTTCAGCGCATCAATATCGGTTGCATTGGTATACACGCCATAAGGATGCTTTTCGCCATATACATAAGCATCAATTAAACGAGCTGCAACAAATTCGCTCTTCTTTAAACTTACACTTAATCTTTGTTTTGAGTTTTGTTTGTATGTATTCAATTCTTCTTCTGAAAAAGAAGCGTCGGTAATAATTTCTTTAATTACCGGCAACAATTTATCTAGGTATTTACTTAACGCAGATAAGGAGATTACCGCAGTTTCGTTAAAACAGTTTCTGTTACAATGGGCGCCATAATAGTCAAACTCTTCATTAATTTGAAAAGCAGATTTAGAATGTGTGCCGTTTTTTAATAAATAGTTGGTAGCCCCAGCAACCAGTTGTTGTTGTTCGAACCAGTTACCTGCATAAAACACCATTTCCATTTGCAACACTTCTTGTGTACCAGCATCAACCACATATACAGGAATGCCATTGTCTAATGTAAATTGTACATATGGCTTAAGTTTTAAATCAAATTCAATGGCATCTTTTATAGGGGGCGAAACGGTTCTGTTTAACATGTTTAATTTTTGTCTGGTTGTTTTTCTCAAATGGCTAAGTAATACATCGTATTACAATTATTCTCGTCAAATATTATTTTACTCTCTTGCAATAATTGTTCGGCAGTAACATCCCTGTAACGCTGCAATTCCTTATTAATTAAGTCGGCATCTCCTAATAATTCATACATGGCAATACTAGTAGCACGGTTCATAACACTCATATCTTCAAATGCCATCATGCTTTCTGTTTTGTTCTTTACTTTTTCCAACTCTTTTACTGTAATGCCGGTATTTGTAAATTCTTTTACAATTTCATTCACCGCAACTTCTGCATCTTTTATATTAACACCTTTTACTAATTTACCTTCAATAGTGAGTAATCCTGTATCGGTACTACCCATATGATAACATTCAATATTGCTGAATAATTTTTTTTCTTTTACCAAAACCTGGTATAATCTTGATGAAGCCCCACCACCCAATACTTCGGTAATAAGATCGGCTACATAATAACGCATATCTGTACGCGAATAAATATGCCAACATTTGTACAAAGCATCTAATGGAACAGCTGCTTTAACTTCAATATGTCGCGGGGCTGTTTGTTTAGGTTCTTGTGGAAGATTGCGTACATATTTTTCGCCAGCAGGTATTGGCGAAAACCATTTTTCTGCCAATGTTTTTACTTGTTGTGTTGTTACATTTCCAGCAACCACTAAAATAGCATTGCTAGGTGTATAATGTTTATGAAAAAAAGCTTTTACATCTTCTAAAGTAGCGTTTTCTATATGGCTCAGTTCTTTTCCAATAGTCATCCAGCGATATGGATGCGTGGAATAAGCCAGTTCTCGCATTTTATTCCATACATCACCGTAAGGTTTATTGATATAGTGCTCTTTAAATTCTTCGCATACTACTTTGCGTTGTGTATCTAAACTTTTTTTCCCAAAAGCCAGCGATAGCATACGGTCGCTTTCGAGCCAAAATGCAGTTTCAATATTTTCGGCAGGCAACTGGCAATAATAATTAGTAAGGTCGTTGGTGGTAAACGCATTGTTTTCTCCGCCGGCAATCTGTAAGGGTTCATCGTATACAGGAATATTAACACTACCGCCAAACATTAAGTGCTCAAACAAATGTGCAAACCCGGTTTTTTCGGGGCGTTCATCTCTTGCTCCCACATCATACAACACATTTACCACAGCCATGGGGGTACTTTTATCTTCATGTACCAATACAGTTAAACCGTTGGATAAAATAAATCTTTCAAAATCAATCATACAACAAAGGTAAGGATAGAAAATTTTAGATATAGAGGCATTAACGGATGCTTGTGGTTGAAAGAAGTAATGTTATTAAGTTTTCGCCCCTTCGTACAATCACTTTAATATCTTGATTGGGTACTTGTAGTAAATTTTTGTACGCAGTTATATTTTGCGAAAAATTGGTGCCAACAACAACAATCTCGTCACCAGCTTTAAATTTTGCCTTATCTGCTGGCGAGTCGGCAATAACATCTTCAATCATTATTTTTTTATCGGTATAATAAATACCCAATCCCGTATAAGCATAATCAAACCGATCATTAAAACTATTATTGGGGGTAAGATGAATTTCCCTTTTAGGATAGTTAAATACCATATTAAAACGACGCAATAAATCGTTACCCAACAAGCCTCCAGTAAAGGGATAAGAAGTAACATTAAACTCGTCGTTGAATAAATAAGTAGGTACTTGTCGAAATCGGTAAGGGCCCAACTTCACTTCTTTAATTACCGTTAGTCGCATTTGCAATTTACCTCCCATGCCTTGAGCCTGTGTAAGTACGGGTTTTCTGTGTAACAGTACAATATTACTGTCTTCGGCAAACCTATCGCTCATTAAAAAACAAAGACCTGCCCCTGTATCAAAATAAAAATTATAGCCCATTTTTATCCGGTCTTTAATATTCAACCAAACAATTGGCAAAGCGGTAAAAGCTGGATGTATGGTAGTACCTTCTTTGGTATATTTAAAATGGCCAGGGCTATATACTTCAATAAAACTACTGTCGAAATTAATAGCTACAATGTAACGACTGAAAAAACTAAATCCTATTATGCCATCAACTTTTTCACCATACACACTACTTAAAACTTCGTAATCATTAATATGAAAATTAAGGTGTTTTACAGGCAAATTGCCTAGCGTAATGGTTTGATCAAATAAAAAAGCAACTTTATGAGAACTTCCCATACCGGTAATAATAGTATCTGTTGCTATTACTGGTATATTAAATTCTACACAAGTAGCTGAGTCAAGCGAAATGCCTCCACTACCGGTATCTAAAATAAAATTTAATGTATCCGAAACATTTTCTAGCTTGGCGTGTACCATCATTACACCACCACTGTATTGTTTAAAGGGAAAGCGGGTAAGTAATTTAGCCTTTGTTTCATTAATTATTTCCTGAGCACTGCAAAAATTTACGAGAAGCAAAAATATTACCCCATTAAATATGCAGGAACTTTGTTTCATAATTATGATTAGTAATAAATATACAACCTAATGCATGTATTTTTGCGCTTTAATACACAATTTGAACATATGGAACTGAATGACCTATATCAAAAAGCGTCGCGCTTTGAATTTCTATCTGTAGAAGAAGGCATGTATTTATTTGAAAATGCTGCATTGACCGAATTGATGTTTGTAGCCGATGAGCTACGTAAAAAACAAGTGCCTCATGGCAAAGTTACTTGGCAGATAGACCGCAATGTAAATACCACTAATGTATGTATTGCAAATTGCAAGTTTTGTAATTTTTACCGTATACCGGGGCATGCAGAAGCTTACATCACTGATATTGAAACCTATAAACAGAAGATTGATGAAACCATTAAATTTGGTGGCGATCAATTATTATTACAGGGTGGTCATCACCCCGAACTGGGATTGAGCTTTTATGTAACCCTATTTAAGGAACTAAAAAGTTTATACCCTAATATCAAATTACATACACTTGGCCCCCCAGAAATTGCACACATCACCAAGCTAGAAAAAAGCACGCACCGCGAAGTATTGATGGCATTGAAAGAAGCCGGAATGGACAGTTTGCCCGGTGCCGGTGCAGAAATTTTAACCGATAGGGTACGCCGTTTGATTAGCAAAGGTAAATGTGGTGCTCAAGAATGGCTTGACATTATGCATGAAGCACATAAATTAAATATCACTACTTCGGCCACCATGATGTTTGGCCATGTGGAAACTTTAGAAGAGCGCTTTGAGCATCTTGTAAAAATAAGGGAAGTACAAAGCCGCAAACCCGAAAATGCAAAAGGATTTTTAGCATTTATTCCGTGGACATTTCAGGATGTAGATACACTTTTGGCGAAAATTCGTGGTGTTCAAAATTTAACTACCGCCGAAGAATACATTAGAATGATTGCGTTAAGTAGAATCATGCTACCGAATATTAAAAATATACAAGCCAGTTGGTTAACAGTAGGCAAACAGGTGGCACAAATTTGCTTGAACGCAGGCGCTAATGATTTTGGAAGTATAATGATTGAAGAAAATGTAGTTAGTGCAGCAGGTGCACCGCATCGTTTTACAAGTACTACCATTCAGCAATCTATAAGTGAAGCGGGGTTTGAACCTCAATTGCGCAACCAGCAATATGAATGGCGCGAAATGCCTGCTTCTATTGTAGAACAAGTAATTAACTATTGAATAATAAAAGACAGCACTAGAGAATGACAAATTCGGATTTAAAAAAACTATTACACCGTTTTAGAATGGTGGGTATAGCAGAAGGTATTTCTTTTTTAATTTTGGTATTAATTGCAATGCCATTGAAATATTTATTTCATTTTCCAAAGGCCGTACAAATGTTTGGCTGGGTACATGGTATATTATTTGTAAGCTTTATTTATTTTGCTCTTGACGTATTTGGTGCATTTAAAAAACCATTTAAGTGGCTGGTAAAAGCATTTTTTGCATCCATACTTCCCTTTGGAACTTTTGTATTAGATAGTGAATTAAAAAAGGAAGAGAATAGTTTATAAAATCAATTACTTTTTATTACCTTAAAATGAAGTACTATGTCCATTAAAG
>Ga0194056_10002268_pt1 | contig 10199 bp, 12 predicted proteins | sample SepL4413m_MetaG_FD_155458 | JGI IMG/M metagenome (GOLD analysis project Ga0194056, IMG submission 155458) | Anoxic zone freshwater microbial communities from boreal shield lake in IISD Experimental Lakes Area, Ontario, Canada - Sep2016-L442-13m | ecosystem: Environmental > Aquatic > Freshwater...
TCTGATAAGCCACCGCCAACAGTGCGTATACATTAGACCATGCCGCATCATTTGTGCTGTCTGTAGCGGTTGCCGCGCTCATCAACAACAAAAAATCTTCCAGCGACATAAAGCAATAAGCTTCGATGCCGAGCAATGTCTGGTAAAAACTGTCCAGATCGGTGATCTTAGCAATGCCTGTTATAACCGGATAGCTAGGCGCACCTAAAGCGGATTTAAAAAAGTTATCAAAGTCAGGTGGTTCGATAATCGGCAGGCTGTAACCGACTGATCTTCTTTGTCCAGCTCTTGCTAGCAGGTCTTTGATTTCCTGCCATTCATTATCGATCCGCACTTTAATCTGCATCATTTCGTTAAAGCGGTCGACACTTAAATACAGTTTATCGCTGATAAAATATTTCACATCCTCACGCGTGCGTTGCTGGTAAAGCTCGGTAATATTTTCCACCAATGGCAGGGTAGCAAAATAATCAGTAAGCGAACTGAGACCTAAAGCTGTATTGAGGTTGGTGTCGAAATCTCTGAGATTGCTGCTATTCAACGCGAAACCGGGGCCTGCACGTTTTATACCCGCTTCAGTCAACACGCCATTAATGATTTCCCAATCGGCATCAGCAGCAGAACCTCGATTATTTTTAAACTTGATTAAGCTGCGTAATTCATCCAACTCCAAATACAAACCACTCTCTACAAACTGCACCAGCGTTTGCAATTGCGTTAGAAATTCGAAAGTTACGACGGTATTTTTAGGTGGAAATACGGCTAAGGAATGGCCAGGCAAAGGTTCGCCTAGCGCCATTTTTAACATCTCCATGACGGCATCGTTTTGGGTGCCGGAATAGTGTTCCCTGGCTTCACGAATACCGATGACTTGCTTGTTGACAAAAACAGAACTTAAACGGGCAATTTTGGCGCTATTGACTAGTAAATCGGTATCGGTCTGATAAACCAGCTCTTTATTGATACTGTCTTTACCGGCTGACAGCAGCGTGCCTTTGGGCAATAAGACGCTGTTTATTTGGGTGGCCGCTGCAATCAGCACATTAACGCAATCGGGTTGCGGTGGTTTGAGATTAAAATTTAAAACCTGCCGATAATAAAAATCCAGATGCCTTGCGGTCAGTTGATTAAGTTGCGCTTGGGTGTTTTTTAGCAACTGCAAAAAGGTTAAATACAAAACAAAGTGCGGACGGCGCAGATTGGAATCGTTGTCAGCAAAATTGTCCGGCTGTTCGATAAAGTCGGCTATTTGCTGTAACCAGGCATCAAAGTCTTTCCCAGTTAAGTTTTCTGGATTTAACAAGCCTTGCCAATCGCCCGATACTACATTGTCATCACCAAAATAATTCAGTTCTTTGGCAAAGGCGTTAAAAAGTGCTAACTGATCTTTTATGCTGTGCTCATCAAGCGCCACGTAATCGACTTGCAATGCCGTCAAAGTACGCTGTTCTTGACTGGTGCCGTCACGCTCGGAACTGGACAGGGGCGTAAACTTAATCATGGTAATATTAACTCCCTTTAATTAACATGTTGCTGGCCATAAACATCCCGTTGCCTGAATATTGGGGTGTGGCATCAGGAATAGGGCCACCAGGCCCCGGTGGCGGTTGTTGTGCGGGGGTTTGTACTGAAAATTTAGCCGTAAATTGACTGCCTTTAAGCAACATGGCCTTTCCACCCGTTTTTGTTTTTGTAGCTTTTTGATCACCGGCCAGTGCAGAAATTTCTAAGGTACCCACCCCAGGAATACAATATTGCGGGGTCGTATAAGTACAGCCGGGCACGGATACTTTTTTCTCATCCCCGTCTACGCAGATTTTTTTGCTTTTAATGGTCGCAGGCCCAGAGCCTTTTAAGGTGCCGGGTTGCACGACGACGATGGCCGCACCAAAATTAGGCATAAACTGGGCTATATCGCCGTCAATCAGGATTGAATCAAGCATTGGCGTAACTCGCTTCGTTTAAATAAAACGGATAAACCATATTAAAGCGTGAATTGGTGCTGCGCACCGTGTAATCAAGCGTAATCATCAGCAAGCCTGCAACGGTATCACTTTCATCAACGTCTACATTGTTAAGGGCAATGCGGGTTTCGTAATACAACACGGCATCGCTGATCAAGGTGGTTATATGATTAATCAAACTTTGGCTGATTTCTTCAAACATAAATTGTTGTAAATCACAGCCGAAGTCGTCACGCATGAGGCGTTCGCCCTGAGCCGTATTTAATAGAATCTGCAAGCTTTGCTGAATATCTTCTTGTTCAGAAACTTGCTGCACATCGCGTCCGTTTTGCCCAAATTGAGGCGGAAAGCCCCAGCCTTTACCCAAAAAAGAAGCGTGTGCCTGAGTCATGTTGCTTATTCCTCTACAAGTTCTGCTAATTCAGCGGGTTCAGTAGGCGCTTGTAACTGCTGCGCGGCCTGTTGCTGAATTTTACCAATCAGTCCATAGACCTTTACAAAAGGCAGGGTGCCCAAGCCTTCTAAAAGCAGGTTAATTTCTTCAGTAGAGAGTTGTAAGCTTATTTCTTTATCCATGATCGGTACCTTGTTGGTTAAGTCATTGTAATTATTAAGCCCAGCCTAAGTTGTTAGCCAACTTGATGGGGACGACACGGGGCAGACCTGGCCGGTCTAACTAGCGTTATTTAATATCAACTTTGGCCCCTTTAATTTCGATATTGCCGCTGGCGGTTATTTTAAAATCTTTGGCACTGTTAAGCGTAATACCTTTTTCATCCATTAAAATGCTGTTGCCATGCTGGTCTTTGAGTTCAATTTTTTTTCCGTCGTCATCTAGGGTAATGCTGTTTTTCCCCGGCGTTTCAAGGTAAACAATGGCTTTGTCATCATCAAAACCAATCACCAAACCTTTTTTACTGGCGAGACCTTTGCCGATATTTTTAGCATCAGGCGAGCCAAAACGTGCTGGCGCGGTGTTTTTAGAACCGTATAACGCACCTAAGATAATAGCTAGCCTTGGGTCGTCATTGATAAAGCCGACAATGACTTCATCATCCGCTTCCGGCCTGAAAAAATAGCCGCGCCCTTTACCGGCATCCGGTGCAGCAAGACGCGCCCACACCGTGTTCGCCTCGTCTTTTAGGGTCGGTAATTTAATTTTTACGCGCAGTTCCTTATCCGGATCGTCTTCAAAAGCCAAGACGATACCGATGTGCAAGCCTGAAATGCCGGGCAATAGACCGGATGCCGCCGGACTTTGCGCCCCATGGCCGCGTAACAGCCATTGGTCAGCCAGTCCAAACTGAATATCAGTCATCCAGGTGCCTGCCGTAACACGCTGACCAATACCGGTAATCAGCGCCTTGCCGTTAAAACGTTTGCCGATACCTTTAATTTCAAGTGTGTCCAATAAGCTAATATCGCTACGACCCAAAACCGACAGCGTTCCGCGAATTAAACTTAATTGGCTTCTGGCCAGTTTGCCGGTAGTCCAGGCGGTTAATTCAGCTTGGGTTAATTGCGCTGAGGTGGCTAAGGCATAGTCTTTAGCGCCTAAACTATCTGCCAATGTCGAGCTGCTTAAATTACCTGGCGACAAGTGTAGATTGTCCGATTTGTCGATGGTGATGTTTTGCTGGTTTTTAGCATCCCAAGCCGTGCCGGAAATTTTCTGATACTGACCTTCGGCACTGGCTTCAATGTCGAAGTTATATACTTCATCAATCCCGTATTCGATCGTGACGTTGGGTGTACCGGGAGCGGCTATCAGTTGAGCCGACACCTCGCCGCTTTGCACCGTCAGCAACAAACCATTACTTTCTGCACGCGATAAAATAAAATCCCAATCGCTACAGGCATATTGCACCATTTCAGCATGTTCCGGCTCAGTGCTGGCCATCGTTTTGGCTGTCAACTTATGCAAGCCAATGATTTTTTCAAGGATTGCGCTGTCGGTCATTTTGGTAAATACGCAGTGATTTTGACCTTGCGTCATCGCAACGGCTTTATCTTTTAAAACCACCGTTAAAGTTGAACTGGTATTTTCAACACAAATGGCTTGTTTAACCACGATGCCTTTAAAAACAGTTTTTTCTGAAGCGGGTTTATCTTCGTAACGCAGTTTGATTTCAATGGCTTTGCCCGGCTCAAACACAGCGGTGTCACTGATGGCAAACTCACGGATAGCGGCATCACCATCGATATAAACCAATTCTGCATACGGAATTCGATTAACCTCATGATGGATCTGCACAGACAATAACTGATAAGTCATATCTATGGCTTGATCACTGCTTAAAATTGTTACCGTAACGACACTCATAATTGCAAAGGCGGGAAAAACAAGCGTTGTCCGGGACTTAAGTTTCTAAAATCATCCAATTGGTTTTGCTCGGCTATCCATAAATAATGGCTGGCCGACCCATAAATTTCTTTGCTTAACAACGGCAAGGTATCGCTTTCTTTAACAATCCGGCTGTGCGTTAAGTCAGGCGAGCTTTTCGCCTCAACAGACATTTGTTTTTTTGCTTCCTGATCGGCCAGCAATTTGATGTCTAATTCGGCGCGTAACGGCGTACCATCGGGATTAAAGCTGGTATAGTTGATGTCGATGGTAGAGAGGCGGCACGAAAAAATCAGACTCCCCCAACTGACCACCAGATAATTCGGCTCATGGATTTTGCCATTCATCTTAAAACTGATGTCCAGCAATTGTTTAATTCGCTCGGCAACGGTTTTGTCATTGCCCATCAGCTTGTTTGCCAGTGTTACCACACCTAGTTCGTGGCTGCCTGTACCATCCAGTAACAGTTTAAATGACAACGCCGATGGTTTGCTGCGGGCATAATCAACTTTTTGATTGGTTGAATTCATGCCCATATTTTTACTGTATTCAATGGCATAGCTCTGGCTAAAGGACTCAGGATTAAACATCGCCTTAAAAGCTTGTCCGACCTGAGTCACCCGTTTTTTGTCCTGATAAGCGGTGATGGTCAATTTTTCAAGTTTGAATGGATTTTTTAATGCCATCTAGCGCTCCTGTTTTCTTTGCAGAACTTTTAATACTTGCTTAACACATTCTGCAACAATCGCTTGCGTATCTTGCTGTTGATACGGTTCAGAATCGCTATGCCGTGCAGTGTTTGGCTCGTCTTTAACGACAGCCCTGATAATCAATTCACGAATTTCTACTGGCATCATTTATAACCTGATAGGCTGCATACGTTGATAGGCCAATTCCATGGTTTCAATGACCACTTGATTTTGATCGGCAACAAAATCAGAGACTGTCCACTTAACCGGATAAGCCGTCATAAACAACCAGCCACTAATCGGTAGTCCGGTTTCATCCAGCAACGTGACCAACACATTGGAGGGATTAAATTTGAATAAGGATAGTGTGGCATTAAATTCAGCCACTAATAATGATCCAACGGCCATCCCTCGCTCCAAGACCAAATTTTCATACTGCACTCGCTTGGGCAAACGATGCGTGTATAAATTTTGCCCGCCCTCGTTTAAGGGTTGCGTTTCAATAGTAGAACTTAGTCCGGAAACTTTACTAAAGCGTATATCCAATGGATTGGGAACGACACCGCCCATGAAAAAAAATACGCCATAGCGAAACCCTAATGGGGGGCCGGCACGAAAAGCTTGTAGAACATCGCCAGGATAATTCATGTTAATCAATCCAAAGGTTTAAGCGGGGTTATAGTCGGTTTCCAAATCAGCGACGATTAATTCCATGCTGATAATGGCGACCTCATTACTGCTGGCAGTAAACGTGGGCGCTTCCAATTTGATGGGTAGCGCCTGCTTAAGCTTCCAACGCACGACGGGCAAACCTTTCTCGTCACACAGATCAATGACAATGTCGCGCTTGACGGTCTTTGACCAAGGCTCTAAATAACTTTTATTCAGCCATTTTTGTAAATAGCTGACATTTTGAGTCAAACCTTGTTTTAAGGTTACCTGGATCGGTTTGCGCATGCCGGGGATAATATGATCACCCATCAGAAAGCTCAAACCGTGCTTGTAAGTGACCGGTTCGTATTCCACTGCCAAACCGGAAACTTCAGAAAAGCCCAGGATAGTCGGCGAACTGCCATCCAATATGGTCACCCGATAATTGTAAACGGGTAAAGGATAGCTAGCCTTGATAGTCTCTGTGCTTTGCGACATTGCCGTTAAGCTTCTTCAATCACTAGGCCATCGGCCATTAAGGTCATGCTTTCTATGGCGGCATCATTGGATTTGGCTTCAAAGCTGGGTGCTTCAAGTTTGGTCGGGAAGGCATTAATAACTTTCCAGCTAATCACCGCCTCGCCTTTCTCATCGCACAAGCGTACATAAACATCTTTTTTCTCGATTTGGTTCAGCGTGATGGAGCTAATCCATTTATACAAAGTGGCAACGCTGGTGACACGTACCACGCCTTTTTTTAAGGTGATAGTGACCGGTTTTAGTTGTGCCGGCATATATAAAGTACGTGTACCGGCTACACCGCTGGCGGTTTGGCTTTCGATGTAAGTCGTGGTTTCGTATTCAATGGTTAAACCCGATACCTCGGTAAACGCAATAGGCACGCCGCCAATTTCAACTTTATAGTTGTAGACGGGCAAGGGATAAGATTTTTTTATATCGTCAGTAGTAAGTGCCATAACGGTGCTCCAGAAGGTTTAATAAGGTCAAGTGATTATTTATCGCGGTAAAGACGCCAATAATGCGTGTTTACGCTTCCTGCATTTTGTGTGAAAAACGCAAAATGATAAATTCGGCAGGGCGCACTGCCGCCACGCCTATCGAAACAATCATTTTTCCTTCCAGGATGTCTTGAGCGGTCATGGTTTTTCCTAAGCCCACACTGACAAAATAAGCAGATTCCGGCTTGGAACCCGCCAAAGCCCCTTGTTGCCATAAGCCATAAAGATAGCTTTCGATCATGGCTTTAACTTTTAACCAAGTCGTCGCATCATTGGGTTCAAACACGGCAAAGGACGACGCTTTGCGAGTGGATTCTTCAATGGTAATAAACAACCTCCGTACCGAGATATAACGCCATTCGTTATCGTTACCTGCCAGTGTGCGAGCGCCCCAGACTAAGGTGCCTTTGCCGGTAAAGCTGCGGATAGCGTTAATGGATTTTCCGGCTGTTGGGTCAATGTTCAACGAATCTTGTTCAGTATCCGAGATTTTAGAAACCGGTGCGATGACCGCATTTAAACTCACGTTGGCGGGTGCTTTCCAAACCCCACGGTCGCGGTCAACACTGGCATAAATCCCGGCAATGGCGCAACTGGGCGGTAAGGTGACACGTTGGTTAGCCAAGGCGGTTTTGATTTGGTTGTATTGTGCCGTGTTTGATGTCTTCAAATCTGAAAGCGTACCGGACGTTTGCGTGGTGGTGCTTGAGGTTAAAGGAGTTTGGGGGGTTTTTGCTACTATTGCGCTACCATCACCCTTTTTAATAACCTCAAATTCCTTAGCAGTATCGGAATTATTGCCTTTCCAACTATCCCAACTAGTAACCAGATCAGCAGCAGTAAGCTTAGATTTAGATATGATTTTAATTGCCAGACTTCCTGCCGTAATAGAAAACTCAGTTGCAGTGGTGGCATCGTCGGTAATAACGACTGTTGGCGTAGACTCAGTTCCAGTGTAAGAAACCGTTATGCCGGTATCACCTGTTGAAAAACTAAATGATGATGTGTTTTTTAGGATTGATGAACTGCTTACCGTAATGGCGGTTTCTTCATACTGATAATTGAGCGTGGTTTGCAAATAGGGATAATAAGCGGCGGCATAGCAAAGGTTATTAATACCAATTTTATCTCTAAATCCTTTTGTGTCTCCACCAGGAATGTCGACAATCAAAAAGCGGTCACCCAAATCTTTGCACTGCAATAAGGCGGTGTTACATAAGGTGTAATAATCAACCGCTTGCAGTGTTGAAACCGCATCAACTAATACAATCAAGGTCGGTTCATCTTCTTTTTTAAGGACTTTTAATGCATCCTGAAAATCTGCTACAGCTGGTGTTTTACTGTAATTGCCCACCGACAAAATATAACAACTTCCACCACCATTTTGAAAATACAGGCTAAGGCCGTAGTACATCAAGAATTTATTGCTATCGTCATCCTTGGTTTGGGTGATTGAATTATAGGCACCTACCGTAAAAGCACTGGGCTTGGCATAGCCAAACAAATTCACATAATCCAGCATCGTATCTATGCGCGTCGGTGTTAAAACCGGGCCTTTTTCAGTGTAGCCGATAAAAACCGGAATTGCGGTTGCCACCGGAGCCACGGAAGGTGCCAGAGTGGGAATTTCTTCAACGTATACGCCGGGAGTCTTGTAGTCAGTCGCCATGGTTTTAACCCTTGATTAATGTTGTGTCGGTAAGGTAGGTTACGATTTCATAAATCGCATCGGTTGGTTTTGAAGCAGTCTGAAGTTGAGTTTGATGTTGATAACGAGGACTGGGCAAGCAATCAAAAACAATGTGCCCGTCGAGTTTTAGCTGTAAATGTTGGGCGCCGGACTCACGACACGTTAACGTTTGCTCGCAAGCAAAACATACGATTGTCATGCCCGGATATTGCAGGGTAAGTTTAGCGTTTATGTGGTCTTTATCTGATAGGGTTTGAACTATCCACGTCGTTTTATCCGCCGTATCGACAATAAGCAATTGTTCGCTATTACCTGGATTTGTCACCACGTAGTAAACATATAAAACCGGCTTGGCAAAAAAACGAATTTCATCGGTTTCAGGCAACTTCTTGATGTTATTAAAGTCGCGTTGCACAGTTATGCTGAGCAGTGCTTCATCGGCATTGACGGCGGTCGAAACACCTTGTTCCGGATTAATGCCAAGACCTTTTTGATGGAGTTGCAGACCCGACGGATTAGACAATTCTAAACGCGAGTCAGTGTACAAGGCAAAATCATCGCGCTTTAATTTAAGGTCAAATGACCATTGACAATCATCTGCAAATTTAATCAATGGCTGTTCATTTTCGACCGGCACATAGACTGTAAAACCATAAGCGTCAGGCTTAACCCTACAGCGATGATTAGTTAGTAGTCTTGCAGTTTGGGGATCGGCAATGACGGAAAAGTCCGGGCAATTGCCACTATCATAAAAATTATGCTTTATTCTAATGATGATCAGCGGCAAATATTTCATAGCGGCTGCTGATTTAAAATAATTTCGCTAATTGGAGCAATCGGCATTTGCCCTTCATCAATAAAGGTCAGGGCTTTTACTTTGTAAACCAGTGAGGGTAAATAACTGCTGCGTAAAAGTCCCCATAACTCATTTTGCTGGGCTGTCGTTAAGGTATTAAGCTCCAGCACCAAATGATCGATAGACGGGCTAAGCTCAGGCACAATTTGCCTGTCTAAATAAGGCGTGGCCTGAAAATAACCCAGAATGAGTGAAAGGTAATGCAGGCTTTGTTCATAAGTCTTAAATTTGGCTACGAACAGAATATCAAGGTTGATGTTTATCGCGGGACTAACTTTACGCGTTGAGCCATCATCCGCAACCCTGACAAAATTATCAGCTTGACGATTGATGACGTCGCGTTCGATGTTAAACAATAGCAGCGATACCGCACCCAGTTTAAAGCTAACCGAGTCGGGCTTTTGGTCGCCATCGATAAAAACCACCTTGTCTTCACCGCCCTCTGCAAGTGCCAAGCCAGAGAGTGATTGTAAGTGCGAATTAAGGCATTTTTTTAGTAAAATCAATACGTCTGCAATCATGTCCGTAGGCTGCTCTCAATACTTATTTTGTAGTTGCTGTAATCTCATGCAAATAACATGCTTTCAATGGATAGTATCTGTCGGTACAGAAATTATTTATCTGAAAATGTATATAAGATTCATAAAATAAAATGAATAACCAACGCCCATAGTTGATGAGATAGTCGGCTATCGATTCAAATTGGAAGAGACTGTAACACAAAGAAGTCGTATTTATATATTTATATTAAAAAATATAAAATAATATCGCCAATTTTTTGATTGGGTATTTTTACAGGGTTCTCACCATAAACAATTACTATAAATAAAGTTATATTTGCCGTTTTCTCTATATTTCAGCATTAAATTTTTGGCGAAGGTATTGACTAAGGAATGCGTATAAAATAACTTGGGCAGCTTGCTCCCTTTCCCGCCGGGCGAAGGTTGGGTGAGGGGATATAAAGGGTCAAGTTATTTCATGCACGC
>Ga0194056_10002274_pt1 | contig 10186 bp, 10 predicted proteins | sample SepL4413m_MetaG_FD_155458 | JGI IMG/M metagenome (GOLD analysis project Ga0194056, IMG submission 155458) | Anoxic zone freshwater microbial communities from boreal shield lake in IISD Experimental Lakes Area, Ontario, Canada - Sep2016-L442-13m | ecosystem: Environmental > Aquatic > Freshwater...
ATTGGCTGCTGCGCCGGTCGAAGCTGATTTGTCGAGTCTGCTGCCGCAGCAGCCAATCGATGCGCCTGCGCCCATCGGCGCGGGACTGCAAGCCAATGTGAAATGCAGCGAACAGCGCCTGATACAGGCTGCGCTTGAGACAACACAGAGTCGCGACGCAGCGGCAAAAAAGCTGGGCATCAGTCCACGCACGCTGCGTTACAAAATGGCCAAGTTCCGGAGTTACTCCCAGGGCCTGGCACTGACATCCTGAAGGTACACCATGATTGAAAAAGCTACTTCAAATGCCAACATTGCCGCCATGCTGCAGACGCTCAAGGCGCACCAGTCGCAAGCTGCTGGTGTGGGCATCAATGCACCCTTTGACACAGCCCCGGAGAAAACCAATTTCTCCGAACTGGTTCGCCAGGCGGTCGGACAGACCAACGCGGCACAGGTTGACGCGCAATACACAGCGCACGCTTTTGAACGTGGTGAAGGGGTGCCCTTGACCGATGTGGTGCTGAAAATGCAAAAGGCATCACTTTCGTTTGAAGCCACTTTGCAGGTTCGCAACAAGGTACTCAAGGCTTATGAAGAAGTCCTGAATATGCCGGTTTGAGTCTGATTCAGAAAGGACACCGACATGGCCACTGCCAGCGCTACGCTTCCGACCACCAACTTTGCCGCCGCGCCCGGCCGGCCCACACCGCTGGCCAACAACAACGCTGGATTGCCGGCGCCAGTGTCTGCGATGTCTGCATCCCTTGACTTTGCGCAGGCACAAGGCGGCGCATTGGCGCTGCCGGCGCCCGGGCCATTGGGTGCCGTCAAGCAGATGCTGAATCAACCGGTGGTCAAAAAATCGCTGCCGATGATGGTGGTTGCGCTGGCCCTGCTGGCGTTCGCTCTGGTGTACACACTGATGAATGCACCGACCTACCGTTCGGTGCTCTCGGGCGTTACCGAGGCCGATCAACAGGCTGCTTATGAGGTGCTCAAGGCGGGCGAGTTCAAGCCGGTGATTGATACCTCCAACGGGCAGATTACGGTGCCAGCCAGTCGCTACCACGAAGCTCGGCTGTACCTGGCCTCCAAGGGCTTGCCCAAGACGGCGCAGTCCGGCCTTGATTCGCTAAAAGACCAGTCGGCCATGACGACCAGTCAGTTTATGGAACAGGTGCGTTACAACGCGGCGATGGAGCAGGAACTGGCGCGCAGCATCACGCAGATTGACTCGATTCAGTCGGCGCGCGTTCATCTGGCTCTCAGCAAGCCCTCGGTCTTTGTGCGCGACCGCACACCGCCCAAGGCTTCGGTCGTGGTCACTCCGTTTGCCGGTCGCATGGTGAGCCCGTCGCAAGTGCAGGCCTTGATACATCTGGTGGCTTCGAGTGTGCCGATGCTGACCCCGGAAAACGTGACGGTGGTTGACAACAACGGCAAGATGATTACCGAGACCGCCTCCGATGGGGCGATTGGCATGAGCGCCGGCCAGACCAAACATAAACAGAATATGGAAGACCTTTACCGCCAGCGCATCATCCAGATCCTGGCGCCCATTGTGGGCGATGCCAACGTGCGCTCGCAGGTCAACCTGACGCTTGATTTCAGCCAGACCGAAACCACGGTGGAGGATTTTGATCGCAGTGACAAGGGCCCCAAGACCCGGTCTGAGGTCGTCAGTGAAGACCGCAACACCAACAAGGAAGCCTCTGGCGTACCGGGCACGCTGTCCAATACGGCGCCGGCGTCGCCAACGACATCACTCAACACGGCTGCCAATCCGACCAAGGCCGCAGAAGACCGCTCTACCGTTGCGGCCCGCAGTACCCGCAATTACGAGTTGGATCGATCGGTGCGTCATACCAAGAGCGCCACTGGCGCCATTGAGCGCCTGAGCGTAGCGGTGGTCGTCAATGAGCGCGCGCCGCTGCAGCAACCCAAGAACGACAAGGGTGAGGCGGTGGAGCCCAAACCCAACCCATTCACGCCCGAAGAGATTACAAGAATGCAGGAACTGGTCCAGGGTGTTGTGGGCTACAACGAAGAGCGCGAAGACGTAGTCACGGTGGTGCAAGCACGCTTTGAAGCAGAGCCGGTGGTGGACCTGAGTCAGCCCTGGTACAAGGACGAGGCGCTGGTCAATGGCATCAAGAGCGCGGTTCTGGGTCTGGTGTTTGTGGCTTTCCTGCTGGTGGTTGTGCGCCCGGTGGTGTCGCACATGATGAACCGCGACAAGGTTGCCGCGCAAGAGGCTGCCAGCCTGCAGATTGCGAGTGCGCAGGCCTTGGCGCTGGGCGACGGGTCGGCTAGTGGTGCCGCTGGCGTTGCTGGTGCAGCGGGTCAGGCTGGTGCCGAGGGTGAACCGGCGGAAACGCTGGAGCAGATGAAGGCCAAGCTCAAGCCCAAGAAGTCGAATATTTCGATGGAGATGCTCGACACCGCCAACACCTACGATGACAAGGTCGCGCTGGTCCGCATGATTGTTGCCGAGGACTCGGCGCGCGTTGCCAATGTGCTCAAGGGCATGATCAAGCTGGCCTGAACCGATTGGAGTAACAGCATGGCAGACGCCGAAAAAATGGAATTGATCGAGATCGACCCGGCCAAGGAACTGGCCGCGATGTCGACCACCGAGCGTGCTGCCGTGCTCATGCTCTTGCTTGGCGAGCAGCAGGCGTCGGACATTATTCGCTACCTCAATCCGAAGGAAGTGCAGGCTTTGGGCGCTTCGATGGTGGCGGTCTCTGACTTGTCGCAAGAAGCGGTGAATGCGGTACTGGATGAGTTTGTTGCGACCATCAAACGCCAGACCAATCTGGGTCTGGGTACGACAGACTATGTGGAAAAAGTTTTCAGGCGCGCGCTCGGTGACGACAAGGCCGCCTCGGTGCTGGGTCGCATCACGCCCGGCCATGGCAGCAAGGGCCTGGAAATTCTGAGCTGGATGGATGCACGCTCGATTGCCGACATGATTCAGGACGAGCATCCCCAGGTGGTGGCTATTATTCTGTCGGTGCTCGAGCATGAAGTGGCGGCCGATGTGCTGATCTTCCTGCCGCCGGACTCGCGTGCCGAAGTGATGCAGCGTGTGGCCAACCTGGAGACGGTTCAACCCTCGGCGATGGAAGAGCTCGAGTCCATCATGAAGAAACAGTTCTCCAACAATTCTTCGGCCAAGTCGTCGAGCTTTGGCGGCATCAAGGCTGCCGCCAAGATCATGAACCTGACCAAGGCCGAGTTGGAATCGGCCGTCATGAAGAAGCTCGGAGAAATGGACGCCGACCTGACACAGAAGATTCAGGACAATATGTTCACTTTCGAGAATCTGACGGGCGTTGACAACAAGGGCATCCAGGTGCTGATGCGCAATGTGGAGCCCGATCTGATGATGAGTGCGCTCAAAGGTGCCAATGAAGAGGTCAAGGAGAAGTTCCTTGGCAATATGTCGGAGCGCGCCCGCGGTATGTTCAAGGACGACATGGAAGCCAAAGGCCCCATGCGTCTGGCCGACGTGGAAGTGGCGCAAAAGACCATCATGCGCATCGCACGCAAGCTGGCGGACTCGGGCGATCTGGTCTTGGGCGGTGGCGCCGACTATGTCTGAGACTGCCTCGACGCGGGTGACCAAGGTGCGGCCAGCGCGTGTCTGGCAAGCGTCAGAGTTGGCGCGTTCATCGGCATTGACAAAGGGCTTTGTGGCGCAGTCGTGGTCGCGCTCATCAGCCAGGGTGTTCGCGCTAAAGGAGGTGCCTGATGTCTCAAGCGCCAACGATCCGGCGGCGCAACAGTTCGAAGTCGCCGGCGCAGATGCTGCGGCACTGGCGCTCGCCTTGCCCGACGATGAGGTTGCTGAGCTGAGCGGGCCAGCCGAGCCGCTGGCGAGTTCGGAGTTGCTGGAAAGTGTTCGTGCCCAGGCCTATGCCCAGGGTGTTGCCGATACGCAGATCAACATGCGAGAGGCGATGGAGCAGGAGTTGCGGAGTCTGCAGGCACAGGACCAGTCGATGCTTGGGGCTCTGGAGACCGCACTTGATCAACTCAAGCGCAGTCCGCAGCAGTTTTTTGAGCCGCTCAAGCGCCTGGCTGTGCATTTGGCTGAGCAACTGGTGCTGGCTGAACTGAGTCTGGATGGCAAGGCCATCGAGAGGCTGGTGCAGCGCTGCGTCGACGAGTTGTCGTCACACGATGAATCGATGGTTCTTGTTGAGCTTCATCCAAGCGATCTGGCGTTGCTGGAGGCATTGCGCGAACGACTCGGCCTGAACCGCGGCGCGCCTATCAAGCTCAAAGCCGATGCGTCTCTGCTGCCGGGCAGCGCCCGCGCCAGCGCCAACGATTCCATGGTGCAAGACTTGATCGAGCACCGCCTGGCAGAACTTGCAAACGCACTGGGTGTCGATCAGGCACGCTGGAAATCAAACTCGGCGTTTGCGCCCGAGCCACTTGCAACCCAGCGCTCCGGTGCTCTGGGCGTGGAAGATGCACTGCCACGCATGGCGGCGGCGACCCCTGTTGCGCCAGCCGTTGATCCCTCATTTTTTGAGGATGAAGCCACACCGGACGAGGATGATGTCTGAGCTCGACTTCGCGCTCGAGGTGGAGCGCTCGGTGGCGCACTTGCGAACGAGCGTGCCGGTACGCAGCGGAACGCTGGTCAGACTGGTTGGTTTGCGCCTGGAGGCGCGCGGCGTCATGGCGCCGATTGGGTCATGCTGTGAGGTCTTAGGACAGCATGGCCGGCGCATCGAAGCCGAGGTTGTGGGGTTTAGCGACAAGACGCTGTATTTGATGCCGTTTTCCGAGCCGGCAGGCATTGGGCCCGGCGCCGTGGTGCGGGTTCTGGCCGAGTCCGGCCAGGCCAGTCTGGGGCCCGAGTTGCTCGGGCGCGTGATTGACGGACGAGGCGAACCACTGGATGGCAGGCCCAAGCCGCTGTGCAGTACCCGGCTGGGCTTCAGCGGTCTGCCCTTGAACCCGATGGAACGGGGTCCGATTGACCGGATTCTTGATGTCGGCGTGAAGGCGATCAATGGTTTGCTGACGCTCGGTCGTGGTCAGCGGGTTGGACTGGTGGCGGGCTCGGGCGTTGGCAAGAGCGTGCTGCTGGGTATGGTGACGCGCTTTACCAAGGCCGATGTGGTGGTGATTGGGCTGGTCGGCGAGCGCGGCCGTGAGGTCAAGGCTTTCATCACCGAGTCACTCGGTGTCGAAGGTCTGGCCAAGTCGGTCGTGGTGGCAGCACCAGCCAATGTATCCCCGGTCTTGCGACTGAAGGCGGCGCACCTCGCGCACGTGGTGGCAGAGTACTTTCGTGACCAGGGCTTGGATGTTTTGTTGCTGGTGGACAGTCTGACGCGGGTGGCCCACGCACAGCGAGAGATTGGTCTGGCGATTGGCGAGCCGCCTACTGCCAAGGGCTATCCGCCGTCGGTCTTTGCCCTGCTGCCAAGTCTGATCGAGCGCTGTGGTGTCGGGCGTCACGGGCACGGTTCGATTACGGCCATCTACACCGTGCTGGCGGAAGGTGACGATGCCAGTGATCCGATTGTTGATATTGCGCGGGCCTCGCTGGACGGGCAGGTGATGCTGTCGCGCAAGTTGGCCGATGCCGCACATTTTCCGGCAATCGACCTGATTGGTTCGATTTCGCGCGTGATGCAGAACCTGCTGGCGCCGGCTGACCTGAAAGAGGCTAACCGGTTTCGCCGTCTGTGGTCGCTGTACCAGCAGAACAGTGACCTGATTCAGGTTGGGGCGTATCAGCGTGGATCCAATCCTGAGATCGATCAGGCCATCGAATTGCGTCAGGCGATGGAAGATTTTCTGCGCCAGGATATGCATGTGGGTGTTGACGAGATGACCGCGCGGCTGGAACTCTCGCATTTGCTGCAGACTTGAAAAAGATGAAAGAACGCATATGAAAGCACGTCAGTGTTGGTCCATCATGGCTGGCAAGGCAGAACGAAGGCTGGCGCAGATCCAGGCTGATACTGGTCGCGCCAACCAGTTGCTGGAAACGCTTGAGGCCAGCCAGCAGCGTTTGGAGTTCTTGTACGAGGAGTACCGCCTGCAGGGTGCCAACGCGGCGCAGCTGAGTCACGGCATGCAGGACGCCATGAACCAGCGCCAGTTTATGGCGCAATTGGCGACCTTGTCGCAGCGCGTTGCGCAGGACATTGAAAAGGCCAAGGCGGCTCTGGCGAGCTTGCGTCAGCAACAGGCCGGGGCGGAGATCGAGCGCTTGAAGATGCAGACGCTCGATGAGAAGGAAGTCTTGGCCTTTGAAGGGCGGATGCGCAGGCGCGAGCAGCGCAGCATGGACGAGTTGGGGGTCAGCCAGTTCAATCGGATCGGACTGGCATGAATCCCTCGGGTGGCTTGCAATGGCATTGGCGGGCCTGGCGCTCGCAGGCGCTGTGGCGCCCCACCTGCGAGCAGATTTCGACCAGCCTGGAGCAGCTTGAGCCAAGCGCCTCAGAACTGCTGCTGATTGGTGCCAGTGCCGGTTGGATGATGCCGTCAAACTGGTTGCAGCGCTTTTCCAAAGTGACAACCTGGGACATTGATCCGCTGGCTGCACCCTTGTTTCGCTGGCGTCACGCCGCAGCTCTGAAGGCCAGCGGCAGCGAACTGGTCTGTCGGACGGGTGACGCACTGGATTGTCTTGATCGCCTGTTGCGTTCAGAGCCGAGGGCCTGCGTATTTTTTGACAATGTGCTGGGCCAGTACCGTTTCCATTGCAGGGATACGCAGCAGGCGAGCCGGAAGATTGGCCGGGTTGTGCGCAGCCTGCGTGGGCGCGACTGGGGTGCCTTGCATGAGGCTTATTCGGGACCTGTCGGTCGCCAGCGCCGCGGTGCCAGAGTACCAGCGATGCAGCGACGCCTGCAGGGCAGTGCCGATAGCGCTGCTGCTGATCAGGCCTGGCTGGGCCAATTGGGCGCGACAGGAGAGTGGTTGGACCACCTGACGTCCAGTGTTTTTCGCAAGGGCACGATGGTTAGCCATATTGCCTGGCCTTTCAAACCAGACTACTGTCATTGGTTGCAGGTCGGCTGGGTTCGGCCCTAAAGGAGTCTGTGTGACGATTCAACAATTCATGGGGCGCGGTCTGCCCCTATGGCTTGCTTTGACACTGGCGGCTTGCGGTGGCGCGGTGTCAGACGGTGCTGCGCCCAGCGGTGCTGGCATTGCGCCAAGTTCCGGCACAGTGTTGCAAGGTGTTTACAGCGTGACCCTGGAAAACAAGGAGTTTCTCAGCGTGATCACGCCAGAGCTCGATTGGTATGCACTGTATTTTGAAAGACTGGCCTACGGTAACCCCGACATTTTCTCCGGCAAGCTGAGCCTGGGCGTTGATGGCAGGGCAGCCATTTCAAGTGTGCGCGCTTTCCAGATTGCCAAGAGCGCGCTGCCTTTGAGCGGCACCGCCAGCATCTCTGCGGCCACATTGCAGGGCTACAGCGTGAACCTCACTGGAATCACATCGGCGCTGAGCGACTCCCTGAGTTTTTCTGTAGCCGCACTGGCGCCGACCAGCTACAACCCGGGCAAGGCGGCGAGCTACGCCGACTTGCAGGGCACGCCAGGCTGGCAAGGCAGTTGGTATGACGGCGACACGTCGAACCTGTCTTCATTGCAGTTCTCCTCCAACGGAAGTGTCAGCAGCGTGTCTGCCTTGAGCTATTGCGATCTGTCGAGTTTGACACTGGCACCACTGTCTGGCGTCAACCTGTTCAAGGTGACGCTGAATATTCCGGTCAAGGGCCTGGGCGGCATCTGTCTGCGCAGCAAGGATCGTCTGACCGGTGTCGACCTCAGTGGTGTTGCCTTCCTGTCCAGATCGCCCCTGGCCGGCAAGAGTTGGCGTCTGGATCTGATCGCCGTTGACAGTGCAGGTAGCGGAATTTCCTTCCGGGGTGATCGCTGATCATGGTGCTCGCAGCCACTGGTTTCAAGCTGGCGCTCAAGTTTGCCGGCTTGCTGTCGAATTTTCAACCAAGAGGCTTGGCCGCTCCGACGCCGTGGCCGTGCAGAAAGTAGATATGAAAAGAACGATTGCAGAAATTTTGTTGATTCTGGCTTTGGTCGCCGCAGGTGCGTTTGGCTGGCTTAACCTGCAAAAGGGAAATCTGGCCAACAGCAACGTTGCCGCGCTGGAGACCAAAGTCAAGGCGACAGAGCATCTGCTCCAGGAATCCGTGGAAGAAGCGGAGGTCGGCGATCTCGCGCTGGACTTGATGAGCGAGGAACTGGTGGAACTCAGAAGCAAGGCTCTGCAGCTCGATGCAGTCAAGGCCGCGCTGGCCAATGGACCCCTGCTGCAGGATGTCGAGTTGTTTTACAAGTTGCAAAAGGGCCTCTCGGTAGAGCGCCAGTTGGGCTTGGGCGCACTGCGCATGCTGACCAAGGGCGGTGACGATCCGAGTGTGACCGAGGCGTTCCAGAAAGCACTTCAAATGGCCGACTGGAATGGTCGCAAAAACACCATTTGCGCGGCGCAGATCGGGCTTGCTGCGGCGGGTGGAAATGTCAAGGTGATGTCCGAGTGCGCGCTTCAGCCCCCTAACGCGCAAGAGGCAGGCGCTGGTGATGGGCATCAGGCTCCGGGTGGCGGGCCTGGGAATGCTCACGACAAGGGTGCGGCCAGCGCCCACGCTGGCCCCCACTGGGGTTATGAAGGCACCATGGGACCAGAGCGCTGGGGTAGCGAATTTCCGACCTGCGGCAAGGGCAAGTCGCAGGCGCCGTTGAACATCAAGGGGCCTTTTGTCAAAGGCCGAATAAGTGTGGCCGCAGACTACAAGGTCGGGCCGCTGCGCATGATCAACAATGGTCATACCGTTCAGGTTAATGTGGCTGCGGGAAGCAAACTGCGCATCGACGGTGTTCCCTACGATCTTCTGCAATACCATTTTCATCGACCGAGCGAAGAACAGATCGATGGCAAGCCGATGGCCATGGTGATCCACTTTGTGCACAAGAGTGCGGCCGGAAAGCTCGCAGTGCTTGGGGTCTTGCTGAAAGAAGGCAATGAAAACCCGGGTATCAAGACCCTTTGGAACCACGCGCCCGCAGCCGAGGGTCCCGAGGTGGCGCCAGACGAAGTGGCTTTCAATCCGACCCATTTGCTGCCCAAAGAATTTGATTTCTTTAGTTACGAGGGATCTCTGACGACCCCTCCGTGTACCGAAGGTGTTCGCTTCTTCATTCTGAAGACGCCAGTCAATGTGTCACGTGAGCAGGTTATCGGCTTTCCGTTCAAGCGCAACGCTCGCCCGGTGCAGCCTCTGAACGACCGCGTTATCACGGTCGGCTGATCGGAGGACCCACTGAGCAAGCCTATTTGTAGCGAAAAAGTCGCCGGCAATTGGCCGCCTCGTCGGCCGTCTTTATCTGGTCGCAGTAGGCTTTTTCACCGGTCAGCTCGGCCAGGCACTGGTATTGCAATGCGTTTCTGTCGATCTTGTGGCAATAGGATTCCTGACCCTTGGCAATGGCAAGGCAAAAGTACCGATTGTTGAAGTCCTTGATCTTGTAACAGTGACCGTCATCAGCCCATGAAAGTTGTGGCAGCAACAAGAAAATTATTAGGTACTTCATTTTTTCCTTTGTGCGCACGCACGCATAGAATGAACCAGAGGTGGACTGTAGCAGTCTGTAAATATATGCCTAATTCACTCATTCGCCAATGCCTGGATCGTTTTTCAGGGTGCTCATTGCGCAGTGCGAGGCTTGATTTGTTGAAAGGCACTCTGGTCGGCGTCGTGCTCGCAACTTCGGGCGCGGCACACGCCGACAGGCAGGTTTCTTTGTGGCCGACCATTCCCTTCATCCGCGGTCAGGATTTGTGTCAGTTTCAGGACGCCTACGGTCAAAAGCGCAGCGAACTGGCACGCGACATGAGCAATCAGATCAAGAGTTTTCTGGAGCGTGGCGCCGAAGCCCAGGATGCAGTGGGTATTCTCCGGTCGATTGATCAATTGATAGACAAGAACCGGGCGATGGTGAATGCCGGCCAGGGCATGGATGTAACGCTGGAGGCCAGTCTGAAGGCTTCAATCGACGAAATCTATCGGCAAATCCACCCCAAACAGATCAATCTGGTTTTTTTTAACCCGGGGCCCTTACTGGAATTGTTGCGTGATTTGCGCGACCGCAGAAGGCAGGGTTCACTTGATCTCAAGCAGTTGTCCAGGAT
>Ga0194056_10002278_pt1 | contig 10179 bp, 7 predicted proteins | sample SepL4413m_MetaG_FD_155458 | JGI IMG/M metagenome (GOLD analysis project Ga0194056, IMG submission 155458) | Anoxic zone freshwater microbial communities from boreal shield lake in IISD Experimental Lakes Area, Ontario, Canada - Sep2016-L442-13m | ecosystem: Environmental > Aquatic > Freshwater >...
TATCCAGATTGATCGTTAGTTCGGAGGCGGTCAGTTCGCGGACCTCCACCGCCTGGAATCGTGTAATTTGAGTCTGGCGGGGGAAGTTCGGCCCGTATTTCTTCTGGAGCTGCCGTAAATATCGCACGGCATACCCAATCAGGTTGGCCATGTTTTCCCGCGACTCCGCCAATTCAACACCCAGCGACTCCATTTCCTGCTGATTCCTGGCCACATCAAACAGGGAAATGCGCCGGATCGGAATGCCCAGCAACAGCTCAATATCGCCATGGGTGAGCTCGCGCTGGAGCTGTGACAGGAATGGCCCCAGCCCGGCACGCACCACTTGCTCGACTTCATCATGTGTCTGACACGTCTCAATGGGCGTGTAAAGCCGGTTCTGAACAAATATCTGGATCAGTGTCTTGCGATGCAAATCCTCGGTCAGCCGCTTCTGCTGAACCTTCAACCGCCGCTTGAGCAATTCCAACAGGCGTTCCGTATTATACTGGAGCACCTGCTCCACATCCATTTCGGTTGGCCGGCCGGCACGGATGACCATGATGCGACTGGCCACCTGGACTTCACACTGGGTGAATGCAAAGAGGGTCTCAACCGCGCGCGCAGCATCCTCTTCGGGTTGCAACTGGATTTCCACCTCAACCGCACCCGCCGTGTAGTCGCTGATACTGCGCAGCTTAACCTTGCCCTTGCGCGCGGCCTCTTCAATGGAGGCAATCAGGGAATCGGTATTCGTTCCAAATGGCACCGAGCGCACTACCAGGGTCTGCGTATCGCGAATCTCGATCGTCGCCCTTACCCGGACATACCCCCTGCCCTTGTCGTAACCGGAGACATCCATCAAGCCGCCTTGCAGAAAATCCGGATACACCTCAAAGGGCCGCTTCTGCAGAATGGCCACCTGGGCCTCCAGCAGTTCATTGAAGTTATGGGTCAGAATACGCGTGGACAACCCCACGGCGATCCCCTCCGCCCCCAATAACAGCAATAACGGAATCCGGGCCGGCAACGTCACAGGCTCTTCTTTTCGCCCGTCATAAGAGGGGATGTAGTCGGTTAAATCGGAATCGAAAATCTCATCCCGGGCCAACGGCGTCAGGCGGCACTCAATATAGCGGGAGGCGGCCGCCGGATCGCCCGTGAACAAATTGCCGAAATTCCCCTGCCCCTCAATTAAATACTGCTTGTTGGTCAGCGTCACCAGGGCATCGGCAATCGAGGCATCTCCATGGGGATGAAACTGCATGGCATACCCGACAATGTTGGCAACCTTGATGAACTTCCCGTCATCGTTTTCTATCAACGAATGCAGGATGCGGCGCTGAACCGGCTTCAACCCGTCCTCAATGTCGGGAATGGCCCGATCCCGGATGACATAGGAGGCGTAGTTCAGGAAGTTCTCATTCACCAACCGCTTGAGGGGCCCGTCCTCCACCGCCGCAATGTCCCGGATGACGGTGCGCCCCCTGGTCTCACCAGACGCCCCGGAAGGGACCAGCGCCACCAGCTCCTCATCACCAAACAATTCCGGTTGATCACTCACGGGGTCGCCTCCACCACCAGGTTGTCAATGATGTACTGCCGGCGCTCAGGGGTATTCCTCCCCATATAGAAACTCAGGATCGCGGGAATGCTATGCCGGTTCTCCACCAGGATCGGCGTCAGCCGCATCTCCGGCCCGATGAACTGTTTGAACTCACCTGGCGAGATCTCGCCCAGGCCCTTGAACCTGGTCACCTCCGCTCCCCGCCCGATCTCCTTCACCATCGCATCGCGTTCCTGCTCGGAATAGCAGTACACTGTTCGTTTGGCATTACGCACCCGGAACAGGGGCGTCTCCAGAATGTAGACATGGCCCCCATGCACAATCGGCTCAAAAAACCGCAGGAAAAAAGTTAACAGCAGGTTGCGGATATGGAGTCCGTCCACATCGGCATCCGTCGCCAGAATCACTTTGTTGTAGCGGATCCGCTCCGCCGATTCCTCCACATCCAGACTGCGCATGAGATTATAGAGCTCCTCATTCTTATACATCACGTCCCGATTCAACTCGCAGGTGTTGAGCGGCTTGCCACGCAACGTGAACACCGCCTGATTGGACACATCGCGACAGCTCGTAATCGAACCCGCGGCAGACTGCCCCTCGGTGATGAACAGCATCGTTCCTTCACCCGCCCCGTCACTCTTGTCGAAATGCATCTTGCAGTCCTTCAACTGGGGAACGCGGATGGAGGTGGCCCGGGACCGCTCGCGCGCCATTTTCTTGATGGACTGCAATTCCTTGCGTAATTTGACGGTCTCCTCAATCTTCAGGATCGCTTTTTCGGCGGCCTTGGGATCGCGGTGCAGCAGATCCACCACCGCTTCCCGCACCTGCTGTACCAGTTCGCTCCGGATTTCCGTATTGCCCAGTTTATTCTTCGTCTGCGACTCGAATACCGGATCCTTCAACCGGATGGCCATGGCCCCGGCCATGCCCTCTCGCACATCGTCACCCTCAAATTTACCCTTGGAATATTCGTTGAAAGCCTTGACGAGCCCTTCGCGAAAGGCGCTCAAATGCGTGCCCCCATCACTGGTGTATTGCCCGTTTACAAAGGAGAGGAAGACTTCCTCAAACCGGTTGGTATGCGTAAAGACCAACTCCAAAGTCTTGGCCCGGTAATGCAGAACGGGATAAAGCGCCTCGTCACCCACTTCATCCTCCACCAGATCCTTGAGACCGTCCTTGGAGATGAAAACCGCACCGTTCAATTCGATTTTCAAGCTGGCATTCAGGAAGGTATAGAGCTGAACCCGCCGTTTCAGATGCTCCGGAAGGAAGGCCACCTTCCCGAAAATATCCGGATCCGGCTCGAAAACCACCAGCGTCCCGTCCGGCTCATCGGTCTTGCCTTTGGATTCATTGATCAGCTTCCCGCGCTTGAACTCGGCGGAGGAAAACTCCCCGCCCCGGTGACTGCAGACCCGGAAGGCCACAGAGAGGGCATTGACCGCCTTGGTCCCCACGCCGTTCAACCCCACGCTGAACTGAAAGACATCGTCATTATACTTGGCGCCGGTGTTGATGCGCGACACACATTCCACCACCTTGCCAAGCGGGATGCCACGCCCGTAATCCCGGACGGTCACCTGCGTCCCCTCCACGGCCACCACCACACGGGCCCCAAAGCCCATGATGAACTCATCAATCGCGTTATCCATCACTTCCTTGACGAGCACATAGATGCCGTCATCGTAATGGGAGCCATCCCCCACACGGCCGATATACATCCCGGTCCGCTTGCGGATATGCTCAAGCGAGGAGAGCGTCTTTATCTTGCTCTCATCATAATTATGTTTTTTTGCAGTACTCAACATCAGAATTTTGGCTTTTTGCGGTGTTCGGCGAGAAGGGTCTGCAACACCGCAAAACGACGGGCATCGATGCTGCCGGCGGCGAGGGCGGTACGGAAGGCGCAATCGGGCTCACGGTCATGCTGGCAGTCACGAAACCGGCACTGGCCTTGCAACGGGCGTAATTCACGGAAGCCATCCTCAATCTGCTCGCGCGATAAATGCGCGAGGCCAAAGGCTTGCAGGCCGGGGCTGTCAATCAGCGCCCCTCCACCGGGCAGGTCATACCAGCGGGCATGGGTGGTGGTATGTTTGCCACTATTGAGTGCTTCCGAAACAATCCCTGTCTTGGCACAAGCCTCTGGGACCAGGGCATTGATCATGGTCGTCTTGCCCATACCGGATTGGCCGACCAGCAATGAGACATGCCCGGACAAATGCCGGCGTAGTTCGTCCAGATTTCCTTCTTGAGCGCTCAACTCGAGCACAGGATGCCCCAACTTTGCAAAGGGGGCCAGTAAATCACGGCCGCGTTGCAGTTGAGCCTTCAGATCACACTTGTTAAGCACGATCAACCCGGCAATGTCCTGGGTTTCAACCGCACAGAGGCAGCGCATGAGCAATTCGTCGCTGAAGCCCGGTTCCGTCGCCACCACGATCACCACCTGCGTAACATTGGCGGCAATCAATTTCTCTTTAAAGGCATCCGCACGATATAAAAGACTGCGCCGCGTACACAGGACATTGATGACTCCCTGCATATCATTTGAGGCCTCTACTTCTACCTCGTCACCACAGGCATAAAGACTCTTTTTGCCACGCGGGGAACACATCAGGATGCTGCCGGCGGCAGCCAGCCGGACTTCATACTGGCGCCCATAGGCCGCCACAATGCGCCCTTTGAGCACGGCAATGTTTTTAGAAATCATGTGGGCAAGTTATAGGATATTGACCCATTCAACGCGAGAGCAAAGACGGCCAGCGAGGCCACCGGCCTGCCCTAAACAACGTCGAAGGGCCCCGGCGGGCTAAGGAAGAAACTTGCCGCGCTTCAGCTTTTCAGGGAGGTAGGTATCCAGCACGTAGTTCAAACCATGCTTGGCGAAGGCCTGCTGCTCAACACGAACCCCCATCTTCAGCATCTGATTGAGCGTGTCCTGCCATTCTTTATGATGGCGGATGAAGGGGTCGTTCTTCAGGGCGTCCTTCGCCCGCTTGATATCCACCTCTTCCAGCGGATGGGTGGCATCCTGCAAGCCGAAATCAAGAATGTCCTGCGGGGTCACCCCTAAATAATGGGCCTGCGGAACACAGAAGAATTTATTGATATGCGCTGCCTGTCCGGAGCCTACCTTCAACGTCCTGTAAATGTTGCAATACCCGTAGGGATCCCCATCGGTAAACACGAGAACCGGCAACTTCCGGTCGTCAGCCAGGCGCCGGATAAACCGCCGGCAGGCCCGGGTGGGCACCCCACTCATGGAAATGAGCACACACTTGGCTTTTTCATAATAGCGATGATGCACTAGACGCTGAAAAAGCGAGGATGTTTCAATCACCAGGATGAATTTGGCGTCGGATTCAAACTTTAAATGTTCTACCCGCGAAGGGATACTCCAGGCACCCGTCCCCAGCTTGGCGCAATTGATCTTCACTACTTCGCCGGTAGAAGGATTTTGATCAATCACGATCAATGGGCCTGTTACATCCCCGCCACGTTCTTCCGGAATGTACCCGATTTGCTCGCGGTTGACCCCGAGCATGGCCTCCATATCATCCAGCAGCGTATCGCTCTCGGGCTGTTCTTCAAACCTGCATTCACCCCAGCTCTTGCTGTTGTAGTAGATTTCACGTTTTCCGGCGATATCGTTCTTGTCAAGCAGGTCTTTCTTGGTCGTGGCCAGCAACCGCATGGTTTGCGCAAAGGCCTTGACAGTATTGTAGCTGAGTGTTCGGGTTGCCGTTTTCCCACGGATTTCGAAGTAGCCGGTCTTGGGATCATACTTGACGTTCGTCAACGCCCGGATGGGAAACTTCATCGAGGGCTTCTTCATCTTCTTGGTGATGTCATTATAGACATCCCGGCCAACGGAAAGAATTTTATCCGATACTCCCTGCCGGGAAATCATCAACGCCGCCTCACCAGTACCCGCCGATTTCCTGATAATCTTCTTTGCCATAATTGCCTCGTTAGGTTTCCAAATGTGATCGTTCCAACATGGTCTGCAGATTCTTCACCACACGAGCCTCTTCCTTATCGGGCAGATCGAGGATGTCTTTCAACCCAAGCGCCAGATGGGGGATGTATTTCACGATATAGGACCGCTTGCGCTCCGCTTCATGTTCCCGGTTGCGCCGGCTAAGATGAACCGATAGGCGCCGCCCACATTCCTGTACGCAAAACGTGATCTCGCGGATGATCTCGGGGTAATGCGCGATAGCCTCTTTACTCTCACTCGTAAATGGCACCCACACGCTGGCAATGTGAACCATGATCACTGCCGGACCGATTGGCAATGACCCGCGCGGTTGGGCCAACCCGTAATTCTTCCAGTTCACCCCGGTAATCGCCTTGGTAATGGCGCATGCCCCGCCCATGTAAAGCAGGGGGACACGATTGGCAAACCGCAGCAAACGCACGGGATCCTCCGCACTGAGGCCTTCATTCTCTCCGGCTTTGGCAAAGGCCATGCCAACTTCAACTTGAAAAGGATTCCCGCGATAAACCGTGGGATCACGGGTGACGGCAGTTGAAAATTCCGCCTGAATTTCCTTGGCCAGCCCCCCCATGATCAATTCCTCACCAATCGGCGACAGACAATCGGTTGGAGGTCTCATCAGCTTGGTGTCATTTACCGCCTTGTATAACGTCTCTATTTCCCGGTTCGCGATGCGCCGCGGATTGGCCTTGGGATCCAACCCTGCCCGCGTGCAGATATCCAGCGCCGTCGCACTGCTCACCCGCGAAAAATCCTCGGACAAGGAGCCCCGCAGGGTCCGTGACTCGGTGTCGCGCAACATCTGCATCAACATGCCTAATTCAACCCCGTGGGGGTGTGGTTTGATCTCAACCGGCGGGGTCGGCAACTTGTGCGCAAGCCGCATCCATGAAATCCACTGCCCCTCCACCAATGGTGTGGTCACATTTTCCCCCGCCTCAATATCCTTGTTCAACAGGTTGATGCGGTAATGCAGTTGCAGATGGGGATTTGAGATCAGACATTGCCGCAGGAACTCATCAACCGAAAGTTTGCCCCGGATATATTGCGCCTCCATCTCAATCAGCACGGACGTCCCATGAGTCTGGGTTTCCACCGTCCCCGGCGCACCATCGGCGCCGACACGCGGAAAGGCTGGCAGCCATTCCATTTCCACATCCTTGAGAATCGTCGGGGTATTCTTGCGGGTATCAATCTGGACTTCTATGTGATGCGCCTGTTTGGCCCGCGGGAGTTTGGACAGAATCCGGGTGGCCGTTCCGGTCGTCAACTGCCCATACATGCCAGCCGCACTGATGCCAATGCCCTGCTGGCCACGGGACATCCGCAAACGGTGGAACTTGGAGCCATACAAGAGTTTCGCAAAAATCCGGGGCACCTGCTGCCGCATGACCCCCGGCCCATTGTCCGTCACCTCCATCCGGAACCGTTTTTCTCCGGACTGGGTGATTTCGACGCTGATTTCGGGGAGGATCCCCGCTTCCTCACACGCATCCAAAGAGTTGTCCACGGCCTCCTTGACAGCGGTCAGCAAGGCTTTGCGCGGACTGTCAAACCCGAGCAGATGCCGGTTCTTCAGAAAGAATTCCGACACCGAAATCTCGCGCTGTTGACGCGACATGGTTTCAGCGGTGGCGGTAGTCGCAGGGGTTCGTGCCATAGGGGTTCCTCCAAAACACAATTAGCTTTTTCCGAGTTCACGACTCCGCCGGGCGGCAGCCTGAATCGTGTGCTTGAGAATATCAGACATCACCGTGGTCTCCAAAACCTCACGCCCCGCCGCGGTGGTTCCTTTAGCCGAGGTCACTGCCGCTGCGAGGTCTGAGGGGTTCATGCCTTTCTGCAACAGCAACTGCGCCGTACCGGCCATAGTTTGAGCCGCCAGAATCAAGGCCTGCTCCCGAGGCATGCCCTCCTTGACCGCGCCCTCCACGAAGCCATCGAGCAAATAGGCAAAGAAGGCCGGCCCCGATCCGCTCAGCGCGGTGACAGCATCAAAAAGTGACTCGGGCATTTCATACGCCCGACCGCAGCATCCCAACAAGTCCGCCACCAGCAAGCCATCGGCGGCAGTCGCACGATTCCCCCGTGCAAACACATTCATGCCGGCCCCGACAAGACAGGCAATGTTCGGCATGACACGCACCACCCGTCCTGCAGGCAACAGGGATTCCAGGTACACTGTGGATTTGCCGGCCGCGATGGACACCATCAAATGTGCCTGGGTGATGGAAGGCGCCAGATCCCGTAACACCTCGCCGAGCTGCTGCGGCTTCACCGCCAGCACACAGACCGGCGCAAGGGCCACCACCTCGGCATTTGAATACGTAATCCTGACCCCATACTCACTGCTCAACGTCGTCAACCGCTCCCCGCTGATGTCCGATACAACAATCTCGCCCGGACCGGCAAACCGGTTCGCAATCAACCCCGAAATCATGGCCTCCGCCATTTTCCCCGCACCGATAAATCCGATTTTCGACATAACGCACCCCGTTCGGCAGCATCTTGCTTATCGATCCAAATAATGCCATCCCTTGTAAATGCACTCCACCGCAAAGTAATAAGGCTTCAAAATCAGGCGCCGGCCTGGAAATTTTATAAACGACGCCACCACCAGCAGGGTAGTATACACCACCAGACCAAGCAAAATGGTGGTCCCGGCCATACCGCGTATCCCGTGAGAATGCGCGCGTTGTGCCCCGTTCGACTCGGATTCCTCCCAATCCGCAGGAAGCTTATCGTTGAGTTTCCCCTGCTCATAAGCCGTCAACACTTCCAGCACCCCGTTCAGATTCCGCTCGGAGGCAATATGTCCATGCGTACGATGGACCGTCGCCACCACTTCAGGCACCGCATTGGCCGGGCACGCGGTGTAACAGGGCGGGTCCAACTCCATCATGCTGATGTCGTTATGCCCGTCCCCCACCACCAGAATCTGGGGATTGGCGATGCCCAGATGACGGGCAAGTTCCATCACTGCCAGCCCTTTGGTAAACGGGATCACGCGCACGCTCAGCTCACAAGCCGATTGAAATATCTGAAGATGCTTGTGAGGCCGGACTTGAGCCCGTAGAATTTCAGAGCCGAAGGCGGCGGCGCTTTCATCATCAAACCGAAAACACAAACGCTGTCCGTTAGCCGTCAGCACCCTGGCAAAGGGATTATGCGCCATCACGGCGTTCCTGATTTTCGGCAAGGCCCGCCGTACAGTTCGCTCATCCCTCCACTGCAACCAGAGAATTCTCAGATTCCAAAACCAATGGGGAAGATAGCCCCACTTTTTACATTCAAAGATATACGCATGATTGACGATCACATAGTCCGGCGCAATGCCAAATACATGCATGGAATTGAAAATGTTTTTGTAGCCCCCCAGGCTGCGCCCCGTACAAACCACCCAGAGCATCCCATTGGTCTTGCGGAGTTCGTCCATTCTAGCCTTGAACGCGCGGTACTGGTCGAACTCCGGACGATTTCCCATCAGGGTCCCATCAGCATCGGTGACCAACAGCCGGATCCGCCGGAGAATGTTTTCAGAAGAGCTCATAGTATACAGAAACAGGGCCGACCTGCTCTGCAGCAGGCCGGCCCCCCTAAACTCAAAACACCACTAGCCTTAATCGGCTCATTTCTTAGTCGCAGCAGACTCCTTAATCAGATTCAAGGCGATCACTTCACGCTGGATCTGATTGGTGCCTTCATAGATCTGCGTAATTTTCGCATCACGCATCATTTTCTCGACGGGATATTCCTTCATATAGCCGTAGCCGCCCAGAATCTGCACGGCATCAGTCGTCACTTTCATCGCGGTATCGGAGGCAAACAGTTTGCACATGGCCGACACCTTGCTGATGTCCTTGGCCCCACTATCAATGTACCGGGCCGCGGCATAAATGAGAGCGCGAGACGCCTCCACTTGCGTGGCCATATCCGCCAGCATGAACTGAACGCCCTGGAAGGAACCAATCGGCTTGCCGAACTGACGACGCTGCCGGCTGTAGGCCACCGCCTCATCCAACGCACCGGCGGCAATGCCAAGCGCTTGGGCAGCCACTCCGGGGCGGGAACTATCCAATGTCTTCATCGCAACAATGAAGCCCATGCCTTCTTTACTAAGCAGATTCGCCTTGGGAATTCTGCAATCCTGAAAAACCAGCTCACGGGTCGCGGAAGCGCGGATCCCCATCTTGTTCTCCTTCTTGCCGAAGGTGAAACCGGGCGTGCCTTTCTCCACAATGAAGGCCGAGGCACCACGCGCGCCCTTGGCCTTGTTGGTCATCGCCACAACCGTATAGATTTCAGCCTCGCCCCCGTTGGTGATCCACTGCTTGGTGCCATTCAACACATAGTGATCGCCATCCAGGACCGCGGTGGTGGTGATGCCACTGGCATCTGAGCCGGCATTGGCTTCCGTCAGTCCGAAGGCGGCCAGTGATTTGCCGGAAGCGATGCGGGGCAGGTATTTCTTTTTCTGCTCATCGTTTCCGAAAAGAATGATCGGGAACGTGCCCAGCGCCGTCGCGGCCAGGGCCAGCGCAATACCGGAACAAACCTTGGAGAGCTCCTCAACGGTCACGGCAAGCTCCATACAGCCCCCGCCCATTCCCCCATATTCCTCACC
>Ga0194056_10002283_pt1 | contig 10150 bp, 9 predicted proteins | sample SepL4413m_MetaG_FD_155458 | JGI IMG/M metagenome (GOLD analysis project Ga0194056, IMG submission 155458) | Anoxic zone freshwater microbial communities from boreal shield lake in IISD Experimental Lakes Area, Ontario, Canada - Sep2016-L442-13m | ecosystem: Environmental > Aquatic > Freshwater >...
GTTTCATCCCGCTCCAACCGCCTCCGCGGCTGGGTCCGATCCGCAGCGAACCCGCAATAGGCACAACCACCGGGACAATAGTCAGAAAGATAGAGCGGCGCATAGAGAGAAATTGTGCGGCCGAAATGGCTTTCCGTCAGATGCTTCGCGCGCTGGGCCATGTCTTCCAACAGGCCGTCGGCAACCGGTGAGACCAGGGCAGCAAAGTCGGCCTCGTCAGGGGAGGTGGTTGCCATTGCCCGATGCACATCCGTCTCGGATGCCGAATTCGCAATGGCGAGCCAGGACGAGGGGTCCAGTTCTACGGGAAGCTCCGTTATCACGCCGGGATCCCTGCCAGAAACGACGTCAGCGGACTGGTAGCCACCGCATGCCCGCTTTGGGCCATGAGCCCGGCCTGCCGGGCTGCAGCCCCGGCCTTGACAGCCTGGGCAAACGCCGCGGCCATTGCCACGGGGTCACCCGCCGCCGCGATAGCGCTGTTGACCAGAACCGCACTGCACCCCATCTCCATCGCAGCGGCGGCTTCAGATGGAGCGCGGATACCGGCATCCACAATGACGGGAATGCCGCTGTCGGCAATAATCAGTTTAATCATTTCTGCGGTGGATAAGCCATGCCCGGAACCAATGGCCGACCCCAGGGGCATAACGGCGGCACAGCCGACATCTTCCAAACGCTTGGCGAGAACGGGATCGGCCGGCATATAGGGCAATACGATAAACCCTGCCTTTGCAAGCTGCTTGCAGGCCTCATAGGTCTCCAACGGATCCGGCATCAGATGGTGTGGGTTGGGATGGATTTCAACCTTTACAAACCGACTCCCCGATAATTCGCGTCCCAGCATGGCGGCCCTGACCGCCTCCGCCGCATTCCTGGCACCCGATGTATTGGGAACCAGTGTAACTCCCAACCGGACCAGTGGGCTGAACAGATCATCAGAAGGACGTTCAAGATTAAAACGGCGCAGGGCAACCGTGACCAATTGTGCACCCGACGCCTTAATGGCGGCCAGCATCACTTCAACAGATGAGAATTTCCCCGTTCCGACCAGCAATCTGGACTGAAACTCCTGCCCGCCCAAAATGAATTTATTATCGACATTCATCCTCACGATTACCCTCCACCCATAAAAGACAGCACTTCAACACAATCCCCATCCTTGAGCGTAATGCCTGCGCGATCGGCCCTGGGGATCACCTGATCGTTCACCATGATGGCGACGGCATCCGGCTTGGCGCCCAGTTCCATGAGAAGGGTATCAAGCGAACCTGAACCCGTATGATCATGTTTATTGCCGTTTACCATTATGTTCATAAAAAAAGCGCCCCATTTAGAGGCGCCTCCCATTTATATTCCCTACGCCGGAATGACCCGGACAGGTTCAACGGGTATAATCTCAGCCCCGAGGGGCACCCCAATTTCTGTTAATAATCATACCTTACCCTCACCCCCTGTCAAGCCAGCCTCCAGTTAACCGGATGACTTGAAAAATGGAACTGGTCAAATCGGTTCAATCCTTGACTGGTGGTGAACAATCGGGATAAGTTGAAGAGATGATGACAAAAGGTTTTCAATCTCCTGTGAATTTAGCCTATCGGCTTGATAGCCTGACCAAATCGTTGGCACGACTGGAATCACATCCTCAACCCGAATCTGAAAACCAGGCGCGCCGCTTGGTTGCCTTGCTGCGTGCCTCCAGCGAATTTCGGGGAATGGATTCTCTGCTGCAATCTGCCCAAACAGCAGAACAAGCCCCCACTGCGACATTTCCCGCCAAACTGCGGGAACTGATTCTGGAAATCAAAAAAGTGATTGAGCAAAATCCCGGTGATGCCGGATTGATAATGATTGTATCTTCCGACAAAGGATTCGCCTCACACTTAGCGGAAAAATTACAGGCTTTGCATCAACAAACGCTGATTGCCGATTCACATCGCAAGGCAAATGAGACCCTCACCCTCTCCCCGGTAGTCTTCTGCATTGTAGACATCATGCTGGCAGACATGGATGGGCGGGCGTTTATCACCGAATTGCGCACACGGACGGAAACCGCCGCACTGCCGATCATCGCCATTACCCACAATTCTGCCGAAAACGTTGATAAACAGCCATTTTCAGTCCCTGGCGCTGATGGCGTTTTCTCAAAAAACACCCCCGTTGAAGATATCGCCAATTACCTGAAGCTTCGGCTCAAGCGGAGCCATATGAAAGGGTTGCAAGCGCGCCGGGATACCGACACCGGCCTGCCCAATCGCGCCGCCTGCTACGAAATTTTCAAGCAGCTTCAACGTTCGATTCAAGCGAACGATCCGCTGGCCTTTGCCCTGGTGGGCATTCGCCAATATACAGTGGCAAGCCATAACAGCACACTTCTTGCCCGCGATGAACTCATGAGGAAAATAGGAGCCATCCTGTCTTCTGCACTCCGGGCAACCGATGTCGTTGCACGGTGGTCCGAATCGGAGTTCGCCATTATACTGACTGGCGAGGATCATTTCGGGGCAACCAAGGCCCTTGAAAAAATAATGCCGGACCTTGCAGGGTTAACCCTCAAAAATCAAACGGGCGGAAATATCCCTATCACCACTTGTATTGGACTGACCATCAATAATTCGCGAACCACCATCGAAGACGCTTCCCTCCGGGCGGAAAGTCATCTTTACATGGCATTCAGCGACACCGACACCCCTTCAGGCGGAAAGCAAATCGTATCTGACGCCATTCCCATCATACACCGCGAGGAACCCGTCGCCCTCTGCCTGACGAATGCGTCCATGGCCAAAGTGATCAAGCAGATTCTCGAACGGGAAACGTTTCGTGTGGAAATATTTACGGACACCGAAAGCGTGTTGCAGCGCCTGAATGAAACCCCCTTCAGCCTGCTCATCCTTGATGACGAACTTTCACAGGAAAGCGGCTTCCTCCTTCTGCAACAACTGAACGAGCAGGCCAATACCAACGTGCGCGGCACCATGATGATGGTTAGTCGCGAAGGAAGCATTGACCGCGTCATGAAACTTGGGGCCAATGATTATTTTCTCAAGCCCCCAACTATGCCGGCATTTTTGAGTCAAATCAGAAGGATCATCAGCCACCACAGTTTACAGCAGTCCACGCCCGGGATCACGATCATGGTGGCCGATGAGGATTTCACGCAGTTATTGTTGGCAGGCTCAACTCTCCATCAACTGGGAACCTGCCAGGTGCTACTGGCCAAGGGGGCCGCAGACACCCTGCAGCGGCTGAAGAATTCCCATCCGGAATACCTGATCATCAACCCCTTTATGCCGCACATCAGCCTCGCAGGGTTTATGAAGCAGATCGAAAACATGGGATGGTTGAAAAACACAAGGGTCATCCTGTCCACCCAGAATCCGGCGGAACCCCTGCCCATTCCCGCCGGGCACCCCGTTATTGGCGCGATCTCCCGCCCCTTCAAGCCCCTGACTTTACTTGATGAATTACATAAGCTGATTCCAGCCGTCCCTAAAACCGCAAACGGCCGTGCCCCCACCGATCCCCGTTTACTGGAGCTTGAAATTCAAAGGATCTTGTCCATCAAATCTTAACAAAGGCTGCTGATGAAAACACTGACATCCAAGCGCATTCTGGTGACCGGCGGCGCCGGGTTTGTGGGATCACATCTATGCGAGAAACTTCTGACGCAGGGTCATGAGGTCATTTGTGCTGATAATTATTTCACGGGCACCAAAGCCAATATTGCGCATCTTCTCAGCAATCCGTTTTTTGAACTGATGCGGCACGATGTCACGTTTCCCCTCTATGTGGAGGTGGATGAGATTTACAATCTGGCCTGCCCCGCCTCACCGGTGCATTATCAATATGACCCCGTGCAAACCACCAAAACCAGCGTGCATGGCGCCATCAATATGCTCGGGCTCGCCAAGCGCGTCCGCGCCAAAATTCTGCAAGCCTCCACCAGCGAGGTCTATGGCGACCCCCATGTCCACCCGCAACGCGAGGACTACTGGGGCCACGTCAATCCCATCGGCATCCGGTCCTGCTATGATGAAGGCAAGCGCTGCGCGGAAACGCTTTTCTTCGACTATCACCGCCAAAACAACGTCCGCATCAAGGTGGCGCGCATTTTCAACACCTATGGCCCCAGAATGCATCCCAATGATGGGCGTGTGGTCTCGAACTTTATCGTGCAAGCCCTGAAAAATGACCCCATCACCATTTATGGCGATGGAAAACAGACCCGGTCTTTCTGTTATGTAAATGATCTGGTCTACGGGTTAATTAACCTCATGAACTCTCCGGATGACGTGACCGGCCCGATCAACCTTGGCAATCCCGGCGAATTCACCATGCTGGAACTGGCCGAAAAAGTCATTGCACTCTCAGGGTCAAAGTCCAAGCTGAATTATATGCCCCTCCCCGCCGATGACCCAAAACAGCGGCAACCGGATATCACCCTGGCCAAGAAAGTCCTGAACTGGCAGCCGACAATCGCTCTCGACGAAGGCCTCTCCAAAACCATTGCCTATTTTAAAGAATTGCTGAATCGCAGTTGCGAGTGACTCCGCCACCTAATAATATGATTGGCCTCAAAACCGGCACGGTTAAACTGAGCCATTACACAACACTATGGCGAAACCGCTATCGCGCCGAAGAACGGCGTCTGCGGCTTTACACAGAAGGCTCTGTTTATTTGCTTGAGCATATAGGCAGCACCGCCATTCAAGGACTGGATGCAAAACCGATCATTGATATCGCCATGATGATCCCTACCCTGCGCCGACAGGCACTTTGGATTAAAAGACTTGAGGCCGCAGGCTATACCTATAAAGGGGAGTATGGACTGCCAGGGCGCCATTTCTTTACACGCGGTAATCCTGTGACGCACCACCTCCATCTCGTCGCCAAAGGGTGCGACCACTGGACCCGCTGGCTCCTTTTCCGGGATTATCTGCGCGCCCACCCTGAAGAGGCGCAAAATTATAACAAAGCAAAAAAAAACCTCGCCCGAAAATACAGCCAAAACCGCGTAGCTTATACCCAGGCCAAAACCCCGATAATTAATGCAATACTTGAAAAAGCAAAAAAAGATAAAAAAACAATAAAGTTTGTTGACGGGATAGTCAGTAGCGACTAATTTCCCTCTCAACAAGAGCCGTAAAATAAACCACAAGCTATTGTGGCTTTTTTATAAAAAAGCTTAAAGAGTCGCTATAAAATAAGAAAATGCGACTGCATAGTCATAATTGACCGACTGGCAACGAAAAAATGGACGACGAACCAGACCCTAGAATTGAGGGCAGAGCATCGCGAAGGGCTACCAAAACCCGTCAGCGATTGCTGGACGCTGCCCTCTATATCTTCAATACCAAGGGTATTGAAGGTTGTGCCATCGAAGATATTACGGAAAGTGCTGATGTCGGCAAGGGCACCTTTTACCGCCACTTCATGGATAAACTGGATATCCTTCGAACCCTGCTGGATCTGGCCGCAGACGATCTGATCCTGCGTATGCCTCCTACCGATGCCCCTGCCCTTTCATTTGAAGACCGGATCACACAGCTTTTCAATGCGCACGCCACCTTGTTAGCCGAGCGTGCAGATTTGTTTCTGGTTTTTCTGCAGGGACAGACCATGGTTGCAACACGGTCATCATCCATCCCTGGGCTGCAACCGCCTTTTGCCAGATACATCACCGCATTGGAAAGTCGCTTGAAACCTGTACTTCCTGATCCCGCTGATGTTGCCGGGGCCCGACAGCTGGCTGTTGCCATCGGGGCCATCATTTGCGGCAACATCACCGTCGGCATGTCCATTTTAAGCAGTAAACATGACGTGATCAACAATCTCGATCTGGCACGACAGTCGCTGCTAGTCGGCACGTCGCAACGACTGAGGTGCACCGTGTAGACCTGCCCTTCAGGTGTGGTTTGTTCGGATTTCAGGAGTTAACATTTTTTTGTAACAAGGAGTTTTAAAAATGAACAGCAGCAATATGATAAATGAAACAGCATCTGTGTCGGTTAAAGAAGAGCCTCCGCTTAACAGTGATGAGCCTGCAAGTACAAGCTCTGCCGCGCCCATTACCGCTTCCACACTCAACCCTCAGCAGAACCCCAAGTGGAACGATTGGCGCTGGCAGGTCCGGAACCGCATCCGGACGTTCAGTGACCTGACTGAATTTTTCCCTTCCTTGAAAACCAACAAGGGCATCGCCCGGGTATGCGAAAAATACCCCATGGCCATTACGCCCTATTATGCCTCTCTCATTAAGACGACCGATCTGTCGGATCCGGTCTTTCAAATGAGCGTGCCGCAGGGCCAGGAGCTTTTTGCCCCCGATTTCCTGCATGCCGATCCTTTGGAGGAGGAGGAAGACATGCCCGTTCCGGGCTTGATTCACCGGTATCGCGACCGCGCCCTTCTGATGGCGACCACCATGTGCTCCATGTATTGCCGCCACTGCACAAGGAAACGCGTGGCCGGTTATCAGGAATCCTGTATTGATGTCGCCCAGCTCAACACCATTACCGGCTATCTTCGCGCCCATCCTGAAATCAAGGATGTGGTCATTTCCGGCGGTGATCCGCTTACCATGGCAACCTCGCTGCTGGAACGTATTCTCGCCGCCGTGCGCTCCGTTCCCAGCGTGGACATCATCCGGATCGGCACACGCGTTCCGGTGGTGTTGCCCCAGCGGATTAATTCAGAACTTACCCAGATGCTGGCGAAATACCACCCGGTGTGGGTCAACACCCATTTCAACCATCCCAACGAAATCACTCCGGAATCCACGGCAGCCTGCGCCAAGCTGGTCAATGCCGGGATTCCTCTCGGCAACCAGACGGTGCTATTGAGAGGCATCAACGACTCCCCGCAGGTGATGGAGGAACTCCTGCGCGGTCTCGTCAAAATACGCGTCCGCCCCTATTACCTGTTCCAATGCGATCTGGTACGGGGTGTGGAACATTTCCGCACACCGATCAGCAAAGGTATTGAAATCATGGAATATCTACGCGGCCGGATTAGCGGTTTGGCCATCCCGGCTTATGTGATCGACGCCCCTCACGGTGGCGGTAAAATTCCGGTATTGCCCAACTACATCATATCGTCCAGCCCGACCCATACGGTGCTGCGAAACTATGAAGGCATGATCGTCAACTATCCCGAACCCATGGAGCCCATGGCCCGCACTCCTGCCCCTGCAGGGACGCGTAGTGGAAGCCACGGCGTCTGGGATGTGGCCGCCGGCCTTTCATCGGTCATAACGCCTGCTAACTCTAACCGGAACAAACGCCGGACCGCCCGCAAGTACCAGAAGCCGGACCCGAGCCAGGAACATCCTGAATTCCGCATCCTGCTGGAATCGCTTATGGCGGAAGGCGGAGGTTAACCCCCCACGTGAGCTTGACCATCGGTTTGACCTATGACCTGAAGCGCGACTATCTCGCCCTCGGCTACAAGGAGGAGGATGTCGCTGAGTTCGACGCAGACATCACCATCGACACCATTGAGAAGACCATTGCCGAGCTCGGGTTCAAGCCCGAGCGTATCGGCCATGTCCGCGCGCTTTGCGCCAAACTGGCCGCTGGTGCCCGCTGGGATCTCGTCTTCAACATCGCGGAGGGTGTTTCAGGTCGAAGCCGGGAGGCTCAAATTCCCTGCCTGCTGGAAGCTTTCGATATCCCCTATACCATGTCTGATCCGCTGGTCTGCGCGGTTACCCTTGACAAGGCGGTGGCCAAGCGGATCCTCAAGGCAGAGGGTCTTAACACGGCTGGTTTCCATGTGGTTCACAGCGAAGCCGATATCGCGAATGTCAAACTGCCCTTTCCCCTGTTTGCCAAACCCATTGCCGAGGGAACAGGGAAAGGGATTGACCGCGCGTCACGCATCACCAACTCAGCCGAATTGATGGAGGTCTGCCAGGCCTTGCTGTTAAAATTTAATCAGCCGGTCCTGATTGAGGAATACCTGCCCGGCCGCGAATTCACCGTGGCCATTCTTGGCACCGGCAACAAGGCGCGCGTCATGGGGACCATGGAGGTCTGTTTCCGCGATAACTCCAAACCCACAATTTACACCTACGAGGTGAAGGAAAACTACACCAGCCATGTGGATTATCATTGCCCGCCCCGGACAGCGCAAACCGAGGCGGTTGAAAAGCTGGCGTTGGACTCATACCTGGCGCTGGAACTCCGTGACGCCGGCCGGGTGGATATCCGGCTGGATCGACACGACCAGCCGTCATTTATGGAAGTCAATCCCCTCCCCGGACTCAATCCACTCCACTCTGACCTGCCCATCATCGCCAAACTAATCGGCATGAGCTACCAGAATATCATCAGTTCCATCATTGACAGCGCCCGGTCCCGAATGGCCACACCCGCATGAACTCGCTGCGCGAACCGGTTCTCATCTTGCACCACGCCATCCCCGCGCCCGGCAGTTGCCAGAGCGTCGAAAGCGATGCCGGCGTGCTGGAGGAAGTTCAGGCGGTAGCCAAATCTTTGAAGGCCCTCGCCATCCCGTTCAGGACCTTGGCCGTGGAGTCACTTGCATCCCTCCCCGCCCTTCTGCAGAGCGCGTCTGAGCGCCTGATTTTCAATCTCGTCGAGAATTTTCCCGGCCGCCCGGCGGATGCGATGCAAGTGCCCATTCTCTGCGAAGCGTTCGGCAAAGAGTGCACCGGGAATGACAGCACCTGTCAGGTGTTGGCGCTTGACAAATGGCGCACCAAAGCAATCCTCAAAGCTGCGGGACTGCCTGTCCCGGCAGGCCTCATTATCCCGCCTGGCCACGGTTCCACCATATACTCCGCACTGCCCCCTCCTCCATGGATCGTTAAACCACTTTTCGCGGATGCAAGCGAGGGCATTCACGCCAGTTCAGTCATTCACGACGGCATTGCGAATCTTAAGAAAGCAGTGGCCCGGGTTCATCGCGACTTTAAACATCCCGCCCTCGTGGAACAATTTTTCGGAACCCGCGAAATCAATATCTCGGTCTTACAGGAAGGCAGTGTCATAAAAACCCTGCCCGTGGCTGAAATTGAATTCCGTGATTTCGGCAAGGATCGCCCCCGCATTGTGGACTATGCCGCCAAGTGGCATACGGACTCCTTTGAATACAAAAACACCATACGGGTGATTCCCGCCGTCCTTAACAAGGCCGTTGCGCTCCGCCTTCAGGAAGCCTCCCTAGCGGCCTGGCACACCATGGGGTGCCAGGATTACGCACGCGTGGATTTCAGACTGGATGACGCCGGCAGCTTCGTCATTCTTGAAATCAATCCGAATCCCGATATTTCACCCGACAGCGGCTTCGCCGCCGCTCTCACCGCCGCCCGCATCCCCTATGATAAATTTGTCAGCAAGGTGTGCGAAAATGCCTATTCACGGCTAAGGCTCAGAACGCCCTCCCAAATAAAGGGTGCAAGCAAGGCTAGTCTCAAACCGGCTAAAAAGCGGGTCCCATCCGGACGAAAGCCGTTCATTCGTTTTAGTGAGGCCACTGACCGCGATGGCATTCTGACGTTCATGAAAGGTACGGGCTTCTTTAATGATGATGAAATTGAGGTCGCCAAGGAGGTATTAGAGGATGCCATTGCCAAGGGCCCCACTGGCCACTATCAATCCTTTACGCTCCTGGATGCGGGACAACCCGCCGGCTGGATTTGCTGTGGCCACACCCCTTGCACAAAAGGGACATTTGACATCTACTGGATTGGGGTCAGCGCCAACTGTCAAGGCCGTGGCTTCGGCAGAGCCTTGCTGGAACATGTTGAAAAATTCATCCGCCGTCTGAAAGGACGTATCATTATTATCGAAACATCCGGTCGCCCTCTCTACGACTCCACCCGTGGCTTCTACCTGAAAACCGGCTATACCGAAGCCGCCCGGATCCCTGACTTTTATGATCAAGGGGACGGCCGGGTCATCTACGCCAAGGCGCTGTAAAGTTACGGCTCTACGACTTCTGACTCCGGACTCCTGTCCCTCGTTTGATGGCATCACTGCCGAAGGACTGACGCAATGCATCCACTGCCTGATCCAGTTTTTTGTTCCGGCTATCCGGGCCGATGCCGGCCAATTCCGTAAACAGTTCCTGCTGGAGCGGTACGGCCTGATCCGGCGTCACAAGATTGCTCACACCGAAGCCGACC
>Ga0194056_10002284_pt1 | contig 10146 bp, 4 predicted proteins | sample SepL4413m_MetaG_FD_155458 | JGI IMG/M metagenome (GOLD analysis project Ga0194056, IMG submission 155458) | Anoxic zone freshwater microbial communities from boreal shield lake in IISD Experimental Lakes Area, Ontario, Canada - Sep2016-L442-13m | ecosystem: Environmental > Aquatic > Freshwater >...
TTGTCAATAGAGTAAACCTTGCCTGCTTTAACCGCTGGCAAGTCTTTGTATTTGTCAGCCTTAACAAAATCGCCCTTTAGGTCAGGATTTAACTGGCAGAGTATGATGTCTGGGTTGTTTTTGATGAGCTGTTCTAAGCTGAACTTCCAGTTCACTGCTGCTGCGCCGCTGTTTGTGCCGCCCGCCAGGTTGATTGCTTCATCAATAAACGTCCCTTTTCCTGGAGTCCAGTCTCCATACTGCCCAAATCCGACGACATAATAAACGCTTGGACGTGTCTTCAAGTTTTTCACTTTGCTTTTGATATACAACAAGTGATTTTTCATCGAAGTAACCACTTGGCCTGCTGTTTCCTGCGCATTTAGGATCTGGCCAATATCGTTGATAGACTGATATGCGCCCTCGATTCCTTTTAAATCATCTTCCATATAAACGACGAACTTTAGTTGTCTCAATTTCGTTATGATATCAGCCTTCGTCATACTTGAAGCAAAAATCACGTCTGGTTTCATACTGACTATGGTTTCAACGTTTGGGTTTACAACTTCACCTACAGACGGCACCGTCGATGCTTCTGCCGGAAAGTCACAGTAATCTGTCCTGCCAACTAACTTGGCGCCCGCGCCCAACGCAAACACAATCTCAGTTGTGGTCGGCGATAGTGAAACTACGCGCGCCGGTTCGGTTTTTACATCAACAACCTTGCCAAACGCATCCTTCAAACTAAGTGGGTATGTCACCTTCATGGGTGCTGAAGTTGGCGTTCCTGTATTGCCGTTTGGTGTGGTCGTCGCGCAACCTCCAAAAAGTCCCACGCACATCATTCCTAAAACTATTAATGCAATCATTTTTTTCATTTTCATTCGCTCCATTTCATATTTTTAATTTCTTACATCTTGCAACTTACAAAAAACGCCCTGAGACCAGTACTGATCGCAGGGCTTACGCGGCAAATTCTAAAACCGTCATCACATAAGGCACCTCCCTATCTCTCGTAGGTCAATTGTGCATCCGAATGGCAGGTCTTCTGACTCAGGTTCTTCGGTGCTCGACGCCTTCCCATGTGAATAGTGGCATAAACTCGAGCTCCTCCCCCTTACAGCGGCGGGACCGTACAGGCATTGCACCTGTTTCCCTTTTAATCCGATTTCTCGGCACCCCCGGGTACATTATTTAGTTCATTAAAAGTTTAGCAATTGGCGGCGGCGATGTCAAGAGGTTTTGAATTGGCCGGGGGACTGGGTCGCCGTTTTTTATACAAAAAAAGGACTGGCTCTCACATTTTTATACAGGTTCCGAGAAATAAAAGAAAAAGGTAGGAGCATTTCCCAAAATCGAATCCTGAAACAACTAAATTCATTAAAAGTTGTATAATTTTCGCCGACCCAGTCCTCATGGCTCTAAAAATTTGTATAATTTTCGGCGACCCAGTCCTCTTGCCAGTTTAGCAACAAAAAAAATCATGCCCGGAACTTTCCGGACATGACCTTCATATATTGCTTTGTGTTTTAGCGTGACGCTTAAGTTCTAACGCGAAGCTTTTGCTGCTGAACCTAATTTGCTTATTGCTCCATAACCTAATGCTTCGTAACTTGAAGCTAAGTCTTTGTTTACCATGTAGTCAAGGAACGCCTTTACGTTAGTCTTCGGTGCGCCAAGTGTGTACATGTGTTCGTAACCCCATACAGGATATTTGTTTGCATAAATGTTTGCGTAAGAAGGTGAATCTCCATCTAATTTCAAAACTCCAAAATTGAGCGATGAACTTTCTACATAAGATAAAGCTAGATAACCGATTGCGCCTTTTGTAGAAGATACTGTTTTCGCCAAAGCATTTGAATCATCTGTAGACAAATTTGTGTCTCCGTCAATATCTTTCTGTCCATCTAATGCCCATTTTACAAATAATGCTCTTGTTCCAGAAGATGCTGGACGATTTACAACAACGATTGCCTGGTTAGGTCCTCCAACTTCATTCCAGTTCGAAACTGTTCCAGAGAATACTTTTTTAAGATTTGCTTTTGTGATGTTACTTAAAACGGCAGAAACGTCCGGATGAACTATGGCTGCAACACCGATTATGCAGACTTTATGTTCTGTAAGCTTTGCTGCGTCAGAAGCAGACAATTTTTCCGAAGCGTATACATCTGAATTGCCAATGTCAACAGTACCTGCTAACACGTTATTTAGGCCTGTTCCAGACCCTCCTGCGTTAACAGTAATTGAAAGGTTAGGATTCTTTGCTTTGAAAAGCGATGATACGTATTTTGCTAACGGGAATAATGCTGAAGATCCAGACATAGTAATGCTACCAGATAAATTAGTAGGAACAATGTTCAATTTGTAATTGAAAGTTGAAACTACACTTGTTTTCATTCCTGTCTTTACTGCGATAGCTTTTACTGTAGTAGATTTTGAAATCTTAAATGCCTTTGTGTACTTTGTGCTTTTTGTCGTAGGTGTTTTGCCATTGGTTGTGAAATAAATTTTTGCGCCATTCGTGAGAGTTCTCAGAGCAATTGTCTTCGCAACAGAATACGTTCCTGGTGCAACACTCGATGTAACTTTCTTAACTTGTGCACTTGCAGCAACGGTAATTCCTGTGAAGGCTGACAACGCCATCATCAATACGACTGCTAATGCAATAACTTTGTTTACTTTTTTTACATTTTTCATTTTTTTAACACTCCTCTAATATTTGTTTACAAATTAATGATAAAGCAACAGAATAATTTTTTTAATCATTTTACAGTAAATTGTTTGTAAAGATTCTGTTAAGTGGGTCCCTCAGTTAGTTTTCATCTAATCCTCATCCCGTGTCCCGTGAAAAAGATAAAAAAGCTTCCAAATTAGAAGCTTTTTTTCTCTTGTATGGAGAGGGATGTAAACCACACAAGTACAATAAAGGTTTCGTGTCAATAAGGAGACACTGTCAAAAATCTAAAGACGTTAACCAGATGTTTAAATATTGTAATTTATAACCTCTCCATATAATGTTATATTATTACCAATATGAGCGAATAAAGTCTCGGTGTCGGTTCCATCTATAATGCCATCACGGTTAAAATCGTTTGAAGTCAAGTATCCTAAATCTCCATACATTTGACCAATTTTGCTGAATAAAGTTTCTGAGTCAGACCCGTCAATTACTCCATCAACAAATACATCACCTGGAATTAGCTCTTTATTGCCTAAATCCAAATTGTTTCCCGCAACTGTAACAGCAATATCTCTCTTCATATAGCCACTTCTGGATACTGTTATGATATAGTTGTTGTTTAAAAGTCCTGTGAAGTTTGCGACTTTTGTAGAAGGATTAATCGATGTAGTAGCGATAAAAGTTTGTGAAAGGTAAGACGATCTAATAGTAACTTCACTTACAGATGCTGAGTTCATAAATAAGTCGTATGCCGTGTCCCCGGTGTTCAATGTTGCAGCAGCGTTCAAAGATGTGAGCGAAACGGAGAGCGTTACTGAGACGGGATAACCATACCAAGGATCATCAAATCCAGTATTTGCCGAATTATACCAAACCATAAATGTATCCGCACAATCAGAGAACATGTCTTCAGTTCCTTCCGGAGCATTTCCAAGAAATTTGGCTGAAGTTAAGAGCGTACAACCTGCAAATGAGTAGCTTCCAATTGAAGTAACACTCGACGGGATTGTAACACTAGTTAACCCGGTAGCCCCATTGACTGCATAATCATTAATTGTAGTGACCGTATTAGGAATTGAGTATGTTCCAGTTTTGCCAGCTGGGAACTGAATTAGAGTAGTTTTACCCTTGTTAAACAGCACTCCCGAATCATCCGAATATGAAGCATTACTAGTACTTACTGAAATGCTTGTTAACGAAGTACAGCTCGCGAATGCACCATCTCCGATGGTTGTTACACTATTTGGGATTGAAACTGAAGTAAATGAAGTGTTTGTGCATCCAAAGAATGAATTGTTTCCAATCGTTGTAACTGTACTTGGAATAGTCACTCCTGTAAGACCTGTGCAAGCGTAGAAAGCATCGTCTCCAATAGTGTTTACTGTGCTTGGTATAACATAAGAGCCTGTCTTTCCAACTGGATATTGAATTAATACTGAAGCATCTTTATTATATAACACTCCATTCTGGCTAGAATAATCAGGATTATCATTGCTTGCTACCATCTCAACAAGAGAAGTGTCAGAAATAAATGCAAGGTTTCCGATGTAAGCTAATGAATCTGGAATCTGGAAACTAGTGAGCCCAGTACATCCTGCGAACGCATAATCGCCGATACTTGTTGTCCCGGTAAGGATGGTTACGTTTGTAAGTAAAGTTGCATTGTAAAATGCATAACTTTCAATACTTAGAGCTGTGTCGGGCACTACATATGTTCCTGCTTTGCCTGCTGGAAATTGGATAAGTGATGAGAAATCTTTGTTGAAAAGAACGCCGTTCGCACTTGAAAATGCAGTATTTGTTCCGCTAACAATGATTGAAGTAAGTGCTGAACATCCATCAAAATCATACCCGCCTAAAGATGTCAATTTTGTAGGGATTGTAATAGTAGTCAATCCTGTACAACCTTTTAATACATATGCACCGATGCTTGTAACGTTTGCTCCGATTGTGAAGCTTGTTAAACCTGTGTCTCCATTAAATGCATAGTCGCTTATTGTTGTAACATTAGCTCCTACTGTAAATGTTGTAAGTGCAGTACATCCTGCAAATGCACTGTCGCCGATGCTTGTAACACCTGTACCTAGCGATACAGTAGCCATTCTGTAACAACCGTTAAACGCTTCATCACCGATTGTAGTAGTAATACCACTCAATGCAATCGGATTTGGAATCGTAATCGCTAAAAGATTGTAATCATTAGCAAAAGCGCCATTTCCGATAGTAGTAAGACCTGTTCCAAATGTTACAACACCTAAAGAATCACATGAATCGAATGCATTGTCACCAATTGTCGCAACGCTATTAGGAATTGAGATATCTGTTAACTTATTGTCTCCCAAGAAAGCTCCTGCTCCAATACTTGTAACACCGCTTCCAATTGAAAGGCTTGTGAGTGTAAATATGTGAGCGAATGCACCATCACCTATTGAAGTAACGCTACTAGGCATTGAAAAACTTGTTGGTTTCGCCATATACTCGAATGCATGTGCCCCAATTGTTGTAACTGTAATTGGAATTACTACTGAAGAGTGTTGCGTATAAGAAAAGAATGCATAATCTCCAATAGCTTTAACTGTGTAACCGTCTACTGTGCTTGGAATTGTTAAAACAGTCTCAGTAGTAAGAAAACCTGTATACCCTGTAATAGTTGCGTTGTTTGATCCGTCTAAATCATAAGAAAACGTACCAGTAGGGGTTACAGAAGTTGGATAACCATACCACGGGTCATCAAATCCTGTCTTAGCAACCGTGTACCAAATCATGAAGCTTTCTGCACAATCTGCGAACATATCATCAGTTCCTACAGGTGCATTTCCAAGGAATTTTGCTGAAGTTAAAAGAGTACAACCCGCAAATGCGTAGCTTCCAATTGTAGTAACACTTGATGGGATTGTAACACTAGTTAACCCAGTAGCTCCATTGGCTGCATAATCATTAATTGTAGTGACTGTACTAGGAATTGAGTATATTCCAGTTTTGCCAGCTGGGAACTGAATTAGAGTAGTTTTGCCCTTGTTAAACAGCACTCCCGAATCATCCGAATATGAAGTATTACTAGTACTTACTGAAATGCTTGTTAACGAAGTACAGCTCGCGAATGCACCATCTCCAATGGTTGTTACACTACTTGGGATTGAAACTGAAGTAAATGAAGTGTTTGTGCATCCAAAGAATGAATTGTTTCCAATTGTTGTAACTGAACTCGGAATTGTCACTCCTGTGAGTCCAGTGCAAGCATAAAATGCGTCATCAGCAATCGTGGTAACTGTGCTTGGGATAACATAAGAGCCTGTCTTTCCAACCGGATATTGAATTAATACAGAAGCATCTTTATTATATAACACTCCATTCTGGCTAGAATAATCAGGATTATCATTGCTTGCTACCATCTCAACAAGAGAAGTGTCAGAAATAAATGCAAGGTTTCCGATGTAAGCTAATGTATCTGGAATCTGGAAACTTGTGAGCCCAGTACATCCTGCGAACGCATAATCACCAATACTAGTTGTTCCGCTCAGGATAGTTACGTTTGTAAGTAAAGTTGCATTGTAAAATGCATATCCTTCGACACTTAAAACTGTATCGGGTATTACATACGTTCCTGCCTTGCCTGCTGGAAATTGGATCAGCGACGAGAAATCTTTATTGAAGAGAACGCCGTTTGCACCTGAAAATTGTGTATTAGCTCCGCTAACACTGATTGTAGTAAGTGCTGAACATCCATCAAAATCATATCCGCCTAATGTTGTCAAATTTGTTGGAATTGTAATGCTAGTCAAGCTTGAGCAACCCTTGAAAACGTATGAGCCGATGCTTGTAACGTTTGCTCCGATTGTCAGACTTGTTAATCCTGTATCTCCATTAAAAGCATAGTCGCTTATTATAGTAACACCGCTACCAACTGTAAAACTAGTAAGTGCCGTACATCCAGCAAACGAACTATCTCCGATGCTTGTAACGCCAGAACCCATAGATACTGAAGTCATGCCGTAACAACCGTTAAATGCATCATCGGCGATTGTTGTAACGCTGTTTGGAATTGTGATACCTGTAAGACTATAATCATCAGCAAAAGCACGGATTCCGATAGTTAATACACCAGTACCAATAGTAACTGAAGCCAACTTGTCGCAAGAATCAAATGCGCCGTCACCAATTGACGTTACACTATTTGGAATTGAGATACTAGTCAACTTGTTGTCGCCCAGGAAAGCTCCAGCGCCGATGCTAGTAACACCGCTTCCTATTGTAAAACTAGTAAGTGTAAAAATGTTTGCAAATGCACCAGCTCCAATTGAAGTAACACTACTTGGAACTGTGAAAGTTGCTGGCTTAGCCATATACTCAAATGCATGAGCTCCAATCGATGTTACTGAAGATGGAATAACAACTGATGAATGTTGAGCAAAAGAAAAGAATGCATAATCGCCTATTGCTGTAACTGCGTAACCATCTACTGTGCTTGGAATAGTTAAAACTGTTTCCGTACCACTAAAACCAGAATAGCCTGTGATCGTTGCGTGGTTTGACCCATCTAAATCATACGAAAATGTTGATGCCGCAAAAACTTTTGTCCCACTCGTAAAACTCATTGAAACAAGTAGAGTTAAAGCAAGTATAATACTTATTACTCTTTTCATAAATAATCCTCCAAAAACATATTTTGATAGAACTCGTCTCTATCTTGAATTTTTTGCGGCTGTTCCTAATTTGCTAATTGCTCCATAACCAAGAGCCTCTAAAGTAGGCGCTACATTTACAGTAACAATGTAATCTAAATATGCTTTTACTGCTGCCTTCATAGTAACTGTTTTATTTGTGTACATACGTTCATATCCCCAAACCTTATACTTGTAAGTATAGATATTTGAATAAGTTGGTGCGTTACCGTCAATGCTTAATACTCCAAATGATAATGACGTTCCTTGAACATAAGAAAGTGCCAAATATCCAATTGCTCCTTTTGTAACTGAAACCGTCTTAGCAAGTGAATTTGAATCGTCTGTTGTTAGTGATGTATCTCCACTAATGTCAGCCTGACCGCCTAAAGCATATTGTCTGTAAAGAACTCTTGTTCCAGAAGAAGAAGGACGATTTACTACTACAATTGTTTGGTTAGGTCCGCCCACCTGATTCCAGTTTGTATAAGTTCCATCAAATATTTTTTTCAAGTTTGCTGTTGTAATATTAGAAATCGCTGCTCTAACTGCAGGATGAACGATAGTAGCAACTCCAACTACTCCAACTTTATGTTCTAGTAACTTTGCAACGTCTGATGCAGGTAATTTGTCTGATGCAGGTACGTCAGACATACCTATATCAACTGTATTATCTCTGATGTTGTTAAGACCTGTTCCTGATCCACCAGCAGTTACATTAAAAGATAAGTTTGGATTTGCTGCCTTGAATTTGTCAGCAATGTTTTTTCCTAAAGGATACAATGCTGAAGCTCCGGACATGTTAACTGTACCGCTAAGATTTGTCGGTATAACATTTACATTGTAAACAAATGTAGCTACCGCACTATTCACCATTCCTGATTTTGCTGCAATTGCCTTGACTGTTGTTACTTTCGAAACTTTAAATGCTACTGTGTATTTAGTGCTTGAAGTGGTTGGTGTTTTACCATTTGTCGTGTAGTAGATTTTTGCACCGTTGGTTGGTGTTCTTAAGTCAACTGTAATAACCTTTGAATAGTTACCTGCCTTTACGCTTGAAGTTACTTTTACTACTTGTGCTGCATTAGCCGAAATTGACATCCCAAAAAATACTGTTGCAACCATCATGATTGCTATTACTATTGACACCAATTTGTTCACTTTCTTTGTTCTAATTTCATTCTTCATAATAATCCTCCTAAAAAATATTTTCCCTACGTTAAATATATTAATTTAATTGACCTTTTTGAAATATCATAAATTAGTTAAACTATAGTTAAGTTTTGTCTTTGAAAATGAATATTCGGTAAAGTTTTTACTCGCAAAGGTTTACATAAAAAAACCACTGCCCAAAATGAACAGTGGTTTTAAAAAGAATTAAACTACTACAATTATTTAACCGTTACTTTGCATCTTGCACTTTTCTTGCCATCAACTGTTATCGCTGAAATATATGCAAACCCTTTTTTTATTCCTTTAATCATTCCAGTTGAGGACACGCTTACTATTTTTGAATTACTAGTTTTCCATATAACTTTTTTATTGCTTGCGTTGACAGGATTAATAATGGTTTTCAATTTCAATGTTTTGCCTTTCATGACTGACAAAATTGTTTTACTAAATTTTACGCTTAGGACTGGTTGAAGTACAGTTGCTACAAACAATGCTTTTTTTCCGCTGCTTAAATTTGTTGCAGTTATTGTTGACTTACCTGGCCCAATTGTAGTAACTAGTCCTGATGTAGAAACCGTTGCAACTTTCAAATTGTCAGAAACCCAAACAATATTTTTATCCGTGGTGTTCGCAGGAATAAACGTGGCTATAAGTTGAAATGTTTTTTTTACTAAAATTAATGAAGTAGTTTTATTTAAAGTAATTGAAGTAGCTAATATAGATGGTGTGGGTAAAACAAATGTATTGGAAGTAGTCTTAAATCCATACCAAAGAGGGCTTGTAAATCCTGTTTTTAATGAATCATAGTAAATCATAAACCCTTTTGCACACTCAGAAAACATATCCTTAGTTCCTGAAGGCGCATTCCCTTTAAAAATGGCGCCAAGTAACTTTTCGCAACCTGAAAACGCTGTTAATCCAATATTTGTTATACTTGCCGGAAATTCGACCGAAATCAGCAAAATGCATGAATTAAAAGCACTCTCTCCAATGCTTTTAACGCCTTCTCCAATTTTTACGCTTTTCAATCCGGTGCAAGCACCAAACGCCATGCTATCAATATTTATTACACTGTCGGGTATTACAACATTAGTAAGTGCAGAACAATTTGAGAAAACACTTTCACCAAGTCCTGTAACTTTCCCTCCTATAGTTACTTTTGAAAGTACTGAACATCCGTTAAAAACACCAATTCCAAGATTCGTAACGCTTTCAGGAATAACTATGTCTTTTAAAGCTTCGCAACTAGCAAATGCGTTATCACCTATAGAAGTGATCCCAGTTCCTAAATCAGCAGATTCGAGATTCAGACATCCTGAAAAAGAATCATCACTAATACTAGTAACTGAATTTGGTAATACAATCCCAGTCAAGTCCAAATTATCAGTAAATGCCTGAGATCCTATACTTACCACTGGGAAAGTCTCAATAATATCTGGAACAGTTACAACACCACCTGAGCCGATATATCCAGAAATATTAACAGTAGAATTATTAATTTCATACATGAAATCATTAGGATCATCTGCAAAAACAATATTACTTCCCAACGGAAAAGCTGAAATGATTATCACCACTGTTAAAATCATACTGAAAATTCGTTTCATTACACATTCCTCCCTGTCTTATACGTTCTGTTAATCTATATTTACT
>Ga0194056_10002288_pt1 | contig 10135 bp, 6 predicted proteins | sample SepL4413m_MetaG_FD_155458 | JGI IMG/M metagenome (GOLD analysis project Ga0194056, IMG submission 155458) | Anoxic zone freshwater microbial communities from boreal shield lake in IISD Experimental Lakes Area, Ontario, Canada - Sep2016-L442-13m | ecosystem: Environmental > Aquatic > Freshwater >...
GGAACCTTTGATCAACGCATGGTGGATATCGCCTCAACATAACCTTGCAAATAACACCATCGATAAATATCGCCATGAGCTTCTGGCCACTCTCAAAGGGGATAGTGACACCATTGCCGGTGCCACCGCTTTCCAGCCAGGGTACCTCAACCAGGTCAATACCTCAACGTATTTTGGAGGGAAGCAGCTGGCTAAAAAGGGCCGCCTTGCTGTGATCGGGGATGAGCTGGAAACCTGGTTCCCGTCGGCTGACTCTGTGTCTAAAACCATTCGTGATACGCTGAAAACAGAAATGAACCAATGGCTTGACGGCACTCCGCTGGTACTTTTGCCCGGCTGGCTGCAAAACGCCTTCAGGTATGATACCGTTTACGGGGGATTGGTAAATTTGATTGATCAGAATCATGTAGGCGCCGATTTCGGCAACTCAGTTTATACTGACCACCACTTCCATTATGGGTATTTTCTATACGCGGCTGCAGCCCTTGCCAAAGGAGATTCTGTCTGGGCCCGAACCTACAAACAGAAAATCCTGCTTTTGGCAAGAGATATTGCCAATCCATCCACCGCCGACAAGTATTTTGTCAAACAACGGAACAAAGACTGGTACGACGGTCATTGCTGGGCCCAGGGCCTTTCGGATGCAGCGGGTGTTGGAAACAATCAGGAAAGTACCAGTGAGTCGGTAAATGCATGGTATGGAATGATGCTCCTTGGCCAGGCGCTGGGGGATAAAAACCTGGAAAATACCGGACGCCTTTATGCATCCACAGAGATCAGGTCGGCAAAAAAGTACTGGCAAATCAGACCAAATTCCCATTACCCGGCCAAGTATACCGATTTTTATAAGGTGGTAGGAAATCTCTATGCTACAAGTATTAATTCGCTGGTAGCATTCGGTGACCCGGGTGACCCCATGATGGTATATGGAATCCAGATGATCCCGACCACTCCGGTTAATTATAATCTGCTGTATGAACCATGGAGCGATTCTCTTTATTATGGTTATTACATAAATGCCCCAATGTTCACCTCTGATTCTGCAACGAACCTGGAACTCCAATGGGCAACAGTAAATTTAGCAGCGTACAGTCTTTCAAAGCCCGGGCATGGATATGCATATTACCGGAAAATGCTGGATAACTATTTATATTACTCAGATAACGCTACCCGGAATATAGTGAATTACGATGACGGGGAGAGCAAAACCAATGTCCTTTATAATTCCATTGTAAGCGCCGCAGCAAACGGACTTCATTATAAGTTACTGCTTGATGTCAAGATGAAGGTGGTCAGTGAGGATACCATGGGAAATTGCCAGGGGAAAATCGAAATTGATGTCCTTAACAGTGACCAGGCAGACCCTCCATTCCATTATTATCTGCAACTCCCCGGCAGTGACAAAGAAAAGTATTACAAAAGCAATTCCATCGACCACTTATGCCCGGGAACATACTTGCTGACTGTCATTGACGGGGAGTTCAACATTGGGTTTGGAAGTGTGACCGTTAAGAATTTATTATCGGTAAATGAGAACACTATTGACCACAATATCCTTATCTATCCGAATCCTTCGTCAGATGGCAGATTTACCGTAAACTGGGGGAATACCGGGAAAAAAGCTGTTGAGATCCTCATTAGCAATCCCAGCGGCCAACCAGTATTTTCAGAAAAATTAGCCTCCGAGGCAACAGGTAGTCAAACGATAAACCTGGAGGGCCAGCCAGCCGGAATTTATACAATAACAATAATCTTTGCTACCGGGGAAAAAGGACATGCGAAAATTGTGAATTATAATCGCTTTTAGTGGACAAAACGGTCACGCAGACCATCTGTGAATGAGGCTCAGATAAGTTAAGAAACTTTAAAAATACAAAGAGATTCTTTCAGATAAAGCTGATTTAGCTTATATTTGAGGTCACTTGATATAATTGACCAAGAAAGATATATATAAGGATCTACAGATCTCTTTAAAATCCAGAAATCATGAAGAATTTTTCGAAATTCTGTATTTACTCTTTAATTACAATAGGAGTATTCTTCTTAGTAATAAGCTGTTCCAAAAAGACTGATGATAACAACCCTTCGCCAGCACCCAATACAGTTACCGACATTGACGGCAATGTGTATCACACTTTAGCGATTGGCACCCAGGTATGGATGGTTGAGAACCTGAAAACAACCCGGTTAAATGATGGCATCTCCATACCATTGATAACAGATAATACAGCATGGAGTAAATTGAGCACTCCCGGATATTGCTGGTATAACAATGATGCCGCTGCTTACAAAAAAATCTATGGCGCTTTGTATAACTGGCATGTAGTAAACACGGAGAAACTTGCTCCTACAGGCTGGCATGTGCCCACCGATGCCGAGTGGGCCATACTTTCTGCATATCTTGGAGGAGACCTTATAGCGGGCGGGAAAATGAAATCTGCCGGCACCATAGAGGCGGGCACTGGCTTATGGTATTCCCCGAATTCCGGCGCAACCAACGAAAGTGGGTTTACAGCCTTTCCATCGGGCACCCGCGTCGGGAGTGGACCATTCGACCTCATGGGCCGCTACGGCTTCTGGTGGAGCTCTTCCGACTACCTTACAAGCAAAGCCTGGTACTGGAGCCTGGTCTTCAATTACAACTCTTTTGGCCGTGGTCTCAGTTACGAGCTTGACGGGTTTTCTGTGCGTTGCCTGAAGAATTAGGGTGTGCCACTTTTTTTTTATGCGGCTGCAAGTATTATCAGCTTGATTTCGAGAGAATTTCTTGGTACTTTTATTGTTTCTTAACTTATCGGAACAACATGCCGAAAAATCGATGAAAAACCTTGGCGTTTATTCCAGAATACTTTTAATGTTAATGTTCACAGGCTTTATTTTCCTGGCTTTAATGTCGGTTATGTATTATATAACCAGTAAGCAGGAAAAGCTAATGTTTAATTCATCACAGATGCTGTTGAACAAGGAGGTCAGTTCTTTGATCACGGTTAAAACAGAGTCACTTAAACAGGTCGTTTATGACTATACTTACTGGAATGATTTCGTAGAACATTTAAAAATAGTTGACACAAACTGGTATAACAATAATATTACAACAATTCTTACAACTTACCGGTTTGATTATGCCTGCGTCTACGATACTTCTTTTCATATCGTTCATGAAACAGCTTCAAAAGATTTCATGTCTCGTGAATTTATCCCCAAAGAGGCTCTTATTAAATTAGAAAAAACGGGATTTCTAAATTTCTTTCAAATCACTTCCGATGGAGTTGTTGAGATAAGCAGTGCTTCTGTTCATCCTGATAATGACCCTTTTCATACTCTGACAAAACCCAGCGGTTACTTGTTCCTGGCGAAAAAGTGGAATAACGATTTTCTCCAGGAATTGACAAACCTGAGTGGCGCAACAACAAAACTCTCAGCACCTTCCGACACTGTTGTAACCAATAGTAAATATTCAATTTCCACTTTTCAGAGATTACCAGATTTGGAAGGGAATGAGGTTGCCAGGATCATTTTTATCAGATCATCTGATTCATTGAAACTACATCACCAAATGACAGTTTTCATGCTTCTGATTGTGCTCGGGTCTATAATTTCGACATTGCTTATTTTTCATTTCACATCCCGGAAATGGATTAGCAAACCATTGAAATTGGTTACAAGTATACTTAAATCGGGTAATACTTCCGATGTTAATGAACTTCAAAAATCTAACAGTGAGTTCAGGCATATCGGATTTCTCTTCAGTGAGTTCGTTAATCAAAAAGATGAACTTCGGCAGGCCAAAGAAAAAGCTGAAGAAAGCGATCGGCTCAAATCAGCATTTTTAGCCAATATGAGCCATGAAATACGCACTCCTATGAACGGTATACTTGGTTTTGCCGAACTATTGAAAGAAAAGGAGTTAACAGGCGCAGAACAACAAAAATATATTCGTATTATTGAGAAAAGCGGATTACGGATGCTCGGTATTATCAATGACATTGTTGATATATCAAAAATTGAATCCGGCCAAATGGAGATTTCCATGTCGGCAATGAATTTAAACGAGCTGGTCGAATCTATTCATTCCTTTTTTAAACATGAAGTTGAAAGAAAGGGAATGCAGATTTACTATAAAAATTCGTTACCGGCTAAGGATACGATGATAATTACAGATGGAGGAAAAATCTATTCAATCCTGGCTAACCTTGTCAAAAATGCCATCAAATTTACACGAACAGGCTTCATTGAGTTTGGCTATGAGAAAAAGGGCGAAACCCTTGAATTTTTCGTAAAAGATTCTGGTATAGGGATTAGCCAGGAACAGAGAGAAATTATTTTTGAAAGATTCAGACAAGGTAGTGAATCCCTTACCCGAAATTATGAAGGTTCAGGATTGGGGTTATCTATTTCAAAAGCCTACGTGCAAATGCTTGGTGGAAATATCCGGGTTGAAAGCGAAGAAGGAAAAGGCTCGTTATTTTATTTCACTATACCTTATATACCTTATCAGAGCGAAAAAAATTCAATTAGCAAGGCTGAAGGCGATGAAGGAGAGGGGAATCGAAGATTCAACCTGAAAATATTAATTGCCGAAGATGATGAAACCTCGGTTGATTTTATTACAGAGGTAGTTCGAAAATTCTGCCGTGAGGTACTGTATTCAAAGACTGGAATAGAAACCATTGAGTCTGTCCGTTACAAACCCGATATTGATCTTGTTCTGATGGATATCCGTATGCCTGAAATGAACGGATATGAAGCCACCAGGCAAATCCGCCAATTTAATAAAGATATTATCATTATAGCACAAACAGCCTATGCCCTTTCAGGTGACAGGGAAAAAGCAATTGAGGCAGGATGCAATGATTACATTTCAAAGCCCCTGAATAAAAATGAATTAATCGCCTTGTTGGAAAAATATTTCAACAGAAGTTAAAGAATATATTAATCTGTCGTGAGCAAATCTATTACAATAATAGGAAGGTGTTGGTAATTGATGATTTTGCGCACAAAACACGCCTTGTTTATACCTTGAAATACTTTCTGATCAAGCCTCTGAGTTCTTCAAGAACCAAAGGTTTGGAGATAAAGTCATTACATCCTGCCTGAATTGCCTTTTCCCTGTCGCCGGTCAATCCGAAAGCCGTTTGAGCTATGATGATTACGTCTTTGTTAAACTTGCGGATTTGACGGGTGGCCTCGAATCCATCCATCACGGGCATCTTTATATCCATAAGAAACAGATCAATGTCGGGTGAGTTCCGGCAGGCCTCAACAGCTTCTATTCCATTTTCGGCTGTTACAATTTCCCTGCAATACTTCCGGAGCGCTTTAGATAGTAATAATACTGATACTTCATCGTCTTCGGCGACCAGGATCTTCAGGTTTACCAAAGGATTATCCGAATCGGATACCAATGAAACATCCCCTTTAACAACCTCAATGTTTGTCCCGGTATTGTGAGGGAGAGTGAAATAAAAGGTTGAGCCTTTCCCAGGCTCACTTTCTAGCCATATCTTTCCGCCAAGCAATTCCACATAGGCTTTCGAAATGGATAATCCCAGCCCGGCCCCTTCAGTAAAATGACTGGTCAAATCATTGCCTTGCCTGAAGCGATGGAAAATAAGTTCTTTCTTTGTTTCAGGCACGCCTATTCCTGTATCTTTCACATAAAGCTCAAGGTAGTCGCCCTTTTTTTCAACGCCCATTTCTATAAAGCCGGTATTGGTATATTTAAGGGCATTGCCAACAAGGTTGGTGAGGATTGCATAGAGTTTTTCCCGGTCTGATTGAATGATAGTTGTTTTTAATGGCAGTCTGTTTTGAAACAGAAGCATCATTCCTTTTTGTTCAACCTCCGGTTTGAAAAAGGAATAAACGAACTGCATCTGATCGCTGATGTTGATTTCGGACATGGAGACCTGCATTTGTCCCGATTCTATTTTCGAAAAATCAACAATGTCGTTGATGATATTGAGCATTCGTTTGCCGCTTCTTTCAATTATTTTAATATAAGCTTGCTGTTCCTCACCTGTAAGGTTAGGTTCTTTCAGCAGTTGAGCAAAACCCAGAATTCCGTTCATAGGCGTACGGATTTCGTGGCTCATATTGGCAAGGAAGACCGATTTCAGACGATCGCTTTCTTCGGCTTTTTCTTTGGCCTGGAATAATTCAAGCTCAGCCCGTTTGCGTTCGGTTATATCTGTGTTAAAACCATACCAGGTCATACTGCCATCAGCCAGCTTCTCGGGTGTTGATCTGGAGTAGATCCATTGGATTGCCTTGCCTGGAATCTGCACTCTGAATTCACAGGTAAAATATGTCATATGCTTTGCCGAATATTCAATGTCACCAATTACTCTTGCTGAATCTTCGGGGCAAATCACTCTGCCAATCGGAGTGAAGTCATCAATAACATCTTCAGGTGAACAACCAAACATATCCCTGATGCCTTCTGATGCAGTAGGAACGTAATATGTCCCGTTGGGCCTCCTGGTAAACTGAAAAATCAATCCGGGCGCATTTTTAGAGAGTTTTCTGAATTCGATGTCTTTTGCCCGGACCTTCTCCTCCGCCTGCTTGTATTTTGTGATATCCCAATTAGTGCCGATCATCCGCAATGCCTTACCTGAATTATCGCGCTGAACGATGCCAAGAGCTCTGATAGTATGAACAGAACCATCGGGCCAGCTCACCCGGAACTCAGTGTCAAATTCTTTTTCGCCCTCGATTGCCATCAGGATTTCCTTGTCGCCACGTTCCTTATCATCGGGATGAACTCCATTCCGCCAGGCTTCATAAACTCCGATGAAATCCTTTTTTTGAATGCCATAGAGTTCATACATCCGATCGTCCCACATCAGAACATTGTTGATGATATCATAGTCCCACACACCCACACCGCCGGCACGGGCAGCTAATGATAAGCGGTCGGATAATTGTTTCACAGCATCCTCGGCATGTTTTCGCTGGGTGATGTCAATAAACGAAGCTATTATTTTGTGATTTCTTAACATGGCGATAGACATAAGTGCGTGTCTGATTTCGCCTGTATTTTGATAGAAAGTAAATTCGTATTTTTCAGGGGCATCGTTTGGGTTTAGCAGTCTGCGGCGGTTATATTCTTTTAATCGCTCAAGATCTTCCGGGGGTATTTGTCGGGTCCAGCTCGTACCAATCACTTCCTGCTTTGAGCAACCTATAAGCTTGCAATATTCTTCATTGACCATTGATATGGTCGTATCCGGTTCAATAATAGCCATTGCTGCTGAGCTGTTTTCGAAAATTGCACGAAAGGTTTCCTCGCTTTCCTGCAGAGCGTCATTCGCCTTTTTGCGCTCAATGTTAAATTCCTGAAGTTCCCCAAAAAGCTCTTCCTTTGTTTTAGTCTGATCGTTCATGGTTTTTTCATTCAGAAAGTGTAAAATAAAAGGTGCTTCCTTTTCCTTGCTGGCTCTCGACACAGAGCTTCCCACCATGTTTTTCGATGAACTCCTTGCAGATGATAAGGCCGAGTCCTGTACTGGGTTCGCCTTCGGTGCCTTTGCGGTTTGTATTCTCATCGAGACGGAAAAGATTAGACATCAGGTGTTTATCAATACCGATACCGGTATCTTGGATCGAGATCTCAACGTTATGATTGGAAAGGAATTTGGCGGAAATTGTGATTTTACCACTAACGGGTGTGAATTTAACGGCATTCGAGACCAGATTGCGTATAGTTGATCCCAGCATGTACTTATCGGCAATGACTACAAGATCCTCAGGAACTTCATTTTCTATGTGAATTCCCTTATTATCAGCAGGGTCCTAAGCGGGCTTGATGCTTTCTGCAATGACATCCTTCAGCAATAATGGCAAAGGCTCAAACGGGATAAGGCCCCTTTTCATACGCGACCACTCCAGAAGGTTCTCGAGTAAAGCAAAAAGATTGGTCGCTGAGTTTCGCATACTCCCGGCTATCTTTTGAAGTTCTTTTAATGAAAAAGTATCCAGTCCATCAGCCAGCAAATGAGTGAAGCCAAGGAATACATTGAACGGGCTGCGCAGATCATGGGCAATGATCGAAAAGAATTTGTCCTTCTCGGCATTTGCTCTTATCAGTTCTTCGTTTTTAAGCGCTATTTCAGCTTCTGTTTTTTTTCGTTCCGTAACATCGCGAACAATGGCAACTACTTCATCAGGGCCGTTAGGTACCATCCGAGCCTCAAAATCGCGAATCCCTTTCTCTGGGAATAGCAATTGATATTCAAACTCCTGCATTTGCCTGTTCTGAAGGCAAAGACGTATTCTTTCATCGATAAGGTCGGCAAATTCAGTGGGCATGATGTCCCGGTTTTTCAAGCCGATAATTGACTGTGTTTGATAAGCAAGGTCTTCGGTTGCAGCTTTATAATCAATGTAAACTCCCTCGCTGTTTACCATAAACATCATGTCGGGGATAGCTGTAATAAGCGCACGTGCATGGCTCTCGCTGTTTCTCAGGGCTTTTTCCATCCGTCGGCGAGCGCCGATGTCTCTTCCTTCACCAAGTATTGCAACTGGTTTTCCCTCAGCGTTCCGTATGAGGCTGAATTTATTTTCCAGCCAGACGGTAGTGCCATCTTTACAGTAATATTCAAGTTCCAAAGTATTGAGGGGTGAATAATCGTCATGGGTGGCAACCTTTTGCATCTCCCTTTGAAACGATTCCAACGCCACTTTGAGTGATTCAGGCGCAAGGTTCTTTTCCATCGGCACCTCTTTTATTTCCTCCAACGTAAAGCCACGCAACTTTTCAGAGGAAGGACTTTGGTACGTGACCCTGAAATCCATATCCATCAGCCAAACAATGTCGGTCATATGATCGGCCAGCAAGCGGTATTTCTCGTCACTGTCATGAACAGCCTTTTCGGAATGCATTTTTTCGGTAATATCAGTTGCGCTTACAAGGCATTGTGAGCCATCGCTCCTGATAATCCCAGAAAGGTGGACATTTATGGGAGTATCGTCATCACGCAACAGGACCAGATCGCAAGACTCATTTATTTTGCTTTCGAATACTTTCTCGCAAAAAAGATAGAAGGTTGTTAAAGACTGCCTGGAAACAAAAAGGCCAAACCGCCGTTTTTTTAAATAGTCGCGGGTTTTGCCGAGCATTTGCGATCCGAGAAGATTTAACTCAATGATCTCACCCTCCTTTGAAAGAGTAAAATAACCCGAGGGTGCAAAATCGTATAGTTCAGAATACTTGTTGGCTGCGGATTCTGCCTGCAGTTTTCCCTTCACCAACTCTTCATTCTGCAGTTCAAGCTCTATCTTATACACTTCAAGATCGTGGATCAACTTCAGAGTCTCAGTATCTAATGACTTGATCTGCAGTTTTCCTGACAGTTCTGCATTTTTCTTTCTCAACCGATCTTCGGCTTTCTGCCGCAGGATTGCAGCGGTTTCTGATTTTTTATCGGATTTTTTCAAAAGTATCTAAGAGTTAAGGCGTTGAAAATGAAAGAGGCCTTGCCAAAGATACATTATTCCGGGATATAATCGTAATTTTGAAGTTGAAGCGTTATTTTTTTCGACGGAATCAATGCTTCTGCATAGGCCATGTAGTTAAGACCGTTTTTGAGTCTCGTGAAAGTCCCCGTGAAGTAGACGATGTCTTTGTTATATATCGAGTGAACTTCTATATATTCGGAGATGTTACGTATGAGGAATGTTTTGGGCATTTTAGCGCCCTGTTCATTGCTGGTTTTTCTTGAATTGACGATCTGGTTTGTCAGTTTCGAAACTTCAGGGCCTTTGATCTGAGCCATTATCTTCTGCAAGGGATAAACCCCAGAGATCATCAGGAAAAGCAGTATGAATTTTTTCATAATCATGATTTATCAGTTACTTCAGTGGGCATCAAGGCCATGCAGCATATGTATCATGTGCAGCATGGATTTCAGGATCTCATCCATATACTCATTTACGGCTTTTACGCTGCCGGGAAGGGTAAACACCAGCGTCTTGCCCATAACCCCTGCAACAGAGCGGCTGAGCAAGGCCTGTGGTTTCAGGGCTCCGTATTTCATTCTGATCATCTCCATGATCCCCGGTATTTCCTTGTCGAGCCTGGGTTTTATGATATCCACAGTAAAATCCCTGAAGCCTATGCCTGTACCGC
>Ga0194056_10002289_pt1 | contig 10134 bp, 8 predicted proteins | sample SepL4413m_MetaG_FD_155458 | JGI IMG/M metagenome (GOLD analysis project Ga0194056, IMG submission 155458) | Anoxic zone freshwater microbial communities from boreal shield lake in IISD Experimental Lakes Area, Ontario, Canada - Sep2016-L442-13m | ecosystem: Environmental > Aquatic > Freshwater >...
CCTCAACCTTCAGCACGATGGCATTGTATTTCTCCCGTCGTGTTTTATAGACCAGATCGTCCATATCTTTTCGGATAATGCTGGCATTGGTCGGAATAACAATGACATCGAGTTTGTAGATTTCATAAAACTCTGAAGCCTCGGTTTCCGCTGTGCCGGTCATGCCGGAAAGCTTTTTGTAAAGACGGAAAAAGTTCTGGATCGTGATGGTTGCCATGGTCTGTGTTTCACCCTCAATCTTGACATTCTCCTTGGCTTCTATTGCCTGGTGCAGCCCATCGCTGTAGCGGCGACCGGGAAGGATTCGTCCAGTAAATTCATCGACAATCATCACCTGTCCGTTTTGAACAACGTATTCGTCGTCCCGCGCGAAAAGTGAGTAGGCTTTCAAAAGCTGACTGATGTTGTGCAGTCGCTCTGAACGGTCGGCAAACAGACGATAGACCGCATCTTTTTTCTGGACTTTGTCAGCAACAGCGACTGATGTATCACTTTCAATAGCGGCAACTTCCAGCCCAACATCCGGGAGCATGAAGATATCGCTGTCCTGATGGCTGAGTTTGCTGAGAAAATCGCGCCCCTTGTCAGTAAGATCGATAGTACCACCCTTTTCATCGACAGCGAAATAGAGCTCATCGTCAACTTCCTGCATTCGGCTTGAATTGTCTTTCAGATACTCGTTCTCTGTTACCTGTACCAGCTTTGCCACGCCCGACTGGGACAGCATCTTGATATAACGGCTGTTCTTGGGCTGCCCCCGTTTGACACGAAGCAGTGCAAGGCCGGCATCTTCATTTCCAGGCTTGGTTTTCATGAGTTTTTCGGCATCGGTCAGATATGATGCAACCAGATGCTGCTGAGCGCGGACTAACTGCTCAATCCATGGCCTGATGTCCTGAAATTTACTGTTGTCGGCATTGGGAACCGGCCCTGAAATGATAAGCGGTGTTCTGGCTTCATCAATCAGCACACTGTCCACCTCATCAACAATGGCATAGTAGAAGTTCCTCTGCACCATCTCTTCCGGGGTTCCGGCCATATTATCACGCAGATAATCGAACCCAAACTCGTTGTTGGTGCCATAGGTTATGTCGCAGGCATACTGTTCCCTGCGCTCCTCGGGTCGCATGGTATTGAGAATAACACCTACCGAGAGATTGTGAAAGGCAAAAACAGGGTTCATCCACTCCTTGTCTCTCTGGGCAAGATAGTCGTTAACGGTTACGACGTGAACGCCTCTTCCGGTCAAAGCATTGAGGAATACTGGCAGTGTCGAGACGAGGGTTTTTCCTTCACCGGTTGCCATTTCAGAAATTTTTCCTGAATGGAGTACAATGCCGCCGATAAGCTGAACATCGTAAGGCACCATATTCCAGATCATCTCTCTTCCTACGACCAGGTAAGCATGCCCTTTAAGACGCACGCAGGTCTCTTTTACCAAGGCAAACGTTTCAGACAAAATATCCTCAAGCGCCGAGGCGGTCGCCGTTTCATATTCCTGGGCAAGGGTGTCCAGTCGGGCATTTATTGTTTCGACCTCTTCAAGATTAATGTCCGGATTGTCAAGTTTCAGGGAGAGACTTTTTTTCTCCTGCTCCATTGGTTCCAGGACGTTACGGACCTTCTGTTTCAATTCCAGCCCTTTATGCCTCAACTGGTCGTCGCTGAGTGATGCCAGGCTCATCTGTAGTTCGTTAATACTGCCGATGAGAGGCTGGATTTTCTTGATATCTTTTTCGTGTTTTGAGCCAAAGATCTTTTCAAAAATTTTCAACATGGGGGAGTGTACGCTCTAAAATTTCGTTTTTTTGGGAAACAGCAATGCCTTACGCGGCACTCTTTTCGCTCTGATACAATAGTTTGTCAAGGTATTGAATTAGAGATTGATAAAAAAGCAGGAAGCGCTGAAAAAAAGGCGGCGACAGGTGTAAACTCCTTTTCCCGTCATTGATTATATAGATTATATAGATGGTTTGCTTTGTCAATGGGTTTCTCCAGCCAGTTCAGCAAAAAAATCTTTCAGATGCCTTGTGCCATAAGAAGGAGCAACATGGTCGAATTTGAGCGCTTCAATGGCGAATGAAAAGAGGTCGGCCAGATTTCGGTTAAAAAGACCTGTAACAATAAGCCCCCCTTCAGCAAGCCAGAAAGGGAGAGGAGTTATCCAGGGAGTTTTACCGCAGGCATGGAATGCCATCTCCATAACCTCCCTGAAGGTATAGACATCCGGGCCACCGACAGGAATTTCACGGCATTCACCCTCCACAGCATCAACACAAACCTTTGCCAGATCGGCACCATGTATCGGATTGATTTTTTTTTCTCCTTCACTGATCATGAAGATGTGGCCGCTTTTGGCCATTGAAAAAAATCGGCCCATGTCGGAAAAGTAACCGTTGGGACGTATGACTGCCCATGAAACGCCCGATTGTTTCAGATCAGCAACAAAAAGCTCGTGCGCCTTGATAGAAAGAATCTCCGCCATTTTATCCTGGTTGAAGACCGAGACGTAAATGAATCTTGAGACCTTTTCAGCGAGCGCCTGATCAAGAATCCTTTTGTTGCCCAAATAGTCGACGTCATGGCTGGTCAGTTCCGGATGGGGAGCCGTGAGGCCGAGTGCAGAAAAGACAAGGTCAATACCGTTGCATATCCCTTTGATGCTTTCGGGAGAGGTCACATCACCGATAACGATTTCATCGATCAGATGGTGAACAGCTGGCTCTCCGTGTGGACCAGGATGTTTTATTTTATCCGGATCCCTTACCAGAGCCCGGACATAATAGCCTTTCTCCTTGAACGCCTGTATTGCATATCTGCCAAGATATCCTGAGGCGCCAGCAATCAGTACTTTTTTTATGTGTGTCATTAACGCTCCGTCAGAGTTGATGTTAAGTCCAAGAAAAAAAATTAAAAGGATCGGAGTTTTTTTACCTCTTTTCGCCAGCAGTGAAAGAGAATATGCCCTGCGTAACCTGCAAAATCCGGGTTCAGGAAAGTACGAGCCTCAGCATCAAGCATAAGATAACTCGCGGGTGTTAAAGATCGAAGGGCTGTTGTGCTGTTGAACCATTTTCCAAGGTATTGTTTGACATGGGTATCGATCGGGAATGCGTCAAAACGACCAAGACCAAAGAGTGCGATACAGTCAGCAATTTTAAATCCGATCCCCCTGTTTTGACACAATGTGTTGCGAAGCTCTGAAAGAGGAAGCCCTCGCTTTGCAAGGTGGTCGAAGTCGATTCTGCCTTCGGCAACTCCCTTGGCAGCAAGTACAATGTTGGTCGCCCTGATGCGATTGTTATTTGTGCAGATGCTGAGAGCAAGGGGATCAACTGCAGCAAGCCGTTCCGGAGTTGGGAAAATATGGAGAGCTATTTCCTTTCCAGCAAGGGTTATGGATGTTTTTTCCCCATAGCATTGTAGAATCATTGAAACCTGTTTTCTGACAAGGTGCATTCCAATACCCTGGGCGCACATAAAAGAGATCATGGTTTCGAAAGGATTCTGCCTAAGAATTCTTAAAGATAAATAGTTCCTTAAAAGCTTCCATTGCTCTTGATATAAGGCAGGGAAACTGTCTGAAAAAATATGGTTAATATCAATGTCAAGTGATAGGTAATTGATGATAAAATCAGATAATAGAAGATTTCTTATTGAATTTGATGTCGATTGTATCTCTAAAATATTATCAGAAATTTGCCGTATAATAACAGGATATCTTCCTATTACTGACACATAATATTCTGGTATATCATTATCAAGAGACCATAAAAATGATTGACCACTGAACAGTGAATCCTTAAGATTAATTTTTTTATTAATTTTTATTAATTCATTGTATAACATAATTACTTTTAAGTATTAATATAGCAAATAACTCGGTTAATTGGTAATAAAAATATTCCTTGTATGAGTTTATTTAAAATGTTGTTTTAAAAAAAGTTAAGTTTCTTTGCGTATAATTATTTTATCATCTTTTTGCCCTTGTTTTTAATTATTAAATTACTATTAATAAGCTATTATTTATAATAAGTAATTAATTGTAATTGTAATATATGCTCTTATATATTCTTTCTGATAAAATTGTTATTATTGCTTTAAATTAAATTAATTAATTAATTTGCAGTGAATTTAAGATTAAATTGATCAGTGTTTTATTTGTTGAAATTTAAAAAATATTTATGATTAACTTCTTTAATATTAATAATTTATTTATGCTCAAATCTTATGTATTCGGTATACTAATTTGATATATATTATGATCGCTGAGTATTGTGGTTTTTATTAATACTTATAATATATAAAGCAAGTATCGGCTATATTGGTTACTTATTTTATTATGTTCTATTATTTATTGCGTTAAAATTTGAAGGGTTTTATCCTTTTTGTCGTGTGATACTGGTATATGCCAGAAAGTATTTACTGGCAGTAATTCAAAGATTACCAGCAATTTTTCTTATGGGAGCAGTGTCAAAGGAAAGAAATGGCTCAGAGAAGATTGTGGAGTTTCTTCAGCCTGTATGAGTTCGAAGGTGAGGTTATGAGCTTCGGGGATAAAGAGGGAGAGGACGGCAGCTTCAGCGACATCGCTCCGCTGAATGACGCCGGTTTCGATGCGGTCGCCGGTATCAAAAATCATGGAGTGCATCAGAGGAGGACCATCAAGCAGACCACCGGGGCGGAGAATAGTGTAGGAATATCCCGGTTCAGAGTAGAGTCTGCGCACCTCATTTTCACCTTCAAGCTTCATGGTAAGTACCTGACCGTATTTGTTAAGGGGGTGGTCAGCCTTTGTTACGGATAGAGAGCTTATGAGAATAAAGTGCTTGACCCCATGTTCTTTTGCGAGTTTTGCCAGTCTTTTGACACCATCACGGTCGATAGCCGATGGTGGCGGGGATGCCGGGTCAGTGACATTACCGCCAACAGCGCAGATAACGGCATCGGCATGGCACAGGGCAGCCTTGATCTCTTCGGGATGTTCAATAGTGCCGATGGTCAGTTTATCGATGATTTCCGGGCCGAAAAGCTCCAGAGCCTTTGCCCCTGACCGGACAAAAAGGTGATAGTCAATGTGATGACTTTGCAGGCGTTTGACTACCCACTCTCCTGTTCTGCCGGTAGCGCCGGCAACCAGTACAGTTCCAGTAAATGAGGTCATAGATCAGTATATATCTGAAGCAATTTTTTTAGTTGAAGAGTGAGAATTTGACATTACAGACCATGGTAAGATCAACCAGAGCATGCAGGAAGATGACGCTTCTGATGTCGCGGTACCAGAAAAAATTCAAAGCCCAACTGCAGGCAATCAGTATCTGAACCGGCATGAAAAAGGGTTTGTAGAGGCTTGTCTGTACCACATGTTCCGGCAGAATATTGATCCAGAAAAGGCCATGAATCAGGCCGCTGTAGATCACAAAAAAGAGAAAGCCGGTAACGAAAAGTGCCCAGGGGTTTTGTGTGATACGGCCAGCAAGTGTAGTCCCGATATGAAAAACCGCATAAAACATGAAGGTTTCGGCAATGCCATTACCGATGCTGAATACCAGGACGGTCATTGGATCAAGAGCACGTCCGCCGTCGGTGGTGGAGTGTGAGTAAACCCACGCATTGATCGCAATAACCACAAAAGAGGCTACCAGCAGTATGATCCGCCGGGTGTCGAATTCCCGGTTGAAGGTCACAATATCTTTCCTGAAAAAGAGAATGCCAACAAGAAAGGCAACTGCCCAGTAAGCATAGATCATCATTGGTACTGACATTGTGTACGTAAGGGTTTAGGTTTAGGAAAGAGTTTCAGTATTCTGTGCAAAAGCCTCTGCATGCCAGGAGCTTCGGACAAAAGGGGCTGACTGCACATGATGGAACCCTGTGGCTTCAGCGATGACTTTGTACTCTTCAAACTCCCCAGGCGTGATGTAGCGCTCGACTGGCAGATGTTGGGGGGATGGTTGCAGGTACTGGCCGATAGTTACCATGTCGCAGCCATGAGTCCGCAGGTCGTGAAGCGCAGCAATAATCTCGTCAGAAGTTTCACCCATACCAACCATGATGCCCGATTTTGTGGCCAGGCCGTGCCTCTGCTTCGCCCGTTGCAAAAGCTGGAGAGATGCAGTATAGCTTGCTTGAGGGCGCACCTTCGAGTACAGGGAAGGCACCGTTTCAATATTGTGGTTCAGTACTTCAGGCGACTCTGCCATGACCAGATCAATTGCTTCGTTGTTCCCCTGAAAATCCGGAATGAGGCATTCGATGCTGACCGAAGGGTTCAGCTTGCGGATAGCTCGTACCGTTTCAACCCACTGTTTTGCACCCCCGTCATGGAGGTCATCACGGGTGACACTGGTCAGGACAGCGTGCTTCAGTTTCATGGACTGTATTGCCAAAGCTATGTTTTGTGGTTCCTGAGGGTCAAGTGCAGGCGGGTTTACGGCCTTGCCGACTGCGCAGAACCTGCATTTTCGCGTACAGACATTGCCAAGCAGGAGAAAGGTTGCAGTACCCCGCGACCAGCACTCCTGCAAGTTAGGACACATTGCAGAACGGCAGACAGTATGCAGACTATGATGTCCCAGTAACTTTTTGGTCGCTGCAAACGATGCCCCCGAGGCCATTCTGATTTTCAGCCATTCCGGTTTTTTTCCAGGAGCACGTTCCATAAAGAGATGCTGCGTAACAGTTATTGAGGACTAATCCATCAATATAACAGCTTTCTGGTTGAAAAAATTAGGGAAACGGAGCTGATTTTGTGTATTTCCCTGCTCCATAAAGAAGAGATATATCTTTATTTCAGTACAGTCGACTGCTGTGACTGTACTGAAATAAAAAAAGATTACTCTATTTTTATGCGAAATCAGCGCGCAGTTGAATACTTGAGCCAAGATATGACACTTTGTAAAGTTACCAAAAAATTGTAAATTTGCGCCAGATTGACTGGTAAGTCTAAATGACTCTCTTTGAGTGAAATGCCTCTCCTCTCTCTCAATCGCAATGCCGGGTCTCGTCAACGTCCAACTCAACGGATATGGATTTTTTTTCCGTTCTCTACTACCGGTTTAAAAAAGTTTGGAAAGCGGTTCGCCTTTACCTTGTTATTGCAGGTCCTGGTCTTGTCGTGATGATTGCCGACAATGATGCTGGCGGCATTACTACTTATGCTGCTACAGGAGCTAAATATGGCTATCACCTGATATGGTTTCTGCTTTTGCTTATTCCTGTAGCCTATTATGTTCAGGAGATGACCGTAAGGCTGGGCGCTGTGACAAAGCGGGGACATGCCGAGGCCATTTTTGAGAGTTTCGGCGCTTTCTGGGGGTGGTTTTCACTCCTTGATCTTATGATTGTGGACTGGTTGACACTGGTCACAGAATTTGTTGGAATGACCGCAGCGTTAAGCATTTTTGGCGTTCCTGCATGGCTGACCGTCATCATCGTTGTGCTGCTCATGAGCATCCTTGTGCTGAACGGGCGTTACTGGACTTGGGAAAAGATAGCTCTTGGATTTTGCCTGCTGAACCTGATCTATATTCCAGCGGCTTTCATGGTTAATCCATCCATTTCTGATATCGTCGGTCAGGGATTGATTCCCAATCTTCCCGGAGGTCTCACCAATGAGCTTTTCTTTCTTCTTATGGCCAATATCGGCACAACCATTGCGCCATGGATGCTCTTTTTCCAGCAAAGCTCAGTTGTTGACAAGGGTTTGCAGGAAAAAGATATTAAAATGGGCAAGATTGACACCTTTATAGGCTCAATCATCACTGTTGCCATAGCAGTTTTTATTGTGATTGTAACAGGAACGCTTTTGAATGGCGCACCGATTGATGATGCCGCAACAGCCGCCAAACTGTTGATGAAAACAAACCATTATGTCGGAGCTTTCATGGCTGTCGGTTTGTTTGACGCAGGTCTGCTTGGGGCTATCTGCATATCGCTGGCGAGTTCATGGGCATTTGGAGAAATTTTCGGCTGGGCGCATTCACTCAACACAAAGGTGAAGGAAGCTCCCTGGTTTTATATCTCCTTTTTCTTCACCCTTGCCACAGCGGGTGTTGTTCCCTTGATACCTGGAGCACCACTTGTGCTCATCACCCTCTTTGTCCAAGTTGTTGCAGTAACGCTTCTGCCCGCAGCGCTGGTATTTCTGATCCTTCTGCTCAACGATAAAAAGACGATGGGGGAGTATGCCAACACTCCATTACAGAACATTGTCAGCACCACTATTGTCGTGGCAATCATCATACTCTCAACGATGTACGGCGTCAGTGCTCTTTTTCCCAACCTTTTCCAGTAATTGAGGGTATCAGCCCATGAGGACGATCAACCAGTTTTTCAGCAAAATACGTGAAATTAACCAGCGTTATGCCAAACCGACTGTCGAAATGTCGCGAGGTGTAAAAATTTCTCTGGCGGTGCTCCGTGTTTATCTCTTTCTGCTCGTGTTGTTGATGATCTATAAATTCATCACGGTTATCAAGGTTGTATAAAACGAAAAAACCGATGGTTACAGTACTGGATCGTGAATTTTTTCTGAGCGAGCTTATAGGGCGTCGCGTCTACCTGAAATCAAACTCCGTCGGCAAGCTTAAAGATCTTGTTGTACAGGAGAATGCTGGTAAAATTCCGGAAGTGACCCATTTGCTTGTCCATCGACCTTATGGCGACTCCCGCATCCTGATTCCCTGGGATAAAGTAACCCTGATTTCCAATACCGAAATCATTTCTGAAATTACCACTACGGAAGGGTACGAACTGAATCCGCTTGACAATCACATCTTCCTGAAAGACTACATCCTTGATAAGAAAATACTTGATATGGACGGTCATGAGGTTGAAGTTGTGTACGACGTCAAGCTCCTGTTCCAGAACGAGAGGCTGTTTGTCAGTGAAGTGGACTTCAACCGCTTTCGGATTTTGCGCCGTATGGGCTTCAAAAAGCTGGCGAACTACCTTGCCCGCCATAAAGAGGACTCCAGTATCTCTTGGCTCTATGTACAGCCGTTGCCTGAAACCATTGGAAGTTTTGAAGGGAATGTCAAGCTAAACGTACTCAAGGAAAATATCAACGACATTCATCCGGTAGATTTGGCCGACATTCTTGAAGAGCTTGAAGGCAATCAGCGCATAGCGGTTTTTAACGAGCTTGAGCCGGAGTTGGCCTCCGATACCCTCGAAGAGGTGGAACCGAGAGTGCAGCGGGAACTGATAAGATCAATGCAAAAAGAAAAAGCTGCCGGATTGATCAATGAGATGAGTCCCGCACAGGTTGCCGGTATTCTTTCGGTACTCCCGGCCTCCGAAGCCGATGAGATTATCGAATTTGTCGATAGTGAAAACAAAGAGAGGGTACAGCAGCTCATCGATCAGACAGACGAAAATATCATGCTCTATTCCACGCAGCAGGTGATCAAGCGTCCTGTTGATACCATGGTCAAAGAGGTGATCGATAATTTTCGGGAAGTTGCAGGTGATATGGATGTCATTATGTATGTGTATGTTGTCAGTGCAGACAATATCCTGCAGGGAGTTGTTGATATCAGGGAGTTGATTGCGGCTGAGCCAGAGCAGACACTTGGCGATATTATGACGGACAGCCTTATCACGCTGAATCCGGATGATACTCTCCATGATGCGGTTGACATGTTTTTCCGTTATTCCTTCAGGGCGATCCCGATCACTGATGAAAATGATTATCTGCTTGGAGTTGTCTCCTTTCATGATATCAAGGGAGTCAAGCCCAGGCTCGATTGACAGGTTAGATAGCAGGTGTCTTTTTCAATCTCTATGGGTCATATTCCCCGCCTCTTGAGGCGTAAAGTATGATAGAGTTCTCTTCAAAATACCCCGCTGCTTGCGGCGGGGATTCTTTATTGGAAAAAGAGGATAATTTCTGAACTACAGGGAGCTACAACAGATGGATTTTACACACCTTGACAACAACGGCAACATTGCCATGGTCGATGTTTCAGGAAAGCCCGGGACGCTCAGGACGGCCAGAGCTTCCGGATATATTCTTATGCAGCCAGAAACTATTGAGCTTCTCTCTCGTGACGCTCTTCCGAAAGGCAATGTTCTGACGACGGCCAAGCTTGCCGGGATTATGGCGGCCAAAAATACCGCTCATCTTATTCC
>Ga0194056_10002290_pt1 | contig 10133 bp, 8 predicted proteins | sample SepL4413m_MetaG_FD_155458 | JGI IMG/M metagenome (GOLD analysis project Ga0194056, IMG submission 155458) | Anoxic zone freshwater microbial communities from boreal shield lake in IISD Experimental Lakes Area, Ontario, Canada - Sep2016-L442-13m | ecosystem: Environmental > Aquatic > Freshwater >...
ATCAATCACTACCGAAACACCTGGCTCGACACGTGCAATACGTGTGAGCGATTTCATTCGCACAGCAAACGCCACTAATTCATACAATCCGATGACAAAGAGAAAATATCGCAGCAAATAAAAGAACGGCAATATCCGGGGATTCCACAACAATCCAATTACAGGCAAACTATTACGGGCGATGAATACCCCCGCCGCAAGCAGCAACGTAAACACAGTCATCCATGTACCGGCTTTATGGCGGCGGCGAACAAGAGCGATTGCTCCGATAATGGCAAGACCAGTGAGTGAAACGTCGAGCAACATATGGAGAGGAAAAAACATTTTCCAAAATGAATCGGTAGATCCGCTCGGACGCGGCTCGTACTTCATGTCCGTCATATAGGCATGACTGGTCACGAATGGAATTACCCAGAACGATGAAAGCAAAGTGGCCAAAGCAATTACTTTTGCGCCAAATCGACGCGACTGACGCTCATTCCATACAACGAGCATCAGAGCAGCCCCGCCGAAAACAAAGAGTAAAACTATTCCGTGGCTTAAAGCAGCTAAAGAAATAATGACAGCAGCCGAAATTCGATGCTTCCCTGTATCTAGCCCCTTCGCAAGCAACGCAAAACCCAACATCGCAAGTGAGAGCGCAATCGAAAAGGAAAACTCCCCCGCCATTGTGGAGGCGATGTTGCCACCATAAATAGTGAAGCTTTCATCGAACAAAAAGATGGTTGCCGCAATTGCAAACAATTCGGGAATTGGATAAGCAAATTTCGCGAAGCGACCAAAGAGCCATGAGAAATACGGAAGCGTCAAAATTCCGATCACGGCGATGATCTTCATTGCTATGCCGTACGGCAAGATCACATCCAGCAGCACGATCATGAGTGCTGGTACCACCATGTAGAACCGATAAATCGGCAGACCGGAATACCAGTCCATACTCCAACCCGACAATTTGAAATGGGTCAACAAGTGGTCTCGCAAATATGCCGGCGCCCAGACGTGAGCGCCCATGTCGCCCCCTGTTGGAATGTTGTTGCGCAATATCAGATTTGGATGGAGTGCCATTAACAAAAAGATTGTCGGACCTGCGACAGCGATAATCGTTGACAGTTTTTTCCAATAGGCCTTGTTCAGTTCAAAGCGATTGATTTTCGTCGACACTTCATTTTCGTTATGCACGCTGCTCTCGGCTTCGTCGTGCGTTACCTCAGAATCCACGCAGGCAAGCCTAGGTGTAATGCAACTCGCTATCGCGTCAGTGCGATTACCGCTAGCGCTGTCGCATTAAACGCAACATGCGTCACAATGGATAACCCGAGACGTTGTGTACGCACCAAGCAGATGCCCAGGACCACGGCAAACGCGAATAATCCGGGGAATTCCGCAAGTTGCAAGTGCACGGCAGCAAACCACACCGAGCCGAGCAAGACCGACCAACGTGCGCCATACGCGCTGTGCAAGTTGCGCTGTATGTAGCCACGATAAATAATTTCTTCAACAAGTGGCGCACAAATCACCACGACAAAAATGAGCAACACAACCCACGCACCATGAGCCGCGTCGAATAAATCGTTTGCTCGCTTTTCGACAGACTGGCTATTAAACACCGAAGGGAAAAGCCACTGAAACGGAAGCGTGACTACGACCACCAATACCAATTGGCTCGCAACTCCGATGGGTATACCCCAGAGGTCTTGCACGTGGAAACGCAACCCAAAATCTTTAACAAAATTGCGCGTTCCACGTTGTTGCGACTCCCAGCGCATCACTCCCATAAACGGCACCCACAGTGCTAGCGCTGATACTGCAAGTACCCACGTTGGAACAACATCAACGCCTGCATAACCCAATATCGAGACAACAACAGACCCGATTACGTTGGCAACGACGAACGTCAAACCCCATACCGCAATTACGCGGGAAGGCGAAGCGAGCCGAGGCTGATCAGCCGGCAAGGCGATTTGGCACGATGAGACGGAATCGATCGCGACGATCTTCCATCCGCCATCCACCAGGAACCGTCAGGCGTCGACCGTGCTGTTCGCACAGGTCATAGGCATGTGGGTCGCTTTCGAGCGCAAGATCATCAATCCAGACCAATGCGCGACTGTATTGATAAGTCAGCGTCATTGACGCTTCCTCTTTGCACACGGGACGAGAACACTTACGAGCCACAATGTAAAACCTAATTCTTACGGCTTCATAAAAGGTGGATTTAGGCATCTGATGGCGCGACGAGACACCTTGCAACATCTACCCGTAACATGACCTGGTGAGCAAACTCCCACCACCTCCCCCACAGTCCAATAAGCGCAAAAACTCCCCTTTGTCATCAGGAAAACTAGGCGCCAACAAGTCCGGATCGAATAAGACCGGCAAAGAACGTTCCTCGATGCCGAGATGGGCTGTATGGGTTCTCATCGTTGTTGCAGCTGGACTCATTGCCGGGCCACGTCTGTGGCCCACATCCACCGCCACAAAAGTGACATACACCGAATTCCTCGACCTTGTGCAGAACGGCAAGGTCAACAGCGTAAATATCAACAACTTGAGCAACACCATTACCGGAAAAATGTCTGACGGAAGTCAGTTCACCACCATTGGAGCAGCATCACTTTCAGATGCAGACGAGCAACTGTTAAAAGAAAAAGGTGTGGACTACGCCTACTCATCACCGCAGGGCAACTTCTTCACCAACTTGATTCCAATTTTGCTTCCATTTTTCTTAATCATGGGCTTCTTCATTTGGATGCAACGCCGCGCCATGGGACAAGCCGGGAACATCATGTCAATCGGTCGTAGTCGCGCAAAGAATTACAACGCAGACAAGCCGAGCACCACGTTTGCAGATGTCGCTGGATACGAAGGCGTAAAGCAGGAAATCAAAGAAGTTGTTGACTTCTTGCGCATGCCAGAGCGATTTAAAGAAATTGGTGCACGTGTACCAAAGGGAATTTTGCTCGTTGGTCCTCCGGGAACAGGAAAGACATTGTTCGCTCGAGCAGTTGCCGGCGAAGCAGGAGTTGGCTTTTTGTCCGTTACTGGCTCCGACTTCATGGAGATGTTTGTAGGCGTGGGCGCAAGTCGCGTGCGCGATCTGTTTCAACAGGCCGCAAAAATGGGGCGTGCCATTATTTTTATTGACGAAATTGATTCGATCGGTCGCAAGCGTGGTGCCGGCCTTGGCGGTGGACACGATGAGCGCGAGCAAACGCTCAATCAAATGCTCGCTGAAATGGACGGCTTCGAAGCCACTGAAGGCATCGTGGTGATGGCTGCGACAAACCGCCCCGACATTCTTGACCCAGCACTTCTTCGACCTGGTCGTTTCGATCGCCAGATTGTGGTGCCACTTCCAGAATCGGACGAGCGTCTTGCCATCTTGAAGGTTCACTCGCAAGGCAAGCGCATGGGATCAGACATTGATCTAGACACCATGGCCAAGGCCACTCCTGGCATGAGCGGCGCAGACTTGGCGAATCTCGTCAATGAGGCTGCGTTGTTTGCTGTGCGTCGTGGTTCAACACACATCGAACGAATTGACTTCGAAAATGCACGCGACCGAGTCGTACTTGGCGCACGTCGTGAAAGCCTCATTTTGAACGCTGAAGAAAAACGCGCCACCGCGTATCACGAAGGCGGACACGCAGTGTTGGCTACCGTGCTTCCACACAGTGATCCGTTGCACAAAGTAACTATTTTGCCAAGAGGAATGGCGCTCGGTGTTACTTGGTCGCTTCCAGAAGAACGACACACGTATTCGCGTGAATATTTTGAAGACGTTATTTGCAAAGCAATGGGTGGACGAGTTGCGGAAATGATGGTCTTCGGCGCGTTAAACAGCGGTGCTGCAAACGACTTAGAACAAGCAACGAGTATCGCTCGACGAATGGTCCGTGAATGGGGCATGAGCGATGCGGTCGGTCCGATGGCATTTGCCGGTCAGCAACAAGTGTTTCTTGGCGAAGACCTCATGACTAGTGGCCGCGAATACAGCGATGAAATGGCGCGCAAAATCGACGATGAAATTAGTCGCATTCTGCGCGAGCAAGAAACGCGTGCACGCACCACTCTCGAAAAGCATCGCCGTGGACTTGATCTCGTAGCTCAGTCGCTGCTCGATCAAGAGACAATTGACGGTGCAATGGTCTCGCGCCTCATCCAGCAAGGCCTCGGCGAACCAAGTCGCCAAACCACTCCTAATAATTAGTGGCAATGCCCTTCGTGGGTGTCAGGTTCTCCATCTCGCACCCTGGCTAACGCTGCCCAAATATCGGTGGCACTCGCAGGACCAAGAAATCCTTTTTGCACCACCCCTTGCCTATCAACAAGAAGCAAAGTTGGAACTGCATCAATTGCATACTTTTTATGCAATTCACGCTGAGCCACGTATTCGCAAACATCAACGGCAACAGCACTCGACTTGAGCACCACTGCTTTGCGCTCAATATCAGCGCACGCATTACACGAAGTTGAAGTAAAGGCCAACACCAACCAATCCTTCGATGGCTCAGCAAAATCATCACGATCGATTTGCGTAGGCATCGTTTGGTCTGCCTGAGTTGGCGCCTGAACAGTTCGGCGACTAAAGATTTTGTTGACCGTAATTGCAATGAGTAGCACTACAGCGACTATGGCAACACGAATCATGGTGCAGCTTCTGGCGATGGAACTGTTGGAAGTGCAAGTACGGCACTGCGACCGATGAGATCATGACCACGCAACAACATGCGCTGCGCGACTACGGGAATCGTTGCCCGAATTATTACTTCGCCATTCGATACTCCTGCCGGTACAGGAATTGACACAAGACCACTTGCCGGAAGCACGACTGACTCCAACCCAGCTATGACAACCTCACCTGCGGGTCCAACTTGCGAAATCGTCACCGTTCCTTCAACTGGCGTTGCATTCAAAATCACTAAGGAATCTTCAATTCCGCTGGAGACTCCACTTGGTGCGCACCACACCGTAGAAGTTGCACCCATTGGCGCCCCAAGCACCACCGACGTTCCGACGGTGTTCCCCACTCGTCTATTAATTACTTGCTCGACGACTACTCCTGGAGACTCTGCCCCTGGGTCTCCAATTGTGGAAACGATAATTCCATAACGTCCATTCGGCAGGTTTGGCAACGACCCTGTGTCGAACAAGGTGACTCTTCCAGCAGGTGCAGTAAGGCTTGCTGGTTCAATTTGCGAATCGGGGTTTACGCCGTTTACGAACATCACACTCAAATTGATATCAGTGTCGGTTGGATTAAGAATCACTAATTGCTCGGTATTCCCATCTGACTTCTCGCCATCTGCAAACCACCACTCAGAACTCACTCCGCTTGCGCCTAGAGCCATGGTGTACCCCAATCGACCATCGCCTAAATAATGCTGCGACCGTCCGACCACCAATTTTCCGGCAGTGGCATGCACCTCAACCGCAACTACCGGTTCGTTACGCGCCCCTTCGTCTGCCATATTCAAAGCAACAACTGAACGCGGAGGGATGACAAAGCCATGCAAATGGGCCGGCTCGCGCGTTGAATCCTTTGTTACGAACGCGACATCGACCACCGTTGAATCGCTATATGGATTTGTGAGAACAATGTGATCCAAGCTGTCGGCACCAGTAAATCCATCGGCAAAATACCAATCTGTAGCGGGCTCATTTGCACATTGAGCAACCGAGTTCCCAGCAGGGTGGTTGATGAATTGTTCAGCAGTTCCAACTCCACCAAAAATTTCGACGATCGTGCTGATGAACGACGCTTCAATACCGTCCTTAACATTTACTGTTGCCTGAGACCTTGCGGCGACAGTTACCGCGGTAACCACGGGTGCAACCCCTACTCCAAGGCGTGTCACCGTTGCATTGAAATCAGAATCCGAAGGATTGGAAATGACAATTGATCCTGAAACCGTTCCGTCGTTTCCTGGGACACCTGGACAAAACCAACTTGTTGAAATTCTCGAATTCATTGAAACAATAGGCATTACTGGCACTGCTGCAAGGCCGGTTTGAGGCGCTCCACTGTCACGCTTATTGATGAACACCATCAGCCCGACTAGCAACAGCGAAAGTACAAGCACTGCCAACTGGCGGATACTTAAATGTGTGCGATTTTGCACGGTGACCAGGCGTTGATTTTCGTTCATTGATTGCCACCTTCAGAAAATGACAGTGCGGGAACACCCATGTCACCGACAACAACAACCTCTGTTTTTCGCACATGTTGCAATCGACGTCGAATTCGTCCAATGTCGAAAACGGCCAGCATTACTAACAACCACAGAACGAATTGGATGAGCACGTAGAGATACTGCGAAATAGGCGTGCTGTATCGCAACGTCGCGACGCCACCCGTGCCCACATCAAATGCGGTGGTTCCACCGAATGCAACTCGAGGATGCAATTGAGCTCCTGAAACGTCAAGTCGTAGTCGCTCACTAAATGGGACCGCCAGGTACACCGTTGAAGGATTAATTTCTGTTGCAACACTCGAAATATCGCCACTACGTGCAATGGGAGTTGTCGAGTTCAACGACGATGAGAGCAGCACTTCCTCGCCTGCCTGTTTGCTCAATGCTGATGAGCTTTCGTCAAGCAGGGAAAGCGCTGGCACCCAAGCCATGTTCTCGTAAATCACCAGATCGCTTGCTTGATACACACGTCGGAAATCAAGTTGCGTTGACAATGCTGCAAGTAGTCCATCAGGAAGAGACAAAGGCTTTTCAATCGTTGACTCTGCACCATCGATTATTGGAACCACCACGTACCGAACAGCAAGTGGGGCTAACAGTCGGCCACCACGTACTGTTTCCCGCCCGACAATTGCATGAAGCGCACTTTTTACACTGCCATTTAAATCATTTGGATTAGACCATCGGTCACGCATCGTCAGTTCGCCGTCATCTGCAACTGCGAACGAAACCGTGCTACTTAAGCGCGTACCAGGGATTGGAAGCACTTCGCTTCGACCTACATACACGGCGCTGTAGTCACCCTCTGGCGGATTGGCTTGCATTTGCGAATATAGATCTGACACCGCTGTCGGCGATTGCTTCCATGAACCACCCAGCGCCATTGAAACTGCGGGTAGAGCACCTATCAGAGACGTAAGTACTGCACATGCAACAAATGGCTTCCACCATCGATAAGCCAGTGTGAGGTCATCATCAAAAACAAAACTCGCCAACGCTCCAGCGCCAAGCGCAACTCCGCAAGCAACAATTGCCAACAACTGACCGAAGCTTGGCGTCGGAATGTTGAGAACATTTGCGTCAACTGCAACAATCAATAACCCAGTCAGCACAACAAGAGATAGCGCTCGGGTTGCCCAAATAAACGTGGTCGACCGAGTAACCACAACACTCACGAATACCGGAATGTACAGACCGAGTGCAACTATTCCGAATCGCAGGAACCCACCGTCAAACCTGGCGAGATGCGTGAGCCCAAATCGCTGGATGGATGCATCTTGACTTCCTATGAAATAGTTCTTCCACCCTGCATTTACAAACTGACTTGCCCATGGTGCATTCAGAACAAGTGCGCCGACAATCAAGGCGATAACCAGCTGTCCAACGACTAACGCTTGACGCACGTTCACCCGAGCAACCACACCGCCAATAATCCATGCGAGGGCAACCCACACGACAATTGCAAGAAACGATGGGACAAAAGCAAACACGACTGCAGCAAAAAGTACTGACGTAGCAAGAAGCTGGGTCTGCTTTGCGCCTCGCAAACCTGACTCCGCACGAACAAACAACCGGAGTATCCACGGCAGCGATGCATACACCAACAAATCGCTGAGGCGGCCCTTACTTAACGCAACATATGGAAGAGGAACTGCGACATACATTGCCATCCCAATTGCTCGAGCACGTAATGAAAAATACCCTGCCGGTACTTTCCACATCCCAAACGCTGCAACGAACACCGAACCGATAATCAAAGTGGTTTGCAATGCGCCAATTCGTCCAAATGAGCCTGCCCCCGCAAGTGCCATCAACACATAGCCAGTTGGATTAGATCCGGCAGAGCCGAATCCGCTTTGAGTCCACCCACTCACGAACGAAGCAAGTAACGCTCGCGGTGATTCCGATACGGCCCTCATTGGAAGGAACTCTCCTACATGAGCAACACCGTGCATTAAAAAATTTCGACTTCCCAGCAACACAAAAATTGCAATAACGATAAAAATGTTTGTTACGAATCGCTGATGCTTTACGGCATCCTTGCGGTCTTTCTGCGCGATCGAGGCCTGCTGAATACGCCTACTGCGGCGATGCAAGAACGATGACAACCGGGAACTTCCAGAAACTTGTAGATCGTGAATTTCACTTGGAGAAACACGTCGAATTGGCCTGACTTCTGCACGACGTCGAATGATGTAAGGAATATCAAGAATCACCGAAAGTGAAGCACGCAGCGAGGCGAGCGCCGAAGTAAATCCACCTCCAAAAATTCCTGCAACTACTTGTACAACAGACGCAACCAACATTTGCAACACCACAAATGGAAGCTGCAATCTTCCGGAAAGCGTGACAACGGTGCGAACACGATTACGTGCTTGCGCTGACACACGCGCCAAGTCTTCGGAACGACTGTCAATGCCGTTTCTGTGACGCGCTTTCGCCGATGGAACGATCAGCACTCTCGCTCCGCTCAAATGCGCACGCCAACACAGATCTAACTCTTCTCCAAAGAAATCTAGATGTTGATTGAAACCATCAAGTTCCCGGAAAAGGTCTGAGCGAATGAGTAAGCACGCAGATGAAAGTGCAAAGACGTCACGGACACTGTCGTGCTGTTCTTGATCTTTTTCATTCTCTCCGAGTAAAGGTTCAACTTCGCCAATTCGATCAACGTTGAGCCCAACACTTTGCAAAATAGTTCGATCGTCCCAATCCACAAGCTTCGGACCAACGAGACCTGCATTTGATCGATACGTTTCCTCAATAAGCCGTTCAATTGCATCTGAATCCAATGCGACATCGTCGTGCATTAAACAGAAAAAGCCGCCATCACCATCTACAAGACGAGCCACTTCATTGCAGACCAATCCAAAACCTGGATTTCCCTCAACGTGTCGTACAACTGCCTGCGGCAATATTGAATGAATAAGTTCCGTCGGGTCTACATCGAATTCAACGCCAACTTCTGCCTGCGAACCCACAACGAGAAATAACGTTTGCAATTGCGGATACGTCTGGGCGGCAAGGGCCTGAAGCGATTCAACGAACCAGGGACCGGGTCGGTAAACCACCATGCCGACCACAACCGGAGGGGCCGCTTGCGCCCGTTGGGTAAGCCGACCAACATCGGCAAAATCGTCGGTATTCATCACGGCGCATTCAGGTTAGTTGGCTGCTTCTGAACCCCCATTTCACCCATAGGGACATGTGCTTGCAATAGTTAGCACTTACAGTTACCATTGTTAGCAGATACGTGAACTACCCCACTTCAAAGGAACGCCATGAAAATTCCAAGCGTAAAAATTCCAACTATTCCAAGTATCGATCTCACCAAGCTTGATGCACAGGCATTGCTGAACCGACTCCCCCACATTCCAACTGACCGAGTGATCGAATTGGCAAAGGATGCTGCCTACACCACAGTTGGGTTCGGAGTTCTTACTTTTCAGAAAACTCAAGTTCGTCGTCAGGAAGTAATGACTGACCTACAAGCAAAACTCCCAGGCGCTGTGGAGCAAGCAGTAACCCATGCCACTTCGGCACTCACTAACCTACGAAGGCTTGTCTCCAACAGAAAACCAACCACTGAACAGCACAGCTAGTTCAAAGATCGCTCTCCCTGAGGGCACTACTTCTGTTGGCATTGGACTTTTTGTTGCAGGTATTTCTGCATATGTATTTTTCAAAATTGGACAACAAGCATTAGGTCAAGATGGTTTTAAGCCAATTGTGGCGATGTGGTTCATTGCGTTTGCATTGATCCCCGGTTTCTTTCTCCCCATCGAACAAGAAGTAAGCCGGGCACTCTCTCACCGTCGCGCCATCGGCGAAGGTGGACTGCCAATCGTTAAACGTGTGTTGCAAATAACCGTCATTATTTTCATCGCGCTATGCATTGCTGTGTTTGCTCTTTCATCAAAGATCAATAGCAATTTGTTT
>Ga0194056_10002295_pt1 | contig 10121 bp, 8 predicted proteins | sample SepL4413m_MetaG_FD_155458 | JGI IMG/M metagenome (GOLD analysis project Ga0194056, IMG submission 155458) | Anoxic zone freshwater microbial communities from boreal shield lake in IISD Experimental Lakes Area, Ontario, Canada - Sep2016-L442-13m | ecosystem: Environmental > Aquatic > Freshwater >...
ATAAGCAAGTATCCGCAAACATCGTCAGAGCAAACCGTCCGCTCCCTATCGGTTACTCAGGCCATTCTGTTTGCCGAATCAACCCAGACTCGCTGCGCGCAATATCTAATATCACTACTTGGAAAAAAATGTCTCTTCTTCTTTCCAAGTAGTAGCCCTGTTTAGCTGAGCAAAAACCGGTCAATTTAGGTGAGCGTCAAAGGTGATGTCGCAAAGCGGCGTGGTGTTATGGTCTCTGCAAGCCACGACATTGCGGTGACAGGTCCCACACCGGGCACGGACAACAACAACTTCATCATCTCCTTACCATCCAACTCCCCTTTCATGGTTTCCCATTTTTGTGCTTCAATAGCTTCTCGGAAAGTCTTCTCCTGTTCGCGGACTCGTCGAGCAACGATGTCCCAATCAAGAAACATTTCAACGATTGCTTTTCCAACATACGGCGGTATGCCCGTCGGCGAAAGGTAAGGATCTTCAATCGTCGTGCCAAGGTTGCACATATCCTCGATAAGAGGCCGGTAGTGTGCATCTGTAACCTTTCCATGCGATCCACAGGTGTGGCCAAAGCGCAAGATGATGTTGTTGATTTGGTTGGAAATACGATTCCGTTCTCGCATAAGCTGGCGACGACGAAGAGCCATGACACGGATTTCGTGAAACTCGGCTTTAGGAAAGAAAGATGCTGGCCAAAAGCCTGTCATCGAATGATAGGCAAGCAGTCTTGCATCAAGCGTGTCGGTCTTGCGGCGTGTTGGGCCGGCGAGCGTCGGATTGACGATTGCGGGACGGCCACCGAAGACACGAACGACGGGAAAGTGATAGCAGCCTGTTGACTCAATCACCCATTGGAACACGGGCTCGTCAACATTGTTTTCAAAAAGGACTTGATGAACCCATTCACGCGCTGCTACCAACTGCGGAATGGACGTTGCAAAATTCTGTTCAAAGCGTTTGACTTCAATGCCTGAAATCAGGACGCAAACGGCGATGAACTTGGAGTGACAATCGACACCGACGCCATAGGGCCTGATTGCGATATTTTCGCCACCAGAAGCGACGGTTTGGTTTTCTAATCTCGGCAACTCAGCCGAACATTGAGGTACTTTGGTTGTTTCGGTTACTTGGGGGGGGGGGGTAAACTACGCATTTTCCAACTCCGTTTGGACGCGAAAGCCGACTAAAAAGAGGTAAAACCTCGCGTGTTTTCACTCACCGAACGACGGTGTGTGTAACAAAACTGCCATTGGGGGTCAAGCCGTCCATATGAACCAACGAACACCGTTTCAGAATCTAGCCTGGTGATCTGCAATCTGACCTAAGCCGTGCTGCAAAGGAGTACACGAGATTCACAGCGGTATTTTACCATACTTAAAAAACATGTCAAGTAGGGGCGGCAAAAGATTCTTGAAAAGTTTCTCTTGTGATAAAAGCCCTGTTTTAGGCACTTTGTAGTATGTCCCTTTATAATTCCGACTTTCCGACCATTTTGCCGGAGGCGGCAGAATGTTTTTTTCGGTGGTTTTTTGCGATGGATTGGATTTTTTGAAAGTGTCGGAGGTGCTTACTTTCTTGACTGCCTTTCCCCCTCATCTGCCGTTGTTCACGCCTTTACCTACTAAGTTACTTTCTTGTGGTTCAGGGGGGAAAGGCAGTCAAGAAAGTAAGTTCTGTAGGCTACCCTTTACTAAGCAACTCATGGCAGGAAGGCAAGCCAGTGAACTATAATGCGGTGCATGTGGATGCCAGACCGATGCTTTGTGCGGCGAAGTACCACTTCAGCAGTTGGCGGAACGCCAACCGAACACCAAAAGATTGCCTGCCGTAGCAGTTCCAAGCTCGGTGGACGGTCTTCGCACACTTTTTCCCGTTTCGGGGGCCGATAAGCACAGGTAGCAACAGGGAACCAGACGGAGAGGCCCATCTGGGCAAAACACATCATGAGGCCGGGGTTGTAAAGCCCGACCTCCTTCCAAAACAAAGGATAATACTTGTCAGAAAGAAATCAAGTGGATTAGCAACCGCAGCCACAACGACGAGCCCGATGGCAACGCTCGCGCTTACCGCAGGAATCGCCAGAGGTCGAACCGCAGTTCGACGCAGACTCAGCAGACACTTCGACGGTCTGCTCGACCATCTTGCAGATCTGCACCTGAATCTTCTTCTCAACCGTGCGGGGAACCATCACGGTATAGTTCTCGGTCTTTTGGACCTCGCGGACCTCATTGACAGTGACCTGCTCATTGTGGGTCTCAGTTTTCGGCACGCAGACCGTAAACGCAATCTCACGGGTACGTTGCTCGGTTTTGCACTCGCTGACCGTGTTCGTGCGAGTGCGATTCTCGCAGTGATACTCGCAGACTTGGCGAGCGCAAGTATGGGTTTGGTTCTGGTAGTTGCAAACCTTGACCATGCGGGTGCGAGCCTCAGGCTTGCAGACCTGCACTTGGTAGGTGTATGGCTCCTGAACCGTCTCGATCTTGTTGACAGTTACTTCGCGGGTCTCATTCACCCAGTTGGGCGCCCAGCTGCGAACGGTCTGAGTACAAGCCGGGGCTGGGGAACAGCCGCCGCAAGAAGCCTCGCCACCGCATCCGCAACTGCTGCTGCAAGAAGTGTGGCAGCAGCGATGACGGCGGCAATGGCAGCCGCCGCAAGCGCCCCCGGACTCAGAAGCACTGCAAGCGTTCGAGACTGCGACCTGACGCTCTTCCCAATGTCCCTTATCGACACAGCGTGTGGCGGTCTCTTTGACCGGTACGCAGTGCTGCACGCAACGCGTGCCCTGACGGGTCTCGCAGGAGGGAACCCTGACGGTGTACTCTTCCGTCTTGTCAGTCCAAACCGGCACGCAAACCGTATATTGGGTTTCGACGGTCTTCGTCGTCGGCACCTGAACCTGATAGGTCTCGGTCACTTCCCGCGTCGTCGGAACCGAAACACAATACGTCTCAGTTCGAGTGCGCGTCTCGGGAACCATCGCCGTGTAGGCCCGAGGCACGGTCTTCGTAACCGGAACGGTCTCAAAAGTCGTCACGTTACGCGTGCGGGTTTCCACCACGCACTGGGTCTCGATTACGGTACGCTCTTCGCTAGCCGTTGTCGGGACCAAGATCGTTTTCTTAACCATCTGCGGGGCACAGGGCACTGTCGGGGCAGCACGACCTCCACGTGCCGATGCCCGGGCCGCGCCACCGCAGCCACAATCGCTCGCTGAGGCGACATTGACCGCCAATAACATGGCGGCCGCAACAAGCAAAGATCCAAAAAACTTCATGAAAATCTCCTCCAATAAGGGAATAAAGCTCGGTTTGGCCCGGACACCATGTCCGTAAATCCAACCGAACCCCTTTGGATTCTACTCAGGTCGCGCAGAATGGCAAGTCTATGCTATCGAGAAAAAGAAAAATCGATCGTCTACCACACCCGATCACTGGTCGCCACATCCCATTCCAGGGCCCTCAGCGAGCATCTGGCGGGCTTCTAGGCATCTCGACGCCTCCCGAGTCATCTAAATCCCGACCGACCCTTCTTGGTGCCTTTACGGAACTCACAGAGGGCATCGCCTTTATGGCGATTTCAGCCGGTGCCGCAGTTTCAATCGATGGTCTTGCGATCATTTCATCCCAATGCGTGTCAAACTCGCTTATTGGAAGCCGTGAGGGCAAACGCTCTAATTCAATCCCACGGAAAAGAACTAGCCGTCGCTGCCGAATCTTAAATGTATTATTAAGGTCTTAGCGGTCGAGGTGGCAGTCGCGGGTGGATGGATTGGCCACGAGTCAAAAAGGAGAGTCAAAAATTAGGGTACTTTGACACGACGTTGGGCGTCGCTACAATGGTGGGCTGACGAGTCGGTCGGCTGCGAAGGGTTCCCTACCTCGGGATGACTTGCACCGTGCTCACCATGATGCTGGATAGGCTCACGAGCCAGCACAAATTGAAAGTCAAAGCGTCGCCGCGTTAGACATTTCGGCCCACGGCAAACGCGCACTCTGGGTGAGTATGGCAATATAGATAAGGTTGCGCTTTTTTGGGTTTTCGCTTCTAATGGTGTTGTTGTTTCATCACCCTCAGGAGCCATTGCTAATGCCCGAAGTCATTGTACCGAAAGTCCAATCCATCCTTGACTACTTCCGACCACTCGAAGACCCTCGTAGTACCATCAATCGAAAGCACCTGCTCGGCGATTTGATTGTTATTTCCATCTGTGCCGTAATCGCAGGTGCCGATGGTCCGAAGGCTATCGGTATTTGGGCCCTCGCCAATCAGGTGTGGCTGTTGCAACATCTCGAACTGCCCAACGGAATTCCTTCACATGACACGATTGGGCGATTGCTTGCGTTGCTCAAACCGAAAGCGTTCCAGACTTGTTTTCAAACATGGATCAAGGCACTGACCGAGCCAGCATCTCAAGGCTCGATGGTTACGATGCCGAGTCCGCAGAAGATGATCGCTATTGATGGCAAGGCACTTCGACGTTCTCACGATCGCAAGAACAAACTGGGAGCCTTGTTCCTGGTCAGTGCGTGGTCCGTCGAGAACGGTGTCAGTCTCGGACAGTTGGCGACGGAGGCAAAATCGAATGAAATCACGGCAATTCCCGAGCTGATCAAGAATATCGACGTGTCTGGTGCAATCGTCACGATCGATGCGGCAGGATGTCAGAAGAACATTGCCGCACAGATCATCGGTGCTGGTGGTGACTATGTTTTTTCACTCAAAGGCAACCAGGGCAATTTCCACAAAGCAGTGGAGAAGTGGTTCACCGACCGAATGGCAAACGGCTTTATGGACGCTACGGTTCGCATCCATCAAGAAGTCGTCGAAGGGCATGGCCGAATCGATACGCTGACCTACTATCAGTGCAAGGTACCCGCCGACCTTCTCGGCCGCTCAAACTGGAAGGGACTTCGTTCGATCGGTGTCGCCATTCGCGAAAGCCGCCGGGGTGACAAAGTGACTCGCGAAGTCCGTTACTTCATTTGTTCCATTCGCATGAGTGTCAAACGTTTTGCCCGCGCCGTGCGAGGTCACTGGGCGATCGAGAATACACTTCACTGGTGTCTTGATGTGACGTTTCGTGAAGATGAAAGCCGGCTGCGCGACCGTCACGCCGCGGACAATGTGGCATGGTTGAAACGCTTCGCCATAAGCCTGCTGAAGCAGATTGATGACAAGGAAAGTATCGCCATGCGTCGCCGAATGGCAGGCTGGAATCCCAAGTACCTGTCGCAAGTTCTTGGCCTGCCAGGGGTTTAGCATGCGTTTACCCTGCATTTCGGCCTCAATTCCCCTTGAAATCACTCGGAAGATAGTCGTATAATCCGTACTCGCGTCCACGCCAATCGATCAGCAAGGAAGTAAATCATGGGCCTCTTCAGTTTCGGCAAAGCCACATCCCCCAAAACTATGGTTTTCAAGGACATTGTCGCCCATTATCAGCGTCTTCGCCCGATACGCTTTCGTCTGAATAACGAAATCGTTCACCGGCTTTCCCGTGATATGCTCAACGATGGGGCGAAAAAGATCGGCATCCTTCGTGGTGGAGTATTCGTTTTTGACAATGAAGACGAGTCTTCCGTGCTGATGGACTACTGCATCCACGACGTCTATCGTAAGGGTCGTAATGCGGTCGAGCAGTACTTTTGTGACAGTCCACCCGATCCTGATTCTGACGATATGGCATGTTTGCAAGCGATGCGGCACGCGACCTACGCATTGGTCGCCGTGCTTCACGTCGAACCGGGTGTTGGTTGCCATGTACGGAATCTGTATACGGAAGAAACGCGACTGCTAGTCGATATCGGACTTTCCAAAACGGCACTAGCCGGTGCTATTATAGCGACGCGGCTGCTGGACTTTGGCGACTTTATCGCAACCGGAGGTGCGGCACTTCCCTTGGGCATTCTAAGTAACAACGAATTGGACGAATGGCAACGGAAGCTTCGTGCGGGCGTGGACCATGAGCGATCTGACCCAGCCCCGATGATTCGCGCATGTCTTCAAAGAGGTGCGTCCTCGAACATCCAATATGAAGGAGAGAATGACCAACGTCGGTCCGATGCTGGAGGAGGTTCACTGCCAGCCGAGGATTCAGCCCAACGAAGACTGGCACTCGCAAAACGTCACGCAAGCAAGGCAGTGACGAATCGACGTTGCAGTTGCGGGAGCGGCAAGATGTTCAAGAACTGTTGCGGGAAACAATAAAACCATTTCCGTGGGCAGATCGGATATTGAGATAACCTGACAACGGCGGCGTCGCAGAATTCAGTTCGGTTCGCCTACTTGTTTTGGCTTCACCGGCTCCTTCTGCACTGCCTTTTTCGCTGACGTACCCTCCGGCGTCCGTTTGGCATGCGAATCCGCTTGGTAGCAGACGATTGTATCATTGCCCCGCAGATAGAGTCGATTGCCAAAGATCGTCGGTTGCTGCGGCAGGCCCAGCTTGATTCCGGGGTTAACCCGACCCAACTCCTTGTATCCGCTTTTACCCGCTTCGGCTAGCACCAGTTCGTCATGCTTCGTCGTGGCGAAGATCAACCCGTCGGCTACCATCATATTCCCTTGGCGGCTCCACTCCGGCCCCTCCTGTTGCCAAAGCAGTTTTCCACTTTCCAGGTCGATGCACTGAAGGGCGTCGCTCTTGCTCCCACGCCCGAAGCCATAGACCGCACCCGCATAAACCGAGGGCGTGTGGTAGGCGTTGCACATCAGTTTGTCGCTAATATAAACTGTGCGAGCCGAGGTCTTGCCGTCCTCCACTTTGAACTCGACGCAGGCACCCCACGAGACCCCGCTCTGAAAGGCCGAGACGAACATGCGGTTCCCCAGCACTACCGGCGTAGCCACCGGCCCAGAAAACGGTGACTTCGGAAAGCTCCAGTGCCAGAGAATCTCACCCGTCCGGGCATTGACGCCGATATAGTCGTTCTGATAAACGCAGCAGACGATCTGAGGCACCCCGCAGAACTCGGCGTAGCTTAGCGAGCAGCCAGTCTGGAAGCAATAGTTTGCCCCGGTGTCATCTCGCACCTTCCAGAGCAGCTTTCCGCTCAGCTTGTCCACCGCAACAAGCACGTTATCCTTGCCGCTGGAGCCGATATACAGAATATTCCCCACGATCAGCGGCAGCCCGCCCTCGGTCGCAGTGAATCGCTCGCGTTCCTCCCATATCACTGCTCCATCACTTGCGTTTAGACAGAAGATCGGACAATGTGGATCCCAGAGGTTCCCCTTGTTGCTGTCGTAGGGAATGAAGTAAACATGGTTGCCATCAATGATCGGTGTCGAGACCATACCTTCCACGCCATGATGGTTTTCCTTGGCGATCAGCATCCGCGTCCAAAGTATCCGGCCTGTCGATGGGTCAAGGCAGGCAGCCCACTGTTTACCATCGGCCTGGTAGCCAGTAAATGCTCGTCCTCCGGCTTCCACGATAGCGGCTTTACCTTCGCCGATCCGGAATCGCCACAGTTCGCGTGGGCCACCGTTCGGCCAGCGATGCAGCAGTCCCTGAGCCGGATAGACGCAGTTGCCGTCATTAGGAAACAGTCGCACATAGTCTTCTCCCCCCGGCATTCCAGGCTCGCCAGCTTGCGATAGAGCCAGCGAAGCCAACAGCAGTATGGCGGTGAAGGCTACGAGTATAGGTTTCTTCTTGCTCATTGGGGGATTCTCTTTCGCGAGTAGACGGGGACTGGACCTTGGTATTCGCCTGACTTGCCAGACATCATTGTAGTGACGCTGAACGCCGTGTCAAAGTGGTGTCAAGAACATCACGGCTTTGGCGTTTTTATAAATTGACCTGTCTGCGCTCAGGTCAACTGCCCCATCGGCTCACAGCGTGTGGTGCTGCGAGTAGGTTACCCAGTGTGTTGGCGGTGTTCGTAGACGAGAGGCTGGCGGTTACTGGCAGGATGCGAGTGCGTCGTTCCAGTCGTGGGCGGGCGGTCGCAGTCGTTTGACTGTGGGGTAGAGGACGATCATCCGGGCGGCCGCCGTGTCGCCTGGTTCGTCGGCATCGAAGCCGCAGTGGATCTCGTAACCGCGGGCAATCAGTCCACTTAGCCAAGGAGGATTGGCTAGAACGCCAGATGTGGAGATGCAGATTCGCCCCGGATTCATCAGGAAGCAACTCATCGCATCGATCGCGGACTCACAAAGGACAATTTCCCGAGACCCCGAGGCACCGATCCAGAAGTATCCCCAGTCCTTGCGGGTACCGGGTGCCATCCCACGCCAGACGCGCGGCCCGGTGCCACGCAGTTCCGCACCCACCGGCCGCTGGACCTTTCCGGCCACCAACAGAAAGACCGCGTTGCCCCGACTGTCCGCGTACAACTTGCCGGATTCAATGATCGGTTCGATAAGCGATGCCGGAAGATAACGGCATCCAGTAAGATACTGGTGTACTCGGCCCAGCATGCGATCGTTGGGGATAGGCAGCCGCAGTTTGTCGGGCCATTTAGGAACCGAAGAATTGCTGCCAGAAGCCTGCACGGTGAGTTCACCGATGATGAGAGGGCTGGCCGCCAAGTGCTGCTCCAGCCAGCCCACCGCCGTGCGGAAGTCGATGTCGGCTAGGTGCATTACCAAGTCGATCGCCCCACCGCCACCTTGGCCCCGCTGCCAGTTCATGAACTTGGCACCCGTTACTGAGAGCGGGCCTCGTTCGCTGTGCCATTTGGACCTGTCGTGCCGATCCCGCACGGCATCGCGGAAGATCAGCACCGTCTCCAATGGCACCGCGCGGACTACGGCGGCACGCCGACGAAGGTCGTCGAAGTTCATGCCGCGTCGCTTTCTCCGCCCTTGTCCAGCTTGGCTCGTAAGCTCACGCAGTTCTTCATGTTGATCGGGTGGCTGGTTTCCGTCAGTCGATCGAGCAAGGCACCGGTCAAGTGGTTGTTCTTCAGGAACGATCCCCACTCGCTGAAGCCGAGATTCGAGGTGATGAGCGTGGTCTTGGTCTTGTGCCGCTTTTGCATCAGCGTAAAGAACAGTCCGACCTGCGCCGGTTCGATCTCCGCATACCCCACCTCGTCGATCACCAAGCAATCGTACGCCACGTACTTGCGGATTACCTTCGCTTCCGAATGGTCGGCCAGCGATGCGTACAGTTCGGCTAACAACTCGGGAAAGGTGATGAAATAGCCTCGATACCCCCGATCGATGGCCTGTAGCAGGAAGCCGGTAGCCAATCCGGTCTTGCCACAGCCGGTTGGCCCCAGCCAGACGATGTTCTGCTGTTTGGTCATGTAGTCGAAGCGGTCATACAGCGACATGATCCGCTTGCGGTCCAGCTTCGGCTGGCGGGTGAAAGGGAACGTCTCGATTTCCAGCAGCTCCGGGATGTTGGCCCGTTTTCGACGAAGGACCCGGGCATTGTCGCTCTTGGCACTGTACTCCGCTTGCAGTACATGTTTCAGCAGCCGCCCGTGAGAGAAACGCCCTCGCTGGGCCTCGGCCAGTAACTCGTCCCAATGGGCCAGCAGCCCCCCGAGACGGAGATACTTGAGTATCTTCTGTAGTTCTTCATCCATTTGCGTTCTCGCTTTCTGGTTCGTCGGTTACGTCATCTTCCCGCAATATCTCGTCATAGATGGAGAGGTCTGGCTCGTCCGTCAGGCAGCCCTCATGGTAAGCCGGACGCTGGCGAAAGCTCTCGTCCACGTCCGCATAGGGTAGGTGTTCCTGCCCTTGGCTCATACAGAACCAGGTGATGCGATGCAGCGTTTCCATCTGCACCACGCGATAGCGCAGGGCACGCCCGAGGGCCTGCACGAACACGGTCGATGTCACTTGGCGGCTCAAGGCAAACAGTTCTCGCAAGAAGCGATGCTGCTGGATGCCTTGAGTCTGGAGTGCGTAATCCACATAGGCAGCCACCTCCGCGCCCAGGGCACGAAGCCGCTGTTCCTCGTGCTGAGAACCGTGCTTGCGGTTCTTAGGTAGGTGCTTTGGCTGGGGTTGTCCCTCGGGGCTAAAACGGGCGTTCTTGACCCCGTCGGCCGGCAGCGGATACTCGGCCACGCAGTTCCGATGCTGATAAATCTTCAGGCGATCCGCATATTGCAACACCTTGGCATTTTCCCGCTTGCTCCCCGGAATCCAGTAGTAGT
>Ga0194056_10002297_pt1 | contig 10119 bp, 6 predicted proteins | sample SepL4413m_MetaG_FD_155458 | JGI IMG/M metagenome (GOLD analysis project Ga0194056, IMG submission 155458) | Anoxic zone freshwater microbial communities from boreal shield lake in IISD Experimental Lakes Area, Ontario, Canada - Sep2016-L442-13m | ecosystem: Environmental > Aquatic > Freshwater >...
CTTTTATTATCTCAGATAAGACCGCAAAACAAAAGTTCCCAACTAACTTGTCTCTTATTGGCATCGCAGGGAAAGCGGCTAAGTTCGGCGGATGGAGCGTAGACTTAATCTCCGACATCGTTTACTGGTCAGACGAAGTATGCGATATTCACGAAATGCCAAGGGGATATACTCCGGTAATCAGCGAAGGCTTTAATTTCTTTGCACCTGAATACAGAGATGCTATTACCAAAATATTCACCGACTGTGCAAAGTCAGGCATCCCTTTCGCTTTAGAAGTTCAAATCATAACCTCAAAAGGCAATCGCGTTTGGGTCAGGACCATTGGCGAAGCTTTAAAAGATAAAAAAGGTAATATCATAAAGGTTCAGGGTGCCTTTAAGGATATTTCGGAAAAGAAACAATATGAACTCGCATTACTCGAAAGCGAGGAAAAATACCGTGCGCTTGTGGAAGCATCTCAGGATGCTATTTTCATTGACCAGGATAAGAAGATTGTTTACATAAATCCTGCGGGAGTTAAAATCTTCGGTGCTAAAAGCGAAGAAGAACTTCTTGGCAGAAATCCTTTCGACTTCTTCCCGCCTGAAAACCACCAGATGATTTTTAAGCGTATGGAAATTATCGCTTCCTCAGGAAATAGTCTGCCCGCCAATGAAGATAGAATAATAAGGCTCGACGGGAAAGAGGTTGATGTTGAAGTTACTGCTGCTCCGTTGATGTACAAAGGGAGAAGTGCCTTCCAGGTTGTTTTTAAAGATATAAGCAAGCGGAAAGCTGCTGAAAGGAAGCTTAAAAATTCTGAGGAAAGTTTCAGGAAGGCTTTTGCTTCACACCCGGGAATTGTTGGCATTACTACTTTATCCGAAGGTAAGTACATAGACGTAAATGATAATTTCTGTAAACTGCTTGGATATACACGCAGTGAAGTGATTGGCACATCTTCAAAAGAACTTGGTATTTTCTTCGATAATAAAAAAAGAGATGATCTCTTGTATTTATTAAAAAAAGACGGAAGAGCCGTTAATTTTGAAGTTCAGATTAAAACAAAAACAGGTAAAGTGAGGGATGGACTTTTCTCCTCTGAATTGATTGAAATAGACGGTCAGAAATGTCTTCTTGGTCAGTTTAACGATATTACCGAACTCAAAGAATCGATCGAAGAACTACGCCAGAGCGAAGAAAGATTCTCAAAAGTATTTCTTTCAAGCCCGCTTGCAATTTCTATCTCAGAGTTAGATTCAGGAAGATTGATTGAAGTTAATGATAAATACCTTGGACTTACCGGTTACAACAGAGATGAAGTTATCGGACGTACTTCGTTTGATCTGAATTTATTCATAAGAGAAGAATCACGAGATGAAGTTGCAAGTGCTCTTCAGAAACACGGGATATTGCGCTCTGTTGAAACTGATTTCAGAACTAAGTCCGGCAGTATCAGCACCTGGAAATCTACTCTTGAGATTATTGAAATCGATGGCAAAAAGTGTATACTTTCACTTATTGAGGATATAACTGAAAGTAAACGCTTATCCGCTGTAATCGAATCCAAACTCCACCTTACACAGTTTGCATTAACACACTCTCTTGATGAATTGCTTGAAGAAACAATGAATGAAACTGAAAAACTTACAGGAAGTTTAATCGGTTTCTACCACTTTGTTGATGACAATCAGCAAAACCTTGTACTCCAGAACTGGTCTCCAAGAACAAAGGAAATGTTCTGCAAGGCAGAAGGAAAAGGTTCTCACTACCCTATCAATGAAGCAGGTGTTTGGGTTGACTGTACGAAGACAAGGAAGCCCGTTATTCATAACGATTATAAGTCGCTTCCGCACCGCAAAGGTCTGCCAAAGGACCACGCTGAAGTGATTAGAGAAATCGTAGTACCAGTTTTACGTAATAATAAAATCAAAGCAATCCTCGGTGTAGGAAATAAACCTTATGACTATAATGAAAAGGACGTGGAAACTGTTTCCCTGCTCGCCGAGATGGCATGGGATATAACAGAGTTTAAAATGAAAGATGAGGAACTGAAAGAAAGCGAAGCAAAGTTGAAGGAAATGGTTGCTACAAAAGATAAGTTCTTTAACATCATCGCACACGATTTAAGAAGTCCTTTCAACGCTATTATGGGTTTCAGCGAACTTCTGGAAGATCAGATGAAAGAAAAGGATTATGGAGGTATCGAGGAATACTCTAAGTTTATTAACACCGCTTCCAGACGTGCTATGAACCTGCTCTCAAACCTTCTTGATTGGTCTCGTTCACAGACCGGCAAGATAAAGTTTGACCCCGAATACTTCGACCTTGCGTTCATTATCAATGAAATAGTTGATCTCTATACAGATATTGCCGTTCAGAAATCTATTGTGATTCAAAAAGTTATGCAGCCCAATATTCCTGTCATTGCTGATAAGCCTATGATTGATATTATACTTCGAAACCTTATCTCGAACGCCATTAAGTTCTCGAACATTAACGGTTCAATAGTTATTAAAGCAGAAGAGAACGAACTCGGTGTTTCAGTGTCTGTTAAAGATAACGGGGTCGGTATCAGTCCCGAAGACATTAACAACCTTTTCCGCTTAGACGTTAACCACACTACTCCCGGAACTCAGAAGGAAAAAGGTACAGGACTCGGTCTACTGCTCTGCAAGGAGTTTGTTGAAAAGCATAACGGGGAATTGCACGTGGAAAGTGATGTTTCAACAGGGAGCACTTTCACTTTTGACATCCCGAAAAGACCCGACATTGAAGTGAAGGACTGAGGAATCAAAGCAGATTATTTCTGTGCAAATTATTGCATTCCCACAGCTGTCCAAAATATTTTAAAGTCTAAAATAAACATTAATAATAAGGCAAATATTAAATAACCCTAATTGAAGATTCAGAGTTTCAATAATCAACCCCTTGGAAAGGTTCATCTCAATTATTGTAATATTCTGAATGCATATTTGTGCTTTCCCCCGGGTGAAAGAGCGAACACTTCGTGTTTCGCCGGGGGTTATTCATATTAAACCCCTTCGGGGTTTTTAGAGATAAATACATTTTTAAATATTATCATAGTATTCTGGACAGATGTGGTTGCATTCATCATTCAAGATTCAATAGCGAATTGAATTTGCTGCTCGTTTGTGTTACCTTTTATGATTATGAATAATTCTGATGCTTTGTTTCATCACACAAATTAACGCAAAGCATTCAGGTTTTATAGAAGTCTATGAATAATACTAACGACAGTCTGAAACTTTTTGAATCGGTTGGTTATGCTGTTATATCTTACAAAACAGACGGAACGATTGTTTTCTGGAACAAAGCTTCAGAAGAACTCTACGAATGGAAGAGTGAAGAAGCGACAGGCAAAAACATCTATACATTGTTGAATCAAAGCCCTGAAACTCCGAACCTGCTTGATACCTTAGGAACAGGTAAGAATGTATTCACTGAACTGATGTTAACAAACAAATCCGGCAAACCCTGCCTTATACACTCTAACTACTCCCCTGTCTTTGATGATAAGAATAATCTTGTTAGCATTTTAAGACTCGATAGTTGTTTTTGCGGTAACCAGATGCTCGAGCAGGAACTAAAACAAAGCAAGGAAAACTTTGAACTCTTCTTTAATACTGTAGATGAATATCTGTTCGTTCTCGACAATAAAGGGAATATACTCCACGTTAATAAGTCTGTTGTTAACAGACTCGGATACCAGGAAGAAGAACTTATTGGGAAGTCAGTGCTTTTTGTACATCCCGAAGACAGAAGAACAGAAGCAGTAGAAACAGTTGCAAAGATGCTGACAGGTGATACCAGGGCCTGTTTCGTTCCTCTGCAGACAAAAGGCGGCGAACTTATATCTGTTGAAACGTACGTTTCAATGGGAGAATGGAACGGTGCACCTGCAATTTACGGAGTGAGCAAGGATATTACTTTATTAAAGCAGTCTGAAGAGAAATTCTCTACGGCATTCCACAGAAACGTTGCGGCAATGGCTGTCACTTCCATTGAGGACAATAAATTCATTGACGTTAACGAGGCATTCCTTGAATTGATGGGATATGAGATGGAAGATATTATTGGGAATACTGCGGCATCTGTTGGTGCTTTCAAAGACCCTGAACTGCGGCAGAAAGCTGTGGAAGAGATTCTCAGCAAAGGTTTCTTTAAGAATTTTGAAGTGGTGATTGTAACAAAGTCGGGTGAGGAAAAAGTGGGACTGTTCTCAGGTGAAGTTATTTACATAGGGGAAGAAAAACTGTTACTGACTGAGTGTATTGATATTACTGCAAGGAAGAATGTAGAAATGATTGTACGTGAAAGTGAGGAAAACCTCAGACTCCTTAACTCAGAAAAAGATAAGTTCTTCTCTGTTATTGCTCACGACCTGCGAAGCCCGTTCACTGCTTTGCTTGGACTGACAGATTTGATGGTGAAAGGAATTAATACATACTCAATCCCGGAATTACAGAAGATGTCAGAGAAACTTAGTTCTTCTGCTCAGAAATTGTACGGCCTTCTTTCTAACCTCCTTGAATGGTCTATGATGCAAAGAAACTTATCCACATACAATCCCGTTAGTTTTTCATTAAACAAAAGCATCAGTGATTGTATCACAAACGAGAAACACCTTATCAGCGAAAAAGAGATTCTGCTTGAAACAGACATAGACAAAAGCCTTACTGTTTTTGCGGATATGCATATGATAGAATCAACAATCAGAAACCTGTTAACTAATGCAGTGAAGTTCACGAATAGGAATGGCAGTATTAAGATTTCAGCAAAAGAGACGACCGATAACATGGTAAAGGTATGTGTTTGTGACAGCGGAATAGGTATAAACAATGATATGCTTGAAAGTATCTTCAGGTTAAATTCTGATTTTCAGAGACCGGGTACCGAAAAAGAACCAAGCACAGGGCTCGGACTTCTGCTCTGCAAAGATTTTGTTGAAAAGAACAACGGAAAGATATGGGCTGAAAGCGACGGGAAAACAGGAAGCAGATTCTTCTTCACACTTATGAAAGAACAAAACCTGAACTAAGTCCCGTTTAACCATTTATTTTTCAATTACATATTTGCCTGCCTTTGCGTAAATTACCTGACAATAAATATATACTTTGGTATCAGTAAACATTATTTGCAAGAACGAAGAAAAGAACGTAGAGGATTGCCTGAAAAGTGTACTATGGGCAGATGAGATTGTAGTTGTCGACGGCGAAAGCAACGATAACACGGTTGAAATTGCAAAAAGATACACAGACAAGGTATTCACCAATAAATGGGAAGGTTTTGCGAAGCAAAGGAGTTTTGCACTCGCCAAATCAACCAAGGAATGGGTGCTTGTTCTTGATGCAGATGAAAGGTGCTCCCCAGAATTAAAGGATGAAATACTTTCAAGCCTGAAGTCTAACGGCCTTGTTTTTAAGGGTTTTAAACTTCCAAGACGAAACTTCTTTCTTGGTAAATGGATTAAGCACGGTGGGTGGTATCCAGGATACCAGTTCAGGCTTTTCAGAAGGGATTGTACTACTGTATCCGACAGACTTGTTCACGAGGGATACGTTATTGATGGCGAAATCGGGACTATGAAAAGCGATATTATTCATTATACGGTTCAGTCTGTCTCCGAATTTATGTCCAAAGTTAACGGGTATTCCACGCTACAGGCAGAAGAAAAAAGGTACCGAAGAGTTGTTAAGTTCAGGGATATATTGTTCAGACCATTAGCGGCATTTTACATACAGTTTTTAATCAGAAGAGGGTTCAGGGACGGCATACACGGATTAATGGTAGCAAACTTTGACGTTATTACCAATATGCTTACTTACATGAAAATCTGGGAATTACAGAATAAGCCGCTATATCAAGAAGTACAATAAGTATATTTATTACTCGATAGTAATGTCGCTTCTCTTTTCGATATTCAGTGCCCTGTCAATTTACTTAACCATACCACTGCTGAAGACATTATTCACAGGCGGACAACAGACAGATATTCCTGCACCGGGTAACATAACAGGTTTCTATCAGAGCATTCAGAAAGTATTTGAAGAGTATATTCTGAGCGGTTCAAAAGAATCCGCTATACTCAAGATTTCACTTCTTGTACTGGTAGCATTCCTGCTGAAGAACGTAACAGGATTTTTCCAGTCAGTGTTTATGCAGTACGTTGAGAAAGGTGTACTGAGGGACATCAGGTACGAGATGTATGAGAAGGTTAATAAACTTTCCATAAGGTATTTCACACAGGAAAAGACAGGCAACCTGATTTCAAGAATGACCAACGATATTAATGCTATACAGTCAGGAATCTCGGCTGCGTTTTCGAACCTTATAAAAGACCCGCTTTTAATATTAATATATTTAATACTTTCATTATCTATAAGCTGGCAGATGACACTGATGTCGTTTGCAGTGTTTCCTGTAACTATTCTGATAGTAGCAAAGATTGGTTCGTCACTCCGCAGAAGAAGCCAGAGAGTGCAGGAGAAACTATCTGAGATACTGTCTGTGATTAATGAGACTATATACGGTGCAAAGATTATACGTTCTTTTAAGGCAGAGAAATACAGGAATAATGTATTCAGACAGGAAAACGATAAGCACTATGGTTTGCTGATGAAGACATCCATCACGAGTGAACTTGCCTCCCCTATCACTGAGTTTCTTACAATACTTGCGGGTGTGGTAATCATCTGGTTCGGAGGAAGAGAGATTTTAATTTATAATACTCTGAGACCCGAAGAGTTTCTCGGATTTCTGTTCATACTGTTTCAACTGGTAGTTCCAATTAAGAACCTTTCCACTGTGTCCAACAGGATACAGGAATCGGCAGCATCAGGTCAAAGGATATTTGAAATACTCGACTATCCCGTAGAAGTGAATGAGTCTGCTAATGCAGTGCCGTTCACCACATTCAGGAACTCAATAGAAATAAAAGCCGCTTCATTCTACTACGACAAAGATAATTATATATTAAAAGACATAAACCTGAAGATTAACAAATCGGAAATACTTGCTGTCGTAGGGCCTTCGGGTTCAGGCAAATCAACCTTTGTAGATTTAATCGCAAGGTTTTACGATGTTACCTCGGGAGAGATTTTAATAGACGGAATAAACATAAAAGATATAAAGGTTGAAGACTTCAGAAGTCTGATAGGTATTGTTCCGCAGGAGACAATATTATTCAATGACACTGTCAGGAACAATATCGTGTTCGGACTGGAGAATGTAACAGATGAACAACTTTTATCTGCTGCAAAGAATGCTAACGCACTCGAGTTCATAGATAATCTTCAACAGGGGTTTGATTCGGTTGTCGGCGAAAGAGGATTGAAACTTTCAGGCGGACAGAAACAGAGAATCGCAATAGCAAGAGCACTACTGAGGAACCCTCAGATACTGATACTTGATGAAGCCACATCATCACTCGATACTGAGTCTGAGAGCATCGTACAGGCTGCAATAGACAACCTGATGGTGAACAGGACATCCATAGTACTAGCACACAGACTTTCAACGATAAAGAATGCCAATAAGATAATTGTGATTGATGAGAACAGGATAGTTCAGTGCGGTATGCATGAGGAATTGATAGTTGACAATAAAGGACTGTACAAGAAACTTTACGAGATACAGTTTAAACCTACAGAGGAATAAGATTGAGAATATACAGTAAAAAGATAGACCTTAATAACATAATCGCATTTTTCATCATTCTGCAGATGGCGACCATAGGTTTCTTTATGGCACTTTCATCTGTCTCACTTGCAACCTGGGTGGTACTCTGGGGATATAAACTCTACAGGGAAAAGGACGCATCTTCTTTCAGACTACTTTTTAAAGAGTATAAATATGTATTAATAACTATCACGGCCTTTGTATTTATAGAACTACTTTCAAGAATATTTGCAGTATTCCCTGACGAAGCAGTTGTAGGTATTAAAAGATATTTACTTTTATTAGTGTTCTTTGCAAATCCCGGAATTATCAAATCCAGAGAGACTATTCTGAAATACCTGACGATAATACTCGCAGTCTTTTCACTGCTTTCCTGTGTAGAACTTTATAAGTTTGCAATTAATTTAACTGCTAACTTACTCACGGCCAGTTTTGCAGAGATAAGAATTGATTACTTCACTTATCCCATCACAAACGGTGAGATGAAAATGCTGCTGCTGATGACGACACTTCCGTTCTTAATCACAAAGAAAACTTACAACGTAAAGAAGAAATATCTCGCAATTACATTAATACCTATAATACTTTCGCTGTTCCTTACGCAATCAAGGAATGTATATTTAGCCGTATTTGTATCACTGGTTATTTATGGTGTCTTCAGGAACTGGAAGTTCCTCGTTTCGTTTATACTGTTTATAAGCATCGTCTGGGTTGTTTCTCCTGTATCAGTAAAGGAAAGAACTAAGAGCATATTCGATGCAAACCATCCGAGTAATAAATCAAGGCTGGTTATGTGGGGCGTGGGTGTGCAGGTATTTAAAGACCACCCTGTATTAGGTGTAGGCGATAACGAGATAACCAAAGTTTATAAGCTTTATAAGACACCTGAATTTCACGGAGAGGGTTCGCACTTTCACAGTAATTTAGTGATGATACTCGTGACTACAGGTATTGCTGGTTTAATATTCTATTTGTTGTTCTGGATTTCACTGTTTTACTATTCTATAAGGGATTTCAGGAATGCCACTGATGAATTTGACAGGACATTATTATGGGGAATAATTTTATCTATGATTTCTTTCCATATTTCAGGTATTTTTGAATGGAATTTCGGTGACTGGGAAGTTGCCACATTATTATTCTATTTTATATCATTAGTTTTCGTATTAAAAAATATTAACTTAAATAAGATTAAAAACGATGGACAAAGACAAATCCTCTGAACTTTTTGTAGCACTCGTATATTCCCTGCAGATGCAGGCAATGATGAATCTCGGAAAGATTAAAAACCCTATGACCGAAGTCATAGAAAAGAACCTTGAAGCAGCTTCTGTATCGATAGATATGGTTGATATGCTTTTGAACAAAGCTAAAGAAGGTTTCACTGAAGAAGAAACAAAAGTACTCGAACATATAGTTTCTGACCTCAGATTAAACTACGTTAATGAATCCGGTAAAGAACTGGATAAGGAATAATTATGATATTCGGGATTATAGGAAATAAAGGCAAGAAAGGGATTGATAAAGTACTAAAGACAATCATCAAGTACTTTAGCGACAAGAATATCCCCTTTTATATAGATTCAGATTTGAAGGAAGAACTCCGTCCTTTGAACCTGAAGCACAATTTATTTCCTATAGATTCCCTGATTAAGAAATCTGATATAATCGTATCAATCGGTGGAGACGGTACATTTCTTAATTCTACAAGACACATCAATGATTCAAACAAACCTATAATAGGAATTAACCTTGGTACTCTCGGATTTATGTCGGATGTTATGCCGTCTGAGATTAAGACTTTCTTTAACGATGTAATAAAGGGAAAATACAAGACTATAGATTTATGTCTTACGAAGTGTACAGTGAATAAGAAGTATGTATTCAGTGCATTGAATGAGATTGTAATAGACAAGTGTGATTCCATAAAGATGGTTGAACTTGGGATATTTTACAATAAGGAATTTGTCGGAAGGTTTTATGCAGATGGTGTGCTGGTTTCAACACCAACAGGCTCCACAGGCTATTCGCTTAGTTCAGGCGGACCAATCATAACTCCGTTCAGTAAAGTATTTATAATCACTCCTATCTGCCCGCATTCGCTTAATTTCAGACCTGTTATTGTTCCTGATTCAGGTACGATAATGATTAAATCTTACAACAAAGAGAAAGTGAGAATAACACCTGACGGGTTTAATGGAATAATCAGAAAAGCACCGCTTGAAATTATAATTGAAAAGACTGAGTATTCTTTAAAAGCAATAAAGAAACATAACTGGTCTTTCTTTAATACGCTGAATGAAAAATTGCTCTGGGGTGAAGATATAAGGAAAGGTAAGAGATAAGCAAAAATACCGATGAATCGGAATTAGAAAAGTAAGAAACTTAAAAATGGAACGCGGATGACGCGGAAAGAACGGATTAGAAGAAGAGATG
>Ga0194056_10002298_pt1 | contig 10117 bp, 9 predicted proteins | sample SepL4413m_MetaG_FD_155458 | JGI IMG/M metagenome (GOLD analysis project Ga0194056, IMG submission 155458) | Anoxic zone freshwater microbial communities from boreal shield lake in IISD Experimental Lakes Area, Ontario, Canada - Sep2016-L442-13m | ecosystem: Environmental > Aquatic > Freshwater >...
CTCCCGGGCCGTACTCTCCGACGCGCTGGGGGGCGAATCCTACACCCTGCTGGAAGCCGTGAATGGGCAACAGGCACTGGAACTCGCCAATGAGGAGTTGCCAGACCTGATCCTGCTCGATGTCATGATGCCTGGCATGGACGGCGGCGTTGGTATCCTGCACAAGCTCGGCGGCGTTGGCGTCCTGCGTAAGCTCAAGGAACAAGAGCAGACTCGCTCCATTCCGGTGATCATGGTTACGGCCTTGAACTTGGCACTCCAGGAGGCTGCATGCATGGACGAAGGTGCTACGGACTATATCTGCAAACCGTTCTCCGCCATGGTGATGCGATCACGGGTGCGCGCGGCCTTGCGCAATCGTCCCATTGCCACCGCATAGAAATTGCTCGCAGCTCAGTAAAGGAAAGGTTTTGGGGTGATAGCCCGTGAGGTAACAATGAATACGATTTTGCTCGTTGAAGATAATGTCAATAACGTGTCCTTGTTGGAAGACGTCTTTGAACTCGACGACATGCCCGCGCAGCTCGTTGTGGTCACCCGAGGCGAGGAAGTTGTCCTTCGGGCCATCTCGCTCCAGCCGGTTCTGATTCTCATGGATCTCCGGCTGCCTGGGATCGACGGCCTGGAAACTACCGAGATTCTGAAGTGTAACCCGCTGACCAAGGATATCCCGGTGTGGGCCATCACTGCCTGCACGATGAAAGGGGACGAGGAGCAGGCTCGTGCGGCAGGCTGCGATGAATACTTCGCCAAACCTTTGGTGATGCGCGAGTTCAGCGACCGTCTGCGAGTCTTCTTGCAAGAACTGGACGAGACCGAAAGGCAGGAAGCAACATGGCTCACCGTAAAATAATGATCGTTGACGACGACGCAAACTGCCGTGCCGTGCTTTCCGACGCGCTGGAGGGTGAACCCTACACCCTGCTGGAAGCCGTGAATGGGCAACAGGCACTGGAACTCGCCGACAAAGAGCTGCCGGACCTGATCTTGCTCGATATCATGATGCCTGGCATGGACGGCGGTCTCGTTCTGAATAAGCTCAAAAAACAGGAGCGGACCCGCTCCATTCCAGTGATCATGGTTACGGCCTTGAACTCGGATACGCAGATCTATGTGTGTCTGAACGATGGTGCCGTGGACCATATCTGCAAACCATTCTCCAACATGGTAGTGCGCGCCCGGGTGCGATCGGCCTTGCAATCGCACGCCGCCTCCACCCGAGAAAAACCGCTCGCGGCCAATCAGGGAAAGGTTCTGGGTTTTATTGGCGTCAAGGGCGGCGTTGGCACAACAACTATCGCACTGAATGTCGCGGTGGCCTTGCTCAAGACCAAAAAAACCGTCGCGGTGGCCGAAATTCGGCCCTATGCCGGCACCATCGCCATCCAACTCGGTGCATCTTCCGCGCTGAACATCGATCCCCTGCTCCGATACGAACACCCAGGTGACATCAACCCTCAAACCTTGGGCAAGTATTTGACGAACCATCCGACCGGCCTGCGACTGCTCCTTGCCCCGCCCGACATCAGCGAACAGCGGGAAATCACGGGCCAACAGGCCGAGGAGATCATCAAAGGGCTTGCAAGCATGGTGGATTATGTCGTTGTGGATATTCCCGCAAATCCCACCAAGGTCGCCAAAGCGGCGTTGCGATGCTGTCAGTTCATCGCGATGGTGGTCGAACTGGAATCGAGCGGCGTGGCAGCCGCCCCGGCAATGATCAAAGCCCTCGACGCTTGGGGAGTGGGAGGGCCATTAATGGGGCTTGTCCTGGTCCAGCGCACGGCAGACACCCCGTCGATGACGGTAGGTTATGTACGAAGCCACTTGGCATGTCAATTTGTCGGGGTGATTCCTCCCGCGCCGGATTTATGTGCGCAGGCCCTTCGGTCGGGATCTCCACTGGTGCTATCTCACCCGGACTCGATATGTGCAACCGCATTGGGGGAATTGGCCTGCCGCCTCGCCGCGGAACACGTATCGGCCTTGACATTCTAACTTGACAATTCATTATTTTGGAAGAAAACTTGACGTAGAGTTGAATAGGGAAATCTTGTCAGAGTATCGCACAGGCAACGCCTCACAGAAGGAGATCCGCCATGGAAAATTCAAACGAGTCTTTTACCGCCGTTCTCGACCAACCCACAAGACGCATCCGGACGCCCGTCGTACTCTGCATCGACGATGACCCGCAGGTGTTTGAGGTAATCCAGGACTATCTGGACCGCTACGAGGTAAAACTATTGGGGGCCTATTTTGGGATGCAGGGGATCTGGCTGGCAGCGGTCCATCAGCCGGACGTCATCATCACCGACCTCCGCATGCCGCAGGGAGACGGAGATACGGTGATCGAAACCCTCCGACGCAACGCCAAGACGGCGGCGATCCCCATCATCGTGTTGACCGGCAAAAGCGACCCCGGCATCGACAACCGAGTGCGGCACCTGGGCGCGGAGAACTGCTTGCACAAGCCGCTCCACGTTCACGATCTGCTCGCCGAACTGCGCCGCTACATTGAAGTGTGGCCCAAGCTCGAGGACGAGTGAGAGGCAAAGGCGAGGCAAAGGCGAGCCAGCAATGACAGCAGTTGGCATTATGATCAAGCCCCATTCCCGGATTCGGCCTGTGCCCCAATCTGCGCAGCTTCTCTTGACGCACAACGTCCGTCTGTGGATAATCCGCTGGTTTTTGCTGGAAGTCTCCACGCACTTTTCACGCGCCTGCCCGGGAGTTCGCCATGGTTCGCAATTGCTCGCTTCGGTTTTCGTTGCTTGTCGGTGGCATGTTGCTGGCGGTTGCGCTGGCGGGCTGCCAGTCGCCGTATCACTCGGACCAAGGTGCCTTGTTCGGGGGGGTGCTCGGGGCAGGCACCGGAGCGGTGGTGGGCCACGCCTTGGGGAATACCGGGGCAGGCGCAGCCGTTGGTGCCGGAGTGGGTGCGCTTTCCGGTGCGGCCATCGGTGCGGGAATGGACGAATCGGAAGCCCGTAATCGGGCCTTGATTGAACAGAGAATGGGTCAGCAGGTGGCCGCCGGGGCCGTGAGTACGCCAGATGTCATCGCCATGACCCGAGCAAACGTAGATGAAGGGCTGATCATCAATCACGTTCGCACGCATGGGCTGGCCGCTCCCTTGCAGACCGCCGACGTGATTTACTTGCAACAACAGGGAGTGAGCAAAAACGTCATCGCCGCCATGCAAACGCAGGCGGTGGCCGTCGTCGCTCCGCCGCCAGTGCTCGCTTATCCGCCCGGTGCCGTGCTTGTGGAAGACCGCTGGGGACCGCCGGGTTACTATTACCGTAGCCGGCCGCATTATTATGCGCCACCACCCCAGGTCGGCGTGGGATTTTCGTTCAGCCGGTGAGGGCTTCGTAGTGTTTTACAAGTCCATCGACGGCCAACTGTTGAGCAAATGTTGTTTCGGCATGTCTTCTGGCATTTCCGGCCAATCGCCGGCACTGAAGCGGGTCGCCCAGTAGTCCACCAACGGCAAGGGACAGTGCCTGCACATCGTCCGGCGGAACCAAACGGGCAGCTTCGCATTCCAGCGGAAAGATTTCACGTGTTCCGCCTACGTCCGTGGCTACGACCGCCAGGCCGGCGGCCGCCGCTTCCAAAAGTACGCGTCCCAGCGGTTCCTGCCTCGCCGGGTGAACCAAGAGCGTTAACTCGTTGAGAATGCGCTGAATGTCATTGCGTACTCCGAGAAAGTGGACCCTTCCGGCCAGCGGCCCTGCGGCAACCCGATGAAGTTGGTCTTCAAACTGCCGCGACTCCTCCTTGGCGGAGAAGCGTTGGCCAATCACCAGCCAGGCAAAGGATCTTCCCTCCCCCCCTGCCCTTCCCCCGGAAGGCAAGGGAAGTTGGGCAAGGGCCGCCGCCAATACGTCGTGGCCCTTGCGAAGCGAAATCTGGCCGAGGGTGCCGATCAGCGGAACGTCACAATCCAGACCGAGTTGCTGGTGTAGATAGCCAGTCGGCGGGCGCGGACAAAATCGTTCCAGGTCGATACCGTTATAGAGAACGTAGGTTTTCTCGGCAGCCAGCCCCTGGGCGATATGGAACTGCCGCGTCGCATTGGAAACAGCCAGTAGGCGATCGTGGCAGTTGAGATCGGCGATCGCCTGCCGACTGAGGGAGATAATATCGCGGAGGTGCGAAAGGCGCGGCAGCGATAACTCCACCGCCACGGGGCCGGCTAGTCGTCCCATGGCAAGACTGTTGGCATGGAGTATGGCGGGGCGATATCTTCGACAAATCTCGGCAAGATTGCGACGGAGCAAGTCCAGCGGGAGCCGTACTCCTTGCGCGTCGCGCGGTTCATACGGCACAACCTCGACGCCTGTATTTCGCAGGGATTCGGCCAATGGGCCGGTTGCCGGAGCGGCAACGCGAACTTGGTAACCGGCTCGGGCAATTCCTTCGAGCGTCGAGAGCATCGACTGCTCACCTCCATTGAGTGTGGCATACTCGCATAGGATAAGAACGGAGGGCATGAAGGTTACAGCAGGCTGTATTCCACAAGCGTTTTCCGCAATTTATTTTGTTCGTCGGAAGTAAGACGAGTGAGCGGCATCCGCAGGTCGCCGGTGTCGCGCCCCAACATCTGCATGGCGGCCTTGATGGGGATCGGATTGGTTGACAAGCCGAGCATATCGCGGCACAACGGGAAGAGCTTGAAGTGCAGACGCCGGGCCTCGCGGAGATTGCCCGCTTCAAAAGCTCGGATCATGGCGATCACATCCTTGGGCACGATGTTGCCCACAACCGAGACAACGCCTCGCGCGCCCATCGCCATCAGCGGAAGCGTCAGGCTGTCGTCGCCGCTGAGGACCGTGAGATCGGATTTGGCCAGGATCTGCGAAGCGGCGTCCATCGATCCGCTGGCCTCTTTGACCATCGTGATGTTGGGCAACTCGGCCATGCGGACGATCGTATCGGCCTCGATATTTTTGCCGGCCCGGGAGGGAATGTTGTACACACAGATGGGAATATCGACCGCGTCAGCCAATGCCTTGAAATGCTGGAAGAAGCCCTCTTGCGTCGGCTTGTTGTAGTAGGGTGCCACAATGAGGGCGGCGTCGGCCCCGCGCTTGGCCGCCCAGCGGGTCAAGCGAAGGGCTTCTTCGGTGCTGTTCGATCCCGTGCCTGCCATCACCTTGGCTCGGCCGGCGGCCGCTTCAACCACAGCCGCGATTACCCGCTCATGTTCCGGATGGGATAGCGTGGGGCACTCGCCCGTCGTGCCGACGGGGCAAAGGCAGGTCGTACCGGCTTCGATCTGAAATTCGACGTTCCGCTGCAAGGTCTCGATATCGACCTGGCCATCGCGGAACGGAGTGATCATGGCCACGGTCAATCCAGCGAAATCTTCACTTCGAGTGGGCATAGCGATTTACAGGATAATTTTGGGTTGATTTGCAACACAGGCAAAATACGGATGCTACTTTGAGATAAACGCATCAATGATACGATATCGGCGGGGGACTGGCAAGGTGCTGAAGGCAAAAGGGCTTACTTAATTGGCCTTGCCGGCCAGCTTTTACTGTCCAGCAGTTTTCCTTCGGGTGTGAGGGCTTGCATCATGCACTGGTTGCCGTCGATCGTAAAGAGGCAGAAATGGTGTTTCCATTCAAATACCTTTGAGTGGGGGTTCTGCCAAGGATTCGGCACCTTTGGGTAGAGCGGCGCACCCGCGCCGCCACTGACAATGACCGTCACTCCGTCGGGCGGTTCGGATCGCTCGTAGTCGTGGTCGTGGCCGGCGATGAATGCGGTTGCACGATATTTCTTCATGAGCGGCAAAATGTTGTTCCGAGCTTCCATGCCGGTGCGCGCATGCGTCGCGCCGTGTGCTCCGGAACTCCACGGTGGATAGTGCGAGCAGACGAAAATAAACGACTCGCGACTTGCCTTCAACGTGGTTTCGATCCACTTTAGGTTCTCGCTCGACGCAGACCAATCCAGTGCCCCGTCGATGCCGATAAACAACACCCCACCGGCGGTCGCTTTCCAGCGATCACGGCCGGCGACGGGCACCAGGCTTCCCATGATCGGACTGCCTTCTTCGTGGTTACCAATCACATAGAAAGCTGGAATCGAAGCGAAGAATGGCTTGGCGACGCCGAAGAATTCCTCATCCCAAAGGCGATCTTCGCGCCCGTCGGTAACCATATCGCCGCTGAACAAAACGAGCGAGGGATTTTTTTGCACGACCGCATGGGCAACGCGCGCCCAATCCTTGGGATGGGTGCGGCTATCGCCCAGGGCCACGAACCGAAACGGTTGGCCACGCAAGGGAAGCGTTGATACGCGGAAGGGTCCAATCTGCTTCGCTCCGCTGCCGCTGCCGGCGATGTGCGCCGTAAGCGTATAGCTTTGCACCGTCCCGGCCTGGAGTTCCGTGGCCCGGAAGGCATGAATGAGACCCGCGGGACTCTCCCAACGCTTTCCCGCGACCTGCAACGTGACCTCGGCCGGCATATTGGTTCGGCAACCTACCGTGAAATAGTCCAGGCCGGCATCTCCAAGAACAGGCTCGGTCTGAAAATCGAGTTCCGCGGGCGTCAGCGGGATGAGTGCCACATCCGGTGCCGCGGGCTTATTCTTACTATGTCTCGAAACAGCAAATTCGATTTCCAGAGTATTCAAACCGGTCCTGAGCAAGTGGGGCGATATGCCGGGCAGGGTTGCATAGCGCATGCCTTTCAGCGGCAGGATCACTCGCATGCCGTTCACCGAACAGGACTCGATGCTTTGCGATGCGTGCAGCGTCAGGCTCGACCAGGGATTGGATTCTGCAATCGAAAATACCCAGCGGGCGCGAAGAGGGCCGCCTTCCTTGGGCAGCTTGTCCTTCCAGGCCGGTTGGCTCTCGGTTGCCAAGCAGAATCGTGGTTTTGCTTCGGCAAGAAGGTTTTTGGAAACCAAGTCCGCAGCAAGCGTTGGTATGCCGGCACAGAGAGCTAGCAGGAGGAGTGGAAGTGAAAGTGGAAGTGAAAGTGGGTATTTCATGGTGACTTCTCAAACTCTTGCCGGACCGGCTTTCTTGCGCGAAATTGCTGGAGGTGCCATGATTATCGCTCGACCAGACATTTTTTGATGCTGGCGAACTTCTTCCATTAACTTGTGATGATCTCCACCGCATTCAGCCAACATCTTTGCTCGGATGGCGTGGACTTCAGAAACAACAGGATCTTCGTAGAGTGGTTCAGACATTTCCAGAAAACTCCTCCGGCGTAATGATAAGAGGAGGCGAATACCCCATCTCCGTCAATAGCCAATAGACCTTGGGTAGTGAGTCGGCGTTTGCAATGTGCTTGCAAACCGAGCAGTGAGATAACCGATAATCGATGTTTCGATGTATACGGTAGCCATATATTTATTTTACAGCGCAAAATGATCGACTAATCGTTTCATTTCCCGCACAGCCTGCTCGAAGCCGACCATCAAGGCCCGCGAGACAATACTGTGGCCGATGTTCAGTTCATGCATGCCTTCGATCGTGGCTATGGGGCGGACATTGTGATAAGTCAGCCCATGGCCGGCGTGCAAGGCCATCCCGGCCTGGCGAATAAATCGTCCGGCTTGTGTAAGTTTTTCAAGCTCTTCATCCTGCCCTCGGCCACGGCTCGCCAGGGCATATTGCCCGGTGTGAAGTTCAACGGCGGCCACCTTCAACGCGGCGGCCATGTCAAGCTGCCGCGGATCGGGATCGAGAAAGAGACTGACGGAAATGCCCGCGTCTTCAAGCCGGCGAATAACCTCGACCGCTTTTTCCCTTTGGACGACGATATTCAGACCACCCTCGGTCGTAATTTCTTCGCGGCGTTCCGGCACGAGGGTAACCTGATCCGGCTTCACTTCGCAGGCGATTGCCAGTACCTGATGGTCGCAGGCCATTTCCAAATTAAGCTTGACGGTCACGGTCTCGCGGAGGATCCGCAGATCGCGTTCCTGAATATGCCGGCGATCCTCGCGAAGATGGAGGGTAATGCAGTCGGCCCCCCCCAATTCGGAGAGCGCAGCCGCCCAGACCGGGTCTGGCTCAAAGGTCTGCCGTGCCTGGCGGACCGTCGCCACGTGATCAATGTTGACGCCAAGACTTGTCATGCGTTCCTAACTCTTTATATTGCAATGAGTTATGACTATTTATTGAATTTTATAGAACATCGGAAAACACGGGAAATACGGGCATTTCGTGGCCTTGCAGGTGTCGGGACACCAGCTAGAACACCCCTAATTATATGAGATCGGAATTGCTAACACCACCCAGTAGCCGCTCCCGAACGCTGGGTGTCTTCACTTTCTGCAAAGCAATCTCGGCCGAGTTCACCAGTTCGATCAACTGCTCTAGCCCTTTCGTAGCCGTGCCGAATTGCGAAACGCCCAGCACGGGGATTGGCGGCATACTATTTTCCATCGCTGTGGCTACAACCAGAAGCCGAGTCGCCAAGTCGGCGAGGTATACCGTCGCCAAGTCGCGTATCTGATTCGCCGACATCGGCGTGGCAGCAATCCGCCCGCGATAAGTTAGTTGCTGTCCTTCTTGTCCTTCTACGGGTTGTCGACGCTTCGACGGCTGTCTCGTTTGCGTTGTCATAGGAATCCTTTCTATCTTCATTTTGGGTGTTTACATTGTCCGCTACATGACACTCTTTTGTAATTGTAGTATCGGGTGTATCTGATGTCAAGCGTAAAATAATCACAAACCCATTGTCGTGCCATACCTTGCGTATGATTAGTTATCTCAGTTTGTATACGGTGTATCTAGTGTATGTCATCAAGAAATGATTGTAAGTTGGCTACGCATAATGAATTAGGAGTCAAAATACAGCGATTCGATTGACATTATTGCAGATACATATAAAACTGTAATCACATCACTCATGTCGTCCTATGTAGAACGCATACGAGATCCATAGAATAAAAGAATGAATATGATTGCAGAAAACTGTTCTACCCCCCAATGCGGCGGAGTTGTTGGCGGCGGTAAGCGAGGGAAATGCCAGGCGTGCTATCAAGCCCTGCGTCGGCTGGTTCTTTCGGGTGAAACAACCTGGGATGCTCTGGTAGCCGCTGGGGAATGCGAAAAACCGGCCAATTCTCATCGCACGGCTTACGTTCAGGGCGTCCGCAAGCGTCTTGCCAAGCTCGCCGAGGACGAATCCCAGCCAAAGGGCAAAGCTAAGTCCAGCCTTCCTCCGCGACGGTCCCGAGACTTCGATGCGGCATGTCACTGAGTTTTTTACGTGAACGATTTCATGGAAGAGGAATCGCCTTAATCACCCGATGGGGGTGTGCTAGCAACAGGCCAATGATAACGAATCAACCCCAACTCACCGGATCTGCCATGTTCCCTTTAGACCACAACGCGACTGCCAGCAATAACGAAAATCGACTCGCTGGCTGGCGACGGTTCAGTCATCTACTGCGTCGTGTTGGCATCCAAATCAGGTTCCTCGCCTTGGCACAGATCGATACACGGCTTATCGCAGCACCTTGAGCAAAGCGGCCAAACGTCGCCTGCTTCATCGACCTTGATAACGACATTGTCCTCCTCGGAAAAGATGAAGATTTCACCGCAAGTCATACAAGTGGCTTCGGCATAACCGCCACCAATGGATTTCATATTTCTGGTTCTGGGAGTCATAGCAAAAGTCTTCATGTTAGGTAGGGTGTCGGGTTGGCTAGGTTCGGCAATTTATCGGCACGGAACCTATTCTGTACCACTTATTATTGAAAATAATCGTTCCCGTTGGCGACATCAAGACCTCGATTGAAATTCCGCTGCCTATTCAACTTCAGCTTTTGTTTATTGGCTCTCTACACGGCCAAGATTTACTTCTGCGACCGCGATTACTTCAAGGCCGCAGCCGCGATCGGATTCGCTGTGATTCTCGCAACGTGCGGGGTTATGGCATTGGAAGACGTTTATTAAAAACCACTTATTCAAGGAGGATAAATCATGTTGGTACTTTCACGCAAAGTTGAAGAAGAGATCATGGCCGGCAGCATTCGCATCAAGATTCTGGATGTGCGACGATCCGGCGCAGTCAAGATCGGGATTGAGGCCCCGGCGGGTGTGCCAGTTCACCGCATGGAAGTCTTTAAC
>Ga0194056_10002299_pt1 | contig 10114 bp, 8 predicted proteins | sample SepL4413m_MetaG_FD_155458 | JGI IMG/M metagenome (GOLD analysis project Ga0194056, IMG submission 155458) | Anoxic zone freshwater microbial communities from boreal shield lake in IISD Experimental Lakes Area, Ontario, Canada - Sep2016-L442-13m | ecosystem: Environmental > Aquatic > Freshwater >...
ATCAGCCGCGGATGCCCCGCGCTGCGTTTTCGCAGATCGTTAACCGCTCCATGAGTGAAGTTCTAACCCGTTCGCTCGCCACTAGTGCCTGCACTTTGATTCCCGTGATTGCTCTGTTGCTCTTTGGCGGAGCAACACTTCAGGACTTCGCCTTCGCGCTTCTTGTTGGTGTTGCCTCCGGAGCTTACTCCTCAATTTTCATAGCATCGCCAGTCTTGACCTCTTGGAAAGATCGTGAACCGGCGTTTGCCCAACGTGCAAAGCGCTTGGCAGCTGCGTCCCCAGATGGGAAGCTGCCGCCGTACTATGTCTCGGCATCTGGTTCTCAGAATGAACCGAGCATTCCTCACGAGCGTCCGGTAATTGACCTTGACCCAACAGGGGTAGCCCCAGTCAGCAAGGATGAGTTTGCGGACATGGAAGCTGACGTACAGCGTGAACTCGCCGAAGCGGCTGCTGAAAAGGCTAAGCTGCACCCCAAGAGTTCCGGGTCATTTGAGCATGCACCTGACCAGTCAGAGGACGACGACGCTGATGCGGCTCGACGTAAATCGAACGATTCAGATGGCGGATCACGGCGTAAGCGCCGCAAGGGGGGACGCAGCTAATGGGAATGCTTGCGTGGGTAATGGCGGGACTTGCCGTCTGGCACTTCACCATCTGGCTGCCCGATCATGCCTGGGGTGGGATTGTCGGAGCGTTCGTTGGCGCTTTAGTCGGCGCTGTGGTTTTCGGTCTCTGCGTGAACGGGTTATCCGTTCCCGATCAGGACGCAACCACAATCGTTACAGCTCTTGAGGGAATCCCAGGCGCACTGCTTGGAATCGGTGTGATGGTCGTAATTGGAATGCGGCAATCAGCCTCGCAATCCGACTGACTTGATTTACGACCGAATCTGGCCGTAGCCTCGCGTGATCGAGATTAGTGATGCCAATGCAGAGGGCCAACCAGTAGGTCTGCCTGAACCCCAGGTTGACTTTCTACCGGTTGATGTAGAGCTTGTTGAGAAGTTCCGAACCAGTTTGGGAGTTGATCGTGTCATTGCGGAGGTACTCGCGTCTCGGGGATTCGAAACTCAATCCGCAGCTGAACAGTTCATTGCTAGGTCGGGAGACAATTACGTTGCCGATCTAGGTGACCTCGAAGCAGCAGCTGATCGCATCATGACCGCGATCTCCAATCAGGAATCAATAGCGGTACACGGTGACTACGACTGTGATGGGGTCTGTTCAACAGCTCTCTTGACGCGGTCTATCCGCAGTTTTGGCGGCGTTGTCCAACCTTGGGTACCGGAGCGAAGCGACGGGTATGGGCTTTCGGATGATGCGATTCAGAGATTCTCGGATCGTGGCTGCACTGTTCTAATCGCAGTCGACTGCGGAATCACTGCTGTTGAGGAAGTCGCAACTGCTCAATCGCTAGGTATCGAAACAATCATCGTCGACCATCACAGGCCTCGACCAGATGGAGTTCTCCCGAGTGCGCTGATTGTTCATCCGGAACTAACAAGTAAGCGCGGGATTCCCATGTGTGCGACGGCAGTAGCTGGCGAGTTGATGGCTTGTTTGGCAGGACGATTGGGGCGCAATGCTGAGTTAGATGCTGGAAGCGCCGAATTGGCAGCGATTGCGACGGTTGCCGATGTGATGCCGTTAATCGGTGTAAATCGATCAATTGTTGCCTCCGGGCTGGAGCGCCTCGCGACGACCCCGCTCGAGGGTCTGCGTGCATTGGTTCGATCCTCAGGTCTTGCACCAAATTCAATAACGAGTCAGTCCGTGGCGTTTGGCATCGCTCCCCGGATAAACGCGGCAGGTCGCGTCCAGACGGCAGCCGCTGCGCTTGAGCTACTGCTCTGCGATCAGAGAGAGCGCGCTGATCGATTAGCAGGCCAACTAGAGTCAGCAAATGCTGAACGTAGGGCAATTCAGCAGCAGGTGAGACTTGCAGCCGAGATTCAGGTGAGTCAACTCGGAGATCGTGCGAGTTACGTCCTTGCTGGTAAGGGCTGGCACCCGGGCGTAGTTGGGATTGTCGCTGGCGCCATAGCGCGGGAGCGCTGCAGGCCTACGATTGTGGTTGCCGTTAATGGAGACTATGGAACTGGTTCGGCTAGAAGCGTCCCCGGCTTCAACATTGCCGAAGCGATTGAGAGTTGTAGCGAACTCCTTGAGGGCTCCGGCGGACATGCGGCAGCCGCTGGCTTAACTCTCCGCAGCGATTCGATCGAGTCGTTTCGTGAAGCATTTGACCAGGTCGTCAGTTCTCGGCTGCCGGAAGATCTTCGCGTCCCGCACCTGACCCCCGAGGCGTTTGTCAACCCTCGTGAGTTGGGAATCGATCTTGCCGAGGCTTTAGCGGTACTCGAACCGTTTGGCGAGGGTAACCGACCGCCGACGCTATGCCTGCCAAACGTAGTCTGCGAAGAACCACGCCGAATGAGTTCTGGAAAGCATGTTCGCTACACCGTTCGCGCCGGATCAGCCAAGGCGAGTGTCGTCGCCTTCAATAGCAAGGGGCCACGATCGGTGAAGTGGGGCGAACGCGCCGATGTGTTCGGACGCTTGGAACTAAATGAGTGGAATGGGGCGGTCGAACCACGATTCGTTGTTGAGTTTGCAGGTCCACCGCGTTCGCTTACCGTTTCGCATGCGGTCGAACCCTATGAGCAGCGAGGACGTCTTCGCAGGGATTTGCTGACGGTTCCTCCCGTGAATTTGGATTCACCGATTCAGAGGGACACCGTTGACCTGAGAAGGGCCGGATCATCGGTAGCCATTGCTCGTTTGGCTGGTTCACGGCAGCCATCGATCGGGCTGGTCTCGGATGTCGATCGGCGGTCGCGTGGACTTGAGCAGACACACGGCGGAATCGAACTTGTTAGCTGGAGTCAGTTGCGCCGTCATCCAGAGTTGACGAGCGAGGCGATCAATCTGATTGCTCTCGATCCACCAGCGAGGGCCGACCTGTTGGAGCTAGCTGTGCGAACTGGGCCAGGGTGGCTCCACATCGCTTGGGGGCTCGCCGAGATCGACTTCGCGACAAAGGTCCTCCAGTCCCAGCTAAACATCGACCAGCAACTTCGCGGCCTCTACGCTCAGTTGCGAGCTGCCGGAGAGGACGCCTTTCAAGTCTTGGAGCGAGCTGCTTTTTCAGGGGTTGACAAGCTTCTAGTTGAGCCTGTTTTACTGGCTGCTCAAATCCTTGAAGAGTGTGGGCTGATTGAACTTGACTTTGATCACCCGCGTTGCACCGTTAACCATGTCAAAGTGAAGCTTGATGATTCGCCTATCTATCGACAAACTGTTCATGAACTGGGGGAGGGAGAGCTATTTCTTCAGGCATTGAACAATCAGGCGAGCTAGGACTCCCGGAAGGAACTGCGGCCAGCACCTTTGCTGATGAGCTGATCGCTATCGCTGCGCAGCACACAATGGCTGACAGCGAACCGCTTGATCGACAGGCGCTAATTGATAGTTATCAGTTCGCCGAAACAGCTCACAGCGGCCAGCTGCGCCTTTCAGGTGAGGCATTCTTTGAGCACCCGCTTGAGGTCGCACGGATCTCGGCCGGTATGGGGCTAGATACAGCCGCTCTCCAAGTCGCTCTGCTGCACGACACAGTTGAAGACACAGATGTAGATCTCGATCAGATTAAACAGCGTTTTGGGGCGACTGTTGCTGAACTAGTAGACGGAGTTACGAAACTCACAGAGCTTGAGTTTCAGAGTCGCGATGAGGCTCAGGCCGAGAATTTCCGCAAGATGGTTGTCGCAATGACACGGGACCTTCGGGTCATTCTCGTCAAGCTCGCCGACCGACTTCACAACATGAGAACTGTTAGCGCTCTACCGAAACCGAGGCAGATTGAGAAGGCAAAGGAGAGCCTCGACATTTATGCGCCGATCGCGCATCGGCTAGGCATCCATGCTGTCAAGCAGGAACTGGAGGATATTGCCTTCCAAACTCTCCATCCCCGCAAGTTCAATGAGATTCGCGTGCTTGTGAATCAGCAGCGAGCTGAACGTGAGCGCTACGTCGAAGAAGCCGGTCGAATCCTCGGAAGAGAGCTAGAGGCGATTGGAATTTCGGCTCAGATCTCTGGCCGAGCTAAGCACTTCTATTCGATCTATTCGAAAATGTCTAAGAAGAGTCGTGAGTTCAATGAGATCTACGACCTCACAGCCATGCGGGTAACGGTGGAAACCGTCAAGGATTGCTACGGGACGGTCGGTGCAGTCCATGCGCTCTGGAAGCCGCTCCCGGGCAGGTTCAAGGATTACATTGCGATGGCAAAGCTCAACGGGTATCAGTCGTTGCACACAACAGTGATTGGCCCGGAAGGCCAGCCGCTCGAGATTCAGATCAAGACCTTTGAGATGCATCAGACTGCCGAATATGGAGTAGCCGCACACTGGCGCTACAAGGCTGGAACGGTTGGGTTGGGGGACATGAGCTGGTTGAACGATGTCGCCGAACGCGGTGGGGAAAACGGTGATGCCCGGAGCTTCCTTGCTGCTCTCAAACGCGACCTATTTGAGGACGAGGTCTATGTGTTCACGCCACAGGGGGATGTCAAATCACTAGCTGCAGGTGCAACTCCGCTCGATTTCGCCTATAGCGTTCACACCGATGTGGGACATCGCTGCGTAGGCGCAAAGGTCAACGGTCGGATCGTTCCCCTCAGTTACCAGCTACATAGCGGTGACATCGTTGAGGTGTTGACCTCAAAGAAGGAGCGTGGACCTTCGCGCGACTGGCTCGGACTTGTCGGAACGCCAAGGGCTCGCAACAAGATCCGAGCTTGGTTCCGCACGGCTGACCGAAAAGACGCTGAGCAAACCGGACGGGATTCGCTTAACGAGGCACTTCGCCGTGACGGCCTCCCATCACAGAAGGTAGTCGGATCGTCGCTTCTTGCTGACATAACCCGCGAAGTTGGCTACAAGAGAGCAGACGAGCTATATCGAGCTATTGGAAGCGGAAAGATCTCCGTTGAACTAATTGTCGCAAAGGTGCACGAGCGTCTTCGCCAGGGAGATGCGGCTGAAGAAGCAACGAGTGCTGCTGATGAATTAATGCGTGCTGGTCGAGTCCGTGAGCGTGCGGTCACGACCGCAGGGCGCTATGGAATATCGGTTGACGGAGTTGGAACCGATGTGATGGTTCGTATCGCCAAGTGCTGCCGACCTGTGCCCGGTGACGATATCTGCGGGTATGTCTCGCTCGGGCGCGGAATAACAATTCACCGAACCGATTGCGCAAATGTTGCCGTACTTCGCAAGGATCCGAATCGTTTTACTTCGGTTGCTTGGAGCGGAGACCCCGATGCCAGCTTCAGAGTTGAGCTACAGGTGGACGGATGGGATCGTCACCGTCTACTCGAAGACCTTTCACGCTCGCTCGCTGAGGCAGGAATCAACATTGTCGAAGCGCTCGTAACAACGAACGACCCAATGATTCGAAACCGTTTTGTTGTTGAGGTCCCCGACATCTCAACTCTTGATGCTGCAATCGCGAGACTCCGCCAAATCGATGCAGTGTTCGACGCGCGGCGAGTAACACCCGATGCAAAGCCCGATCTACTTCTAGACGATGATGGCGAGGCCGCCGGCATCAACTGAATAATGAGCCTTGGTTACGTCACCAATGTGGTCACCATCAACATGCAAGGCAACTGTCGAAGTCTCAAATGCACTGACCGAGAAGTTTGTAGCGTCGACAGTTGCAACGCGTGACTGGCCTTCGACACCACGTTGACTGAATGCCCTTAGGGCGAGCGTAGGAACATCCCAAGGACGAGGGCGCTTAACTACCGTCGCGCTAAGCGTCCCAGTATCCAATCCTGCCGTCGTTGATACTGAGATTCGATGTGAGCCGAAGTATGTCCACGGCTGAGCGTTCTGAACGATCGCGACGATTCCAATCGTCGTCTGCTGACCGTGATCTATCCGTACTTGTGGAGGCTTAACTGTGTACTCCCTGCCAAGTGTTCGGGTTGCCTGGGCCATAAACCACCACTGTCGCCAGCGTGCCTTCAGATCTGGACGAGCATCAACACCTTCAACGACACGGGCATCAAGTCCAACGCCGCTATTGAAAAGAAAACGCCTGCCATTGACAAGCCCAACATCGACGTTTCGAACCTGCCAATCATCGGCCCGATCGAGAAGTTGGCGGGTGGCTAGCACTAAGTCGCGCGGGACCCCGATCGCACCGCAAAAAACGCTTGCGGAGCCGGCTGGCAAACAGATAAGCGGAACAGTGCTGCCTCCGAGGCCATTCGCAACTTCGTTGGCCGTCCCATCGCCACCGAGGGCTACGACTGCATCAATTCCCTGGGCTGCTGCGTCATTGGCAATCTCTTCCGCGTGACCAGCAGCCTCCGTAGACCTCTCAACTACCTCAAAGCGGGTACGCAGTCCTCCAATAACGAGAGACCTGATCGCTGACGAGACCGCACTTGCGTGCGGGTTGACGATCACGAGGATTCGGCGCTTCATCGCCGAGTTATAGCCAGCCGCGCCGCTTGAAGTAGGTCAGCGAGGCGATCAAAAGGACTGCCACAACGCCAATTGCGCCCCAGAAGCCTTCGATTACTCCCTGGCCAGGAATCTTCGTGTTCATACCCATGATGCCCGCCACCAGAGTTGGGGGAAGGAAGATCACAGTTAGACCGGTCAGGATCCTAAGCACGTCGTTGAGCTGGTGCGAGAGAACTGACTCATTCGTAGCCTCTAAGGCTTCAATCGTTTCCTTGTATCCCTCAAGGATCTGCCAGATGCGCTCAGAAGCATCTTCCAAGTCCTCAAAGTAGATATCGAGATCGTCTCCAAGGATTGTCGCCTTCATCTGCTCCAGATCGCCAAAGACAACGCGCTGCGGGCGAACAATCTTTCTGTAATTGATGATTTCCTGCTTGGCATTAGAAATCTCGCGAACAACCTGGGAAGATCGCCCGGCAAGAATCTCCTCCTCAAGATGCTCGAGCTTTGCTCCAATCTTGCGTAGCATCGGGAAGCCCGCGTCAACGCAGGTGTCGGTGATTCGGTAGAGCAGGTAGCCGGAGTCCTGAGAGAAGAACTCACTGCAAAACTCTTCACTCTGCCGGCAGCGTTCGAACAGATATGAGATGGCATCAATCGGTTCGTTCGGAATCGTGATCAGGTAACCGGGGCCAACGAATACATCTAGTTCGGCGGATCCAAGCCTTCCGACGGCCGCGTCGAACCGCGGGAAGTGGAGAATCGCGAAAAGGTGATCGGCGTAGCGGTCGATCTTCGGACGCTGGTTTCGTGAGAAGACGTCTTCGTAGGCAAGAGGGTGGAAGTCATACCGCTCCTCTAGCCACGCGCGATCAGTTGCCCGCGGCCGCACAATGTTGATCCAGCGAATGTCGCCGTGAACAATCTCTTCTACCCGAAGACGGTCGGGTTCAGGCGCGACGACAGCTGGACCGCGCTGGGTCCGACGCAAACGGGGCTTGGGCAGGCTCGCCATCGGGACTTCGAGGCTCGTCTAGTTCGAGTGTCAGTTCACTGTCCATAGATCAATCGTAGCCGGGGCAGAGATTAGTTGCATTGACTGCAGCGGAATCAACCGGTTTGCCAAGCGCCGTTTTCTTTGCTAAGTTGCCCATCACATAGCAGTACACATCAAGAGGCGCAGAGGGATTGGCCCTGTGAAGCGCCGGCAACCCCCCCAAGTGGGGAAGGTGCCAAATCCAACGAGTTATCCAACTCGGGAGATGTGAGGCAGGCGTTCGATCGCTTTCGCTCACGGAACCCGGCGGAAGAAAGAAAGGTCGAAAATGCCGCCGAAGTCACTTGTTTGTAAAGAATGCAAAGAGGTCTATCCACTGGAGGCTCTTTATGCATGTTCCAACTGCTTTGGCCCGCTTGAGGTCAAGTACGAATCCTTTGAGCGACGCGACCCTGAGGAATTGCGGCGCCGGATACAAGCTGGCCCGCTGTCACTCTGGCGCTATGCGGATTTCCTACCTGTGGCTGCGCCGCCATCGGGTTCGCTGCCGGCTGGTATGAGTCCGCTAATCAAGGCCGATCGCCTCGCCAAACAGCTTGGCATTAAGGAGCTTTGGATCAAGAACGAGGCTTCGAACCCGACACACTCATTTAAAGACCGCGTCGTGGCAGTTGCACTAGCAAGGGGTATCGAGCTCGGTTTTGAGACCTTTGCCTGCGCATCGACTGGAAACCTTGCGAACGCCCTCGCAGCGCATGCGGCTGCCGCAGGTGTTGAGGCCTGCGTCTTTGTTCCAGCAGACCTGGAACGCGAGAAGATCGTGGCTACGGGCATTAATGGCGCTCGAGTTATTGGCGTAAGAGGAAGTTATGATCAGGTAAATCGGCTCTGCTCAGAGATTGCTTCCGAGCGTCCGTGGGCATTTGTAAATGTGAACCTGCGCCCGTATTACGCTGAGGGCTCTAAGACGCTTGCCTATGAAATCGCGGAGCAACTCGGTTGGGACCTCCCTGAGCACCTTGTCGTTCCGATTGCAAGCGGTTCTCTTCACACCCGTATCGGCCGAGCCTTTGACGAGTTCCGCGAGTGCGGTCTTGTTAGCGGGAACCTGCCATCAATGCATGGTGCCCAGGCTTCCGGCTGCTCGCCGGTCGCGAATGCATATTCAGAGGGTTCGGACCAGTGCATTCCTGTCAAGCCGGAGACGATTGCCAAGTCGCTTGCTATCGGAGACCCAGCCGATGGACCTTTCGCGCTTGAATTGGCGCGTCGCACCGGCGGAGCGATTGAGGCTGCAACTGACGAGGAGATCAAGAACGGAATCGCTCTACTAGCTCAAACGACTGGAATCTTTACGGAGACCGCAGGCGGGGTGACAGTTGCCGTCCTAGCTAAATTGGCGGAGCGCGGAGCATTCGATGACGGCGGGCGAGTTGTTGCCTGCATCACCGGCGAGGGCCTTAAGACTCCAGGTGCTGTTGCTGACCTAATTGACGTTGAAGAGGTTGACGCTGGTTTCGCAGACTTTGAGGCACTCGAGCGTCAGCTGGTTCCCGCATGAGCCGCGTAACCGTCAAACTTCCTACCCAGCTCCGTGACTCGGTGGGGGGAGCTGCTCAGGTTGATGCTGAGGGCGAAACGGTTGATCAGTGCCTGCAGTCGCTCTTTTCGGAGCATCCTGCGCTGCGTGACCGGATTACCGACGAATCAGGTTTACGTCGGTTCGTAAACATCTACCTAGGGAGTGAGGACATTCGCTTCCTAGAGGGCCTTGAAACTCCGGTTACCGAAGGAACGGAGCTAACAATTCTTCCCGCTGTTGCTGGCGGCTCAATCTAAACTGAGAATCTTGACAATCTCCTGACGGGACTCAAGGAGAAGTGAATGGCCGGCTCCTTCCACAACCGTCAGTCTCGATTGCGGGAGGAGCCGGTGCATTTCTTGGTTGATTTCCAAGTACTTTGAGTCGCGCGCTCCAACGACTAGCTCGACTGGAACTTGGAGATCGGCTAGCTCGTCCCAACGGTGTGGCCAGATTCCAGCACCAAATCCATCAAGCGCGGCGGCTAGTCCTAACGGGTTTTGACGAAGTCGCAGCTGATTTGCCTGGCTGGTGACCTCCTTAGGATCTCCGATCCAGAGTGGCAGGTTCGTCCAGTAGCGACTAAAGGCCTCGAGGCCTTCGGTGCGTAACAAACTAGATAGCGATTGGTCAGATTCCTGTCGCGCAACACGTTCCGATTCGTTGCGCAGCCCGGCGCTCGTAGAGATCAATACAAGTCTGCTGACCATTCTCGGATGGCGAATTGCGACCTCAAGTGCAAGCCGTCCTCCCATTGAATAGCCGGCAACTGTTGAAGGTCGTTGATCATCTAGAAGACCAGCCAGATCGGTGGCAAGATCTTCGCTGCTAATTGGCCGCATCGAATGGGCGTTGCCGTGTCCCCGAAGGTCAGGCGCGCTAAGAGATTGATCGTGGATTTGCCCTGCAATTGGATCCCAGACGGAGGAATCCTGAGCAAATCCATGCAACAGCACGAGCGAAGCGGAGCTCTCTAGTTGATTAGTCAGCGCGCCCGGCAAGATTCGAACTTGCGACCTCTCGCTCCGGAGGCGAGCGCTCTATCCACTGA
>Ga0194056_10002308_pt1 | contig 10082 bp, 8 predicted proteins | sample SepL4413m_MetaG_FD_155458 | JGI IMG/M metagenome (GOLD analysis project Ga0194056, IMG submission 155458) | Anoxic zone freshwater microbial communities from boreal shield lake in IISD Experimental Lakes Area, Ontario, Canada - Sep2016-L442-13m | ecosystem: Environmental > Aquatic > Freshwater >...
CTTGACGGCAAGACTATTGTGGGAAGAATTGCAGCAGTCGTTAATGACAATCATAATAAGAAGTATAATGATAAAGTTGGCTTCTTCGGTTATTTCGAATGCATAAATTCAAAAGAAGTATCGGTTGCACTTTTCGAAGCCGCAGGTAACTGGCTCAAGGAAAACGGAATGGATACCATCCGCGGACCTATAAATCTTTCAGTGAATGATGAAGTTGGATTGCTGGTTGACGGATACGATAAACCCGCCGTTCTTCTGATGATGTATAACCCACGGTATTACGAAAAGTTAATACTCGACTATGGGTTTATTCAGGCAAAGGAAATGTATGCATATATTTTTGGTGAAGACCAGATTAAAGTTAATCCGAAATCGATTCAAAAACTTGAAAGAGTCGCCGAGATTGTAGTTAAAAGGGATAACATTAAAATCAGGAAGATTGTTTTGAAAGACCTCGAAAACGAACTGCTGAAAGTTATGAAAGTGTATAACAGTGCATGGATTGACAACTGGGGATCAGTGCAAATGACTGAAGAAGAGTTTAAATTTGTAGCAGCTTCTTTAAAGCCACTTGTAGATTCAGACATTGTTTACTTTGCAGAAGTAAACGGAGAGCCTGTTGGATTCTCTCTTTCTATGCCCGACTGGAATAAGATATTCAAGAACCTAAACGGGAAACTATTCCCATTTGGTATTTTTAAGATTCTTACAGGCAGGAAGAAGATTGACGGAATACGTGTAATGATAATGGGAATTATACCTGAATATCAGCGGAAAGGAATTGAAGCAGTGTTTATTAATAATACGATTAAAATCGGCAATTCCAAAGGGTACAAATATGCAGAGATTTCATGGATACTGGAAGACAACGTACCGATGGTACAAACGGCCATAAATCTTGGTGCAGAGAAATACAAAACCTACAGGGTTTACGACAAACAAATCTAATAATTCCAATCAAACCCGCAATTTATTTACTGCGGGTTTGAATTTTTTTCCCCTTAAATAAGTTACCATTTTATACTTCATAATTTAAAAATCAAAAGGAATAAAAAATGGTTAATTTAGGACAGAAATTCCCTGAGTTCAAAAAGAAAGCAACAGTCTCAGTTGCGCCGGGAAAAGAATTTACAGAAATAACAAACAACGACCACATATCAAAAAAGCGCTGGATGGTAATGTTCTGGTATCCGAAAGATTTCACATTCGTATGCCCGACAGAGATAGTTGACTTCGACGTAAAGTTCAATGAATTCGAATCGAGAAACTGCGACCTTATCGGAGCATCTACAGACACAGAGTTTTCACACCTTGGCTGGATGGTAGCACACCCTGATTTAAACAAGCTTAAATTCCCTCTTCTTGCTGACACTTCAAAGTCACTCGCAGAAGAACTCGGAATACTCGAAGGCGATGAGAAGATTGCGTACAGAGTAACAACAATCACAGACCCGAACGGAATAGTAAGATGGGTATGTGCAAACGATTTATCAATCGGCAGAAACGTTGACGAAGTAGTTCGTGTACTCGATGCACTGCAATCAGGAAAACTAACACCTTGTGGCTGGAAAAAAGGCGAAAAGACATTAAACTAAAGAAGAATAACACAGTATAACAAGAAAGCCGGTCTCTACAAGACCGGCTTTTAAATTTATAATAGGATATTCACTACAAAATATCCTGATGAAAATTATAGAATAAATTATTAATTCGCAACATTAAAATTCAATCACAATCCTATTTCCTGAACGATTTAATAAGCTGGTTAAGTTCATTTGCTGCACTTATAACCTTCGGCAGATAAGTAGTCATAGTTTCATTAACTCCGCCTGCATAGATAATCGAACGGCTCGCATTGATAAGGAATAGTTTATTGTGAAGGTTCTTCATAAGATTCTTTAAGTCATTTCCCTGAGCACCTATTCCCGGAATCAGCAGAGGGATGTTTTCCTTTGCAGAAGAATATTTCTTTATTTCCTTTAAATGATTAGCCCCTATAACAAAACCAGTCTGAGATTCAGACCATTGAAGACTTTTCTTAGCAATAACTTCGTGCAATTCTTTCTTACCAACTCTTAAAGTCTGGAAATCTTCTGCCCCCTTGTTTGAGGTTCTTATTAATAAGTACACAAGTTTATCTTTTCTTTCCAGAAAAGGAGAAACAGAATCATAACCCATATAAGGAGAGAGTGTTATAGAATCGAAATGAAGATTATCCAGGTATGCTTTTGCATACCGTTCGGAAGTATTACCTATATCCCCTCTTTTAGCGTCACATATCTTTATTCTGTTTCTCGGAATTGCTTTCACAGTTTCCTCAAGTGCTTCAATCCCTTTTGTGCCAGCTGCTTCGTAGAACGCGAGGTTTATTTTATAACCTGCACAGTAATCGTAAGTAGATTCGATTATCTTAAGGTTAAACGCAAGCATAGGGTTTTTATAACGCAAATATGTTGCAGGGACTTTATCGTAATCAGTATCGAGTCCTATAACGAGATTAGACTTTGACGACCTGATTACTTTAGCAAGTTTTCGTTTGTATATCATAAGAATATGTCTTTATGTCTGTATGTATTCATTGCTATTCCAATCATAAGCAGGAATGAGAGTAAAGAAGATACTCCGTGACTGACGAAAGGTAAAGGAATACCGATGACAGGTGCTATTCCTATCGTCATTCCCATATTAATAAACATATGGAAGAAAAACAAAGAAGCAAAACCAACGCAGGCAATACTTAAAAATCTGTTCCTTGAATAGTATGCGTTATTCAGTAACCGGTAAATGATTATCAGAAAAAGGAAAATTACAACGAATGCACCGAACAAACCGAATTCCTCACCTATAACGCAGAATATAAAATCAGTCCATTGTTCAGGAATAAAACGCAACTGAGTCTGAGAGCCCTGCATAAATCCTTTCCCCCACAGACCTCCCGAGCCTATAGCAACTTTCGACTGAATGACGTTGTAGCCACTGCCAAGCGGATCGGACGTAGGATCGAACACTGCTTTAATTCTATTCTGCTGATAACCCTGAAGTTTCGAAAACAATATTTTTTCAGACAAGCCAGCAACAATATTCAGAAGAAGTATAGATACAGATGGTATCCAATGCCGCTTAAAGAAAAAGAGTGAAACAGCAACGACGATAACGTAAACTATAAAATAATTAATATCTATGAATGCAAGAACGACTGCGAAGACAGGAGTAACGACTGCATACAAAAGAAACGGCGAAACACCTGCCCAGAAAAACATAGGGATAATAAACGAAAGTATTACGAGTGTAGTACCTGTATCGTTCTCGAGTTTAATCAATACAGCAGGAACGAGAACAAAGGATAAAGATTTCAGTATATCGAGGAATTTAATCTTCGGGTTATCTTCTTCGCCTTTGTAGAAGAAATTTGCGATTGCAAGAACCGTTGCAACCTTTGCAAATTCAGAAGGCTGAATACCAAATCCGCCCACATAGAACCAGCTTTTATTTCCGTTAATTGTTTTACCGAATAAAAGAACGAGCACAAGCATAACGAGTGCGAGCCCGTATGCGTAGTAAGTGAGACTTGAAATGTAACGCGGCGGGATGTATGAAACGACTACAACCATAACCAAACCGATTAAAGCAAACGACATCTGTTTTAAGTAATAGTCCATATTTGCAGGACTGCTTTGAGTAGCGCTGAAGATTGCAAATATTCCGATTGTGATTAAAGCAATTACCGACAGGAACAACGTGATATCAAATCTTTCGAAGAATTTTTTATTCATCAGTCTCTTGCCTCCGTCCCTGCATTTTCATTGTAAGCATCGACAGTATTCCCGCTAAGGAACCTCACCATAATTGCAGCCGCTATAGGAGCAGCAAACTGAGCACCCCATCCTGCATTTTCACCGAGTACACAAATAGCAATCTTCGGTTCATCGTAAGGAGCAAAACCAACGAACCAGGAGTGATTGTTTCCTTTAGTAGTCTGTGCAGTACCTGTTTTACCTGAAAGCACGTATTCCGAATTCTTCACATTTTTTGCAGTACCCGAGCCGTTAACGACAAGGTACATACCTTTTTTAACAACGTCAAAATATTTCTGAGGGAAATCTATTTTATGATTCTTAAGTTCTACAAGTGTTTTCAGATCTGTTGTTGAATTATAAGTTTCTCTTACAATGTGCGGAACATTGTACTGCCCGTTCATACAGATTGCGGAAACGTAGCCAACCATCTGCACAGGAGAAACACCAAGTTCACCCTGACCGATACCAAGACTAACCATCAAACCCTGTCCCCATTTATTCACACCATAAACTTTATTGAAATAATCTTCAGAGGGCAGAAGACCTCTTGTCTCACTCGGAAGGTCAATACCTGTACGGTTTCCAAAGCCAAACATTTCCGAATAGTCGTGATAGTCTTTGATACCGAGCATTACACCCATCTTGTAAAAGAATACGTTTGAAGAAACTTCAAGAGCACGGGAAATGCCGATACTTCCGTAGGAACCGTGGTCTTCATAAGTCCTGTTTCCGAAAGTATATGAACCTCCGCAGGAAATAGTGCTGGTTGTAGTAATCTTTCCTGAACCAAGGCCAGCAAGGGCCATCATCATTTTCCATGTAGAACCCGGAGGATATCTTGTCTGAGTAACGCGGTTAAAGACAGGTTTATCAACATCGTTGAAAAGTTTAGCAATCTCTTTTGTATCGGGCGTACCTGAGAAGACATTCAAATCAAAATCGGGTTTTGAGACCATACATAATATTTCACCTGTGCGGGGATCAACGGCAATGATTGCACCGCGGCGTTTACCGAGAAGTTTTTCCGCATATTCCTGCAAATCAGAATCCAGTGATGTGTGCAGGTCGGAACCGTTTACGGATTTAATATCGTTCTTTCCTTCATTGTATGCACCAACTTCTTTTCCGTTAACATCAACGGAAATAAGTTTACTTCCCTTTTCACCTCTGAGTTGTTTCTCATAATACTTTTCAAGACCTGTAGTACCAACGAGGTCACCCTGGCGGTAGAAATTCTCTGTTGATTCCGACAGCTGCTTTTCACTTATTTCACTGTTATAACCAAAAATATGTGAAGCCCTGTATTTAACCGGATAAGAACGCAAAGATTCGACCTGATAACTGACACCTCTGAGTCTGTCGCGATTTTCCTCGATAAAGGCAACAGTCTTAAAATCCAGATCACGTTTTATCTTAACAGGATTGAATCTGTTAGTACCTTTTGCTTTTGATAGTTCTGATCTCAGATCATCGGCTTCAATACCAACCAAAGCCGCAATTTCTTCAGTAAGGTTTTTATTAAACTGAAAAGGAGTTATAGTAAGCGTGTAAGAAGGTCTGTTATCAACAACGACTTTACCCATTCTATCGAGCATTAATCCGCGTGCAGGTGATTCCGTAATTTTCTTAATAGAGTTTTTATCAGAAGCACTTCCGTATTCTTTCTGTTCAACAATCTGCAGCTGGACGAGTCTCGCTCCGATTGAAATTGCTGCAAGAAATATTACTGCAAAGATTATGTATAACTTATAATCACGATTCACTTAGATAACTCCTGTCATAACCTTTCTTTTTTGGCAAAATAGTATAGACCAGACTTATGATAGTTGTATAAGTAGACGACGGGAATATGTACAAAAGCATAACCTTAGCGAAAAGAATCGGTGTTCCCTGAAAGAACAGCCCGAAGTAAATAAAATTGCTTAATATTGAGATTGCGAATACTGCAATTATGAAATTAAACCTGACGAGAAATCTGTCATTTTCAGTCTGAAAGAAACCTGCAATAAAAGCTGAGACGGTGTATGACAATGCCAGAAGCCCGAGGAACGAGCCGCTTAAGACATCGAGCAGAAGACCTGCTACGAAACCATATACTGCACCTGAGATTTTTCCTTCCCTGACACCGATATAAATCAATGCGATAATTACTAAATCAGGAGAAAGGTTCAGTTGTGATAAAGAGATAAACCAGACGAGTGATTTTTGCACAAAAATCAGCACAAAAAGAAGTATAGCATTACGGATTATTGATTTATAGTCTATGTTCATTTCTTTGGTGACTGATAAGATTTTTCGAGGAAGTATCTTTCTTTATTTACCAGATATTTCAGAACAAAGACATTTTCAAGACTGAGAAAATTAACGAGCGGAGTGATTTCAATCTTCTTGAACAGATTATCGAGATTCCCTGTTTCAGTAACCGTTCCTATAGGTAATCCAGATGGAAAAAGGTTGCTATACTCCGAAGTTATAATCACATCACCGACAACAACATCAGCATTTTTCGGGATATTGGTTGCAGTGAGAGACGAGACACCGTCATAACTTAGAATACCGTCTACACGCGAACGCTGGACTTTAACAGTTACGCGCAAATCCTTATTCAGAAGTATCTGAGCAATCGAATAGTTTTTGCTGGTAGAGACAATCCTGCCGACAAGTCCTGCATCGGTAATAACAGGCATATTGATATATACGCTGTCATTTTCCCCGACGTTAAGAGTGATAGTATTCCTGGTTTGAATTAAAGATTTATTAACCACGTTAGCACTAACGAGTCCGAGTCCTGTTGATTCCTTAAAAGAAAGTGATCTTGTTAATCTGATGTTTTCAAGTTTAGATTCTTTAAGGCCTGAAACTTCATTAGACAATCTGATATTATTTTCCCTGAGCATTTTATTTTCCTGCTGAAGTTCGAATACGTTCGGGATGGAAGAAATACCACTTTGAACAGTTCCGAACATACCGACAGCAACAGCACGCAGAAACCTTACCTGCGTGTTATCGTTTGAAAATAAGAATGCCAAAGAGAATACAATCAGCACGGAGAGTATAAGATACTCCTTAATGTTTAATATTAGTTGTCCTAATTTCTTCAAGAAACAGTTTTAACTCTATCTGCTTAGTAAAACTTTTTTGTATTTATTTAAATCTTCAATAACTTTACCTGTACCTCTTGCGACTGCAGTCAATGGTTCTTCCGCAACGTAAACAGGAACGCCTGTTTCGACTCTGATTCTTTCATCGAGTCCCTGGAGCAATGCACCGCCACCAGTTAAGAAGATACCACGGTCCAGAATATCAGAAGATAATTCAGGAGCAGTTTTCTCGAGGGCAACTTTCACTGCTTCAACCATCTGCTGAACAGGAGCGTTAAGTGCTTCGCGTATTTCGATAGAACTTACTTCAGTAAGTTTCGGAACACCCGCAACAAGGTCGCGACCTTTCACTTCAATAATAATTTCTTCTTCAAGCGGCATAACGGAACCGACCTGACATTTAATGTTTTCAGCTGTAGTTTCACCGATAAGCATATTCTGATTTGCCCTGAAGAATCTGATGATTGCTTCAGTAAGTTCGTCGCCGGCAACTCTGACTGATACACCGTTTGTAATACCCGACAATGCAATAACTGCGATTTCAGTCGTACCGCCGCCGATATCAACAATCATATTTCCAAAAGGAGCAGAAACGTCAAGACCGATACCGATTGCAGCAGCCATAGGTTCAGAAATAAGGAATACTTCTTTTGCACCTGCTTTTTCTGCAGTGTCTCTCACGGCACGTTTTTCAACTTCAGTGATACCGCTCGGAACACAAATAACGATTCTCTTAGCAGGCATAAAACCCGAAGTAATTCTTTTAATAAACTCTTTTAACATTCCTTCAGCAATCTCGAAATCAGCAATAACACCGTCTCTCATCGGCCTGATAGTATTCAATTCTTTATGAACCCTTCCCATCATCTTTTTAGCTTCTTCACCGATTGCAACAATCTTGCGTGTTGTAACGTCGAAAGTAACTATGGATGGTTCATTGAGAACGATTCCTTTTCCCTTCATATAAATCAAAGTATTAGCAGTCCCTAAATCGATTGCTATATCATTCGAGAACATTCCAAAAAATGGCATATTTTAAAACCTCTTATAATTTAAATTATTTATAAATGTATTTGAATTAACAATAAATATAACAAAAATAAACATTAATTAATAACTTAATTAATGTCTGAAATGTCTAAAACCGGTAAATACCATACATAATCCATTTTGATCGGCAGCTTTTATCACTTCATCGTCTCTTACGGAACCACCAGGCTGAATAACGCAAACTGCTCCTGCACCTGCAGTTTCAAGAAGACCGTCTGCAAACGGGAAGAAAGCATCGGAAGCAACGACAGTACCTTTTAAATCAAGGTTAAACTGTTTTGCTTTTGTGACTGCAATCTTTGTAGAATCGATACGCGAAGGCTGTCCCCCGCCGACACCGATTGTCTGCAGGTCTTTCACGAACACGACTGCGTTGGACTTAGTATGTTTAACAATCTTATAAGCAAATTCCATATCTGCCAACTGATTATCCTTTGGCTGAATCTTTGTAACACATTTCAAAGCACTTTTATCGAACACTATGTTATCCCTTTGCTGATGGAGTATTCCGCCTGCAACAGTTCTTGACTCCTTATCTTCGGTAAAGAACTTAAAACTGAGAAGTCTTCTGTTCTTCTTCTTCATAAGCAAATCGAGCACACCATCGCCAAATGCAGGTGCAAGAATTATTTCAGTAAAAATCTTATCAGCTTCGAGTGCAGTTTCAAGGTCGAGTGTTTTGTTGAAAATAACAATACCACCGAACGGAGAAACAGTATCCGACTCAAACGCTTTAAGGTACGATTCCTTTAAAACGTTACCCGTCGCTACACCGCAGGGGTTACCGTGCTTAATTATTGCAGAAGTAGGACCGTTATCCTTAAACTCATTGATTAAAGAGTGTGCGGCATCAACATCGAGCAGATTATTGTACGACAATTCCTTACCGTGCAGAATTTCAAACAGATCATCGAAGTTAGTCTTCTCGAAAGTTGCATTCTGATGAGGGTTTTCACCGTAGCGAAGACCAGAATCAGTTTCAGTCAGAGTTCTGAAATACTCTTTAATATCATAATCGTACTGTGATATTAAGTTGAAAGCATCGCCGGCAAGTTTAAGAGAAAACACATTAGTGATGTTACCGTTATTCTTATCAAATTCATTGAGATATTCATCGTACTGATTAGTTGCAACAAGAACACTCACAGAAGAATAGTTCTTTGCAGCAGCGCGAATAAGGGAAACACCGCCGATATCAATCTGTTCGATAGCATCTTCGAGTTTCACATCGGGCTTAGATACAGTTTCCTTAAAAGGATAGAGCGTAACAACAACTAAATCAATCAACTTAAGGTTATGTTCATTAACCTGGTCAATGTGTTTCGGATTATCTTTCTGAGCAAGAATGCCCGAGAACACTGCAGGATGGAGAGTTTTCACTCTGCCATCAAGAACTTCAGGAAAGTTTGTGATAGATTCGACAGTAGTAACCGGAATCTTATTTTCAGTTAAAAACTTACTCGTACCGCCTGTAGAGATTATCTCAAAGTTTCTGTCGATAAGTTCTTTAGCGAAGCGAAGCAAACCGTCCTTATAATAAACACTGATGAGTGCTGTCTTTTTCATTATTCTAAAATTAATTCCCCTGTTTCAATCTTTTTAACAACCTGCGGATAATATTTATGTTCAAGTTCCAGAACTCTTTTCTGCAGAGTATGTTCATTATCATCTTCATTCACAGCAAGTTTCTTCTGCAGTAAAATCTTTCCTTTATCATAAAACTCATCGACCAGATGGATAGTAATACCTGATTCTTTAGCACCCGATTCGATAACAGCCTTATGAACATTCATACCGTACATACCTTTACCGCCGAAGGACGGCAGAAGAGCGGGATGAATATTGATGATACGATTTCTGAATTTGCGGATAACAATATTATCAACCATCTTCATATACCCTGCGAGCAGAATTAAATCAACTTCATACTCATCGAGAATATCAACATAGAGTTTATGAAAATCGCTTTCAGATAAATCAGGAAAAACTTTTTTACTAATGTGATAATAATCGATATCATTAGCGAGAGCAATATCAACAGCACCGCAATGAGAATTATTAGTAATTAAAAGTTTAAAATCCGAATTTAAAAAGCCATCCTTTTTAGCCTGCAGAAGAGCATTGAAGTTCGAGC
>Ga0194056_10002312_pt1 | contig 10068 bp, 13 predicted proteins | sample SepL4413m_MetaG_FD_155458 | JGI IMG/M metagenome (GOLD analysis project Ga0194056, IMG submission 155458) | Anoxic zone freshwater microbial communities from boreal shield lake in IISD Experimental Lakes Area, Ontario, Canada - Sep2016-L442-13m | ecosystem: Environmental > Aquatic > Freshwater...
ATGGGCCGAGGATTGGACCAAGGCCCGTGGCAATCGTTCCGCCGACGCCACCAACGCATTCTTCGACGCCCTTGGCCGGTCCACACATATTGAAGACTGGCAATTCCGCCAGGCCGTGGACGCCGTCTACATTCTGGCCCATGATATTCTCGCCCTGTCGTGGGCCGAAGCCTATGACTGGCAGGGCCTTGCCGACCAGGCGTGGTCCTTGGAACCCGGCCACCGCACGCTGGGTCGTGAGACCATCAAGGTGCGCCCCAAACTCCCGGTCCTTCCGACAAAGCCATCCGGGCCTTTGCCCGAGACCGACGCCGAAATCGACCGCATTGTTGATGCACTGCGCTGCGCCATCCGCCTCGCGGGCCTTGCCTACGCCACCGAAGACACCTACGTGAATTGGAATATCCGCTACACCCGCTTCTGTTTGGAATGTCTCAAGCTAACCCCGTGTGACGCTGGCCCCGCCGGAATGACCGCCTACCTCAACTATCTGGCGTTGGAGCGCAACGTCTCGGCAGCGACCCAGAAACAGGCGCTCAATGCGATGGTCTTCCTCACCCGGCGCGTTTTCGGCATTGAGGATTTCACCATCGAGACGCCGAGCCACGGCTATGCCCAACGGCGTCCGCCGGTCGTGCTCTCGCGCCGGGAAGTCGCCGCCATCCTCACCCATCTCGAAGATCCATGGAAACTCGCTGCCGAACTGATGTATGGCAGCGGCCTCAGGCAAATGGAATGCCTCCGGCTGCGCGTGAAGGATTTCGATTTTGACCAGGGCACCATCACCATCCACGAAGGCAAGGGCGGCAAGCACCGCGTCGTGCCGCTGCCCATGGCGCTTGAAGAGCGTCTCAAAGGATACCTGGCTGCTGCAAAGGAAAAGCACCGGCAGGACCTCGCCATTGGTCTTGGCGAAACCCATCTCCCGGATGCATTGGCGCGCAAATACCCCAATGCTGGCACCGAATGGGCATGGCAATACCTGTTTGCGGCCGCCAACGTCTGCGCCCACCCGCGCACCGGCCACATTGCCAGACACCATCTCCACGAGCACTCGCTCCAGCGCCAGTTCAAGGAGGCGGTCCGCAAGGCAGACATCCCCAAAAAGGCGAGCTGCCACAGCATGCGCCACAGTTTTGCCACTTCGTTACTCCAAAACGGCACTGACATCCGGACGGTCCAAGACCTGATGGGCCACTCCAGCGTCGAAACAACCATGATTTACCTCCACATCCTGCGGCGGCCCGGCGCGGGAGCCGTCAGCCCGCTCGACTTCCAACCCTGACTGTACAACCCGTAAATCCAAAACCCAACAAAATTCACCTTGCTAGTGCGGCATAGACGCCTTAAAAGCTCGCATGCAACGCCCATGGACGAAGTCCGCCCAGCCGGGAGGCTGTTACACCTGTTACTGCCTCTGTGTGTTTGATCTGAACAAACACACAGAGGCTTAATACCACTGTTCGGAAAACAAATAGAAGAAGGAGCTACCGCTCCGATAGGTAAATTTGCATTTTTCATATTATGACTAAGGACCAAATAATTACAGCAATAGAAGAAGGATGGCTTGAGCAAGAATTCTACGCAGCCATGCCAACAAGCAGCGCCGGTGATGATTCCATTGGAGAATATGTTGATGGGTTCATATCTCGACTGAGGGCCATGTCGGAAGAAGGTATCATTGATGGATTGGACGAAGTAATTAGAGACGGGACGCTGACTTCCAGGAGCTTAGGCGAGATCCGCCTATTGTGATCCCTTTGGTCATTCCAGTAATTTCATTGATCCGCTCCACCAACTTCAAAAGTTCTTCATATTCGGCAGGATGGCGTTCCCGAATCTCATCACAACGCAGCAGATCGCCATGGAGTTTATATGCAGCTATCGACCAACCGTATGGACCAACCGCCCCACCAACCAAAGATTCCGAACAAGACGTGGGTGGACAACCGCCCTCTGGCTTTTCAACCTCGGCACCTCCGCTTTCCATCGGCGGCGGTGCCACCACATCAGCGTTCTGCCCCGCAACGGGACCGGTTTTTCTGGCATGATCCAACGCCTCCAACACAGCAGAGGATAGCCATACTTCTTTCGGTTCGCGTTCGATGTCGCAGTTCTCATCAAGAGAAAATGCCGTTGTGTCTTGCCCATGGATCACGACCAGCGCAACCCATTGCTCGCACTCCTCGGCGCATAGTTGGATTGTGACGGGGTTTCCTTCCACCCATCCGTCAATAGCTACTGCTACGGCCTTTTCCAAGACCAGTGCGGGACGTATCCGGCCATCCTCAAACGGCTCTCCGCTTTTCTGGTGGTGGTAGTGGCGGGCAATGCTGATGGCCCGATTGTCCCATTCTCGCATTTTGATTGCCTCGTCACGCTCGCTTTTCAGCTTTTCAATCACTTCATGTTGGTCGATGAACTTGTCGATATTCGATTCAAGCGCGGTTTCATCCGCCTTCAACTGCTTGCGCAGCGCGTCCACTTCGTCCCGCAGTCGATACATGACTGACACGGGTGTTGTGAAGTCGGATAGTGCGGTTTTCCCGTAACCGGGAATAATCTTCAATGCCTCATCCTCAATGGATTTCAGAGTCTTCTCGGCGCGCATCAAGCGATTCTCCATTGCCAGAATTTCTTCCATCGCTTCATGCTTGGTGACGTATTCTGTATTGTGATCGGTGTCGTCTCTTCTCAGTATTTTCATGGTAGGTGGTAATGTGGAATTAAGATGCAGAACAATTTATGGCAGGACAACCCGCCTTAGCTTTCCTGTTGAGGTTCAGCGGCCCCGCTTGGCGCGGGTGCCTGCATAGAGGCGTTCAACTCATAGACATGGAAGACCAAGATCCCAAGAAAGGCAGTCCCAACATATCGACGTTCACCCTTTGGGATGACGTGACCTGTCCCGAAAACCTCAAAACGCCGAACGTCGTCAGCGGGTTCGTCAGGGTTCAATTCAACCCACACACAGATATTGTCGCCTTGGGCAGCCGCCGTAAGAACCTTGGCATTGCGAGGAACTTGGATGTCCTTGAGGACGGGATTCAATTCATATTTCCAGATCGTATTCATAATTCAGATGTTGAACAATTCATGGCAGGGCAACCCGCCCCGCGCTTTCAGTTTTCGATTCATCGGCCCCGCTTGGCGCGGGTGCCTGCATAAAGGCGTTCTACGGCAGAGGGATTGGACCTCCGCCGTAGATTCTGAGTTAGTCGAGAATCTCCCAGTCTTCGGCCAAGAGATCAGACTGGGAGGCCAGCCAACCCGTGAGAACCTTCTTATCCGCCGTGAACATCCGAACGCTTCCCAGCGCATCAAACGTATCGCCTCCTACTTCCGACTCGATCACGGCACGGAGCGCCGGGTCGTGGATTACCTTTGTGGGGATACCGTCACCAGCGGGCAGAAGAAACAGAAACATTCCTTTTCCGTTCCATCCGGCGCGTGCCACACGTTTTCCGGCCTTGAGGGCCGCTACTGCATATCCAATGTCTTTCAGTTGCATGTTGTTTGTTTGGTTGTGGGCGATACCGTCGCCCGGCGGAGAATTAAGACGTAGAACAATTCATGGCAGGGCAACCCGCCTTAGCTTTTCTGTTGAGGTTCATCGGCCCCGCTAGGCGCGGGTGCCTGCATAGGGACGTTCAACCCCCAAATGAGAAATACGATAGATCGGTGTTTTCAAGGTAAGTGCCGTGTTGGTTCTTGGGATCGTGGCGGCTTAGCGATTTTAGACCAAGTCCTTAGGAACTTTCCCGGAGCCTGCGGAGGTATGTTCATACAGTCGGTTGATCGCAGGCCTGCGCAGTCATCAGGATTAACATCGTTCGTCCTACCTGAAGGAGCCGCAATTAAGAGCTGGCGCTATGGTGATTTTCCTCGACGTGCCGTAAGCCAAATGAATAAGTTGAACAAGTCATGGTAGGCAACCCGCATCAACTCCCCAACTTCAGCTCGACCGCACCACTTATTCCGGGTGCCTACATATGAGCGTTAGGCCACCAAAATCAAATACAATGAAGCCGCTGCATGTCATTATCTCATTCGCTATCACCGCACTTGCTTCGTCTCACGCTGATACTTTTCCAGTCGCGGGCGGCAGTATTGGTGATAAGAAGATTGTTGCATCCTACGACCCGAAGAATTTCAAGAGCGAAGAATCTGCAGCGGACCTCCTCCTCGTGGATAAGTCTGGTAAGACTATCGCCGAGTTTCCGCGAATTAATGCCGATTGGACTTGGGCGGGCAAGGATCTAGAGCGGGCGATTTACAGAGCAGACTGGAACGAGAGTGGAGACTTGGTCTTTATCACATACTGCGCCGGAAGAATTGCATCAGACTTCGAGGTGTATCGATTCACCGGTGACAAGATTATTCCTATAAACATCCACGCAGTGGTGACACCGCTCTATGAGAAGGCGATTATTGGCCATGGCCCGCGGTCGCCAAACAACTCAGGCTGCCACCCCATTACTTGGTTGAAATCCAGCACGTTGCTCGTCGATCTCAATACCGCAGACGATCTATTCTACGCCACGGTCTCGATTACTAAGCAAAACAAGACACGACTTACCTCCTATTTTCATGTTAGCGAGCCAACTGACGATGACGGACCCTCGGAGAACAAAGGAGAATAAAGAGCCTAACAAGGCATGGCTGGTCAACCGGCGTTAAGCACTTCGACATCATGACAAAGTCCTTGCAAAGTCCGCCGGTGCCAGCATATTGACGTTCAACCCCAAAATGAAAAATACGATAGATCGGTGTTTTCAAGGTAAGTGCCGCGTTGGTTCTTGGGATCGTGGCGGCTTAGCGATTTTAGACCAAGCCCTTAGGAACTTTCCCGGAGCCTGCGGAGGTATTCTCATACAGTCGGTTGATCGCAGGCCTGCGCAGTCCTCAGGATTAACATCGTTCGTCCTACCTGAAGGAGCCGCAATTATTAATCCGGCCATAAAATACTAGCCTTTTTATGATTTGATGTTAAACTTGGGCATGGCAACCAGAGATGTACGCAAAGAGCCACCCGAAGTGATCTATGAACTGCGGGTTCGCGCGGTGGGAATGAAGCTTCAGGGGCTCACTCATGAAACCATTGCGAATACACTGGATATTTCGGTCGCCGCTTCCCGCCTCTGGTGGCGTTTGTATCGGGAGGGCGGCAAAAGTGGGCTGGCGCTTGGTCGGCGCGGACGGCCATCTGGAGCTTGCCGCACACTGACCCAATCCCAGGAAAAGATCGTCATGAAGACCATCACTGACAAAACTCCTGAGCAGCTCAAGTTGCCCTTCGCTCTATGGACCCGTCCAGTTATCCGTCAGTTCATCCAGAAACGCTTCGACATAAAGTTGCCGGTCCGCACCCTCGGGCATTACCTCAAGCGATGGGGATTCACTCCACAACGTCCAAAGAAAGTGGCTTACGAGCAACAGCCGGCGGCGGTTCGCGAGTGGATCGAGGTGGAATATCCTGCGATCATGAAGCGCGCAAAGGCTGAAAAAGCCGAGATTTTGTGGGGTGACGAGACTGGCGTGAGCAATCAAGACCATTCGGGACGGGGATACGCCCCGATAGGAAAGACGCCTGTGGTGAGAGGCTTGGCCCGGCGTGTGACCACCAGCATGATTTCCGCAATTGGCAACCGTGGCGACGCCCGCTTCATGATTTACAAGGGCGGGTTAAATGTCGATATCTTCATCAAATTCCTGAGTCGTCTGATCAAGAGCGCGAAACGCAAAGTCTATTTGATCGTGGACAATCTTCGCGTACACAAGGCGAAGGCTGTCAACGGATGGTTGGCGGAGCGCCTTGAAAAGATCGAGTTGTTTTATCTCCCCCCATACAGCCCCGAGCTCAATCCTGATGAATATCTCAACAACACGGTGAAGGGACGGCTACGCAACCAGCCCGCCGCCTCAACCCATTCGGAACTCCACAGCCAGCTCGCCAAAGTTATGAGATCCACACAGAAAACTCCCGCCTTGATCCGTAGTCTGTTCAATCATCCCGCAGTCGCTTATGCAGCCTGATAATGTGCTAGTATTTTATTGCCGGATTAATAGACAGGAAAGAAGTCATTCCAGCCTCTACAGTTCTATCAAGCGTCTCCCGGTGGAGAGTGTCTGACGATGGACTCCAAAGTAAAACGTGTAAACTACTGATATTAGCCATGATTATTATTATTGATTCGAGTAATGTTCGGGAAGACGAATTGACCGATCTTCAAGAACGGGCGATTGCCGTCATCAACGAAGCTGACAAGACGGTTGTAAAAGACCGGGAGCTTCGATGCAAGGTAGAATCTGGTATTCTTCATTTTGTGTTGCAGAACGCTCACATCCACCGATGACCGGCGGCAGGGCAGTGGTTGGAGTTGCTGTTGTGGGGTAGATCGGTCATTCGGTGCGATGACTTGTTCGATTATCTTTGGCGGAAGTGCTTCACAGGATCAACAGACACACCCTGCCGGAAACCTCACCGGGTGTCGAGACGAAAGTTAGAATCCGTTGCGGTCCCAAGGAAAACATGACCCTATATGATTCCGGCGCATCATATCGCGGCATCGACGGGCTGCCACGAATTTTACTCCGATGGCTATCTCGGATCCGAGTCCGCATGTCCAGTAATGACTACCCCAAGGCTCTCGCGGAATGAATACTCGGCTTAGCCGCCGAAGTCAGTAGCTGACAAAATAATCCCCGCCCTAAGCTTCAATTCATCAGAGCGCCGCGTCATGCATGCTGTAGGCATCGAACGCCGATGTGGTGGCGCCGCCGCCGCTGGGAAGTGAGGGCGGTGAGATTGAGGAGTTGAAGGGCGGTTGCCCACCCACGTCTTGTTCGGAATCTTCATTTGTTCCAGGCCCGAATACGGTTCATGTGGTGAGCTTCACGATTCGGGAGTTGATGGAAGCTCTGGAAGTCTTTGATCGAGAGTCACAAGTAAGGCAATCAGTGCGCGAAACTCTGAATACTTCAACGCCGAATCAATGTCATCCAGTAGCAGGGACTTCAATGCCTTCATCTTTTCCAGTCCAACCTTCGAGTAACCAAAATGCATCTTCCTCTCAGGCTTCGATAGTGCTGCCTGATTGATCCAGCCAATCTTACGCAACCGTTCCGCCACGCGATTGATAGCGTGGGCGAACTCCAATTCTGATAATTCGTGTGAGTCACTCATAAGTTATGAAATACGATACTGAAATTAGCGGAGCGGTAGCGCCTTCGTTTATTATTTTTCCGAACGCCCATGTGGAGCTACCGCCGCCGGGTAGCTCGGCTTTACCCCAAGACACGCCCGGCGGTTAGCTCCCACGTCTTGTTCTACGTCTTAATTCCGAATCACCATGAACGCCCCTGAACCTTACACCGATCTTTGGTATGCTGATGTAATTGCGAAGCACGAGAAAGAGCGCGCTGAGCATCTTAAATTATTGGCAGAGCTCAGATTAAAATGCGACCTGACAGTACTCTCCCTAAAGCTGAAAAGCGAGGAATGCCGCCGAGCAAACAGGGTGATTTCCGCTCTCACTTCTCCGCCGGATGCCGGGCACATCCAACCAACCAAACAACTTTACAGTTGAAAATCACCATGGAAACAAACACCACATACCAAATACCCGCGAAAGAGAAAGCCAACGAGCCGTTGCCTCCCACGCCTTGTTCTGCGTGGCGCAAAGATCACCACGGGATGCGCGTGTGCATCGAAGGGCTGATGGACACTCTCACGGGAAAGCGCGGGGAAATCACCAAGGGCGACCTGTGGCTTGCGGAGCAATTCACAAAGCACCTCAAGGAATTGGGCCGCCGATTCTACCAAGGCGATTTGACCGTGGTGGATGAATTCTTGCAGCTATACGACCTGGATCAACTCCGGTCCAAAGTTTCGCAGAACGTCAAGCGCAGCCGACCCCACCAGCGAGGCCGACCGTCGAGACGGGTTTGAGGTTGTGGTAACGTGAGATCATCGAAACTAAGGGGCTGGTGGGGGTCGGTCTGGCGCGTCTTGTTCGACTTTACTTGCCTGAGTGAGTTGTGCTACCGATTGCCGCGCGATGTTACCTTGCACCATGCGAGAATCGCCTGAGTTCCATTCTCGAACGTCACGCGTTGTTGAAGAACAATGCGCCCGTCGGCCGTCTTACCTACCGCAAAGAGAAGGTGCGCCCAACGATCCGGATCGAGTTCCTGAGCAATCACAATACCCGAAAGAGCCTCCGGTGAAAACTGCTTAATCTGCGATGCTTCAGGTTCTTCGGAATCTACGGAAACTATCCTCCAGCCAATCAATTTTGCATCGGCTCCTGCTGGAAACAATGGCGCTTGTCCAACATCGAGAAAGTAATGGCGCGTCTCAAACGGAAAGGTATGTCTAACGCCAATCCAGTATCTTGTTGAAACGTGGGGGATCGGTAGTACGGTGGCGGACAAGGCCAATGCCCAGGTGGTCTCTCCGACTTCCTGCAATAGTCCAGGTGATCCTGCCTTGTCCGTCACCGATTTGAGTATAGCTAAAGAGTCTTCGGTAAGCAGCCAAAATCCGGCGACATCAATAGAATCCGAAGCAGGGATCTTTTGATGTGATGCGATTTTTACTGGGCTACGGTCGAAATGTGACGTACGGGCGTCATGGCCGATGTGACGTCCAAATAAGAATGAAGGTATGGCTACGGCAATCACGATGGCTCCGGCTCTGAGTCCCCTGTTGCCAATCAGTTGGCCAATGTGCGGCAGGTGCATGGATTCTATTGTCGAACGATTGAGTGCTCCTACGGGAGCGATTGAAAGGAAAATGGAAAGAGATTGTATGGCTTATGGCCCGTTAGGAGGCACGACTTGTTCGGCAGTGGGGTGTTTCTTTGTCGTGGGCGGTTTGATCTTCTCCCAGTGAGCAGTCTTCCAATCGAGGTAATATCCGTCAGGCGGCACAGAAGCAGGATACTTGGAATGGGGCCTATCCCATGATCGCCAGGCAATCGTCCCCGTGAAGCGAATCCACTGATCTGGTTCTGGTTCAGGAGTGCCATCCGTCCAATCGACATAGACGAGTTTTGGAGTCTGTTGGCAACGAATCACATTGGTGTTGCTCGACTCCCATTGTCCCTCCATGGTCACCATACGAGACGCCCCTCTATTGAGGAACTCCTCAACGTTGCCGTCAGTGATGACGCCATCCTTGCTGGATGGTAGGTTCTGAGCCACACACGGGCCGATGTCCGGGCGGTTCCCGTCGTTCAGCGTTGCCCGCGTCGAGCACCCTGCCAGGCATGCGAAGCACAACCCGCAGATCGAGCAAATAGTCACCAGTTTCTGTATCGATAAGATCATTGTTTTTGGGCCGAACGTCAATATGCTGGCACCGGCGGCTTTTGCAAGGAATTTGTCATGATGTCGAAATGCTTAACGCCGGTTGACCAGCCATGCCTTGTTATGCTCTCTTTGGTTTCGTGCGGCTGGGGCTAGGGATCCCGTGCTTATCGCGATATTCGTTGGCGCGGCGAACCCAATCCCGGAGGAAATTCAGGACGTCCTCCGTGAGGTCCTTCTTGGGAATGTTCACAATCGTTCCGTTCCAGTGTTGAATTGTCCAGACGGTCTTCTCCAGATTTCTGATCGCCGTCAGGCCGTCGAGATAAATATACCAACGATCCTTGCCGGCCATGAATTCCAATCCGTTGTCTTCAATTCGGATCTCCATGTGGTGCGACTTTACCAAGATCACGTTGATCAATCCGGTGATGTATCCACGCCCGCCCCAGAGAACGAGTAGGGCGACAAACGGAGCAATCCTCCATGATCCATGCATCACTGCTGCCCCAACTCCAATCAAACCAATTATCACGAAAATCTGAGTGACGCCCCAGACTCGAATGTGAGGAAGCAACCGCTGCTTGCGCGTCAGATCATATTGAAGTTCGGCGTGCATTTATTTGCATAACGCTCACATCCACCGATGACCGGCGGCAGGGCAGTGGTTGGAGTTGCTGTTGTGGGGTAGATCGGTCATTCGGTGCGATGACTTGTTCGATTATCTTTGGCGGAAGTGCTTCACAGGATCAACAG
>Ga0194056_10002318_pt1 | contig 10064 bp, 10 predicted proteins | sample SepL4413m_MetaG_FD_155458 | JGI IMG/M metagenome (GOLD analysis project Ga0194056, IMG submission 155458) | Anoxic zone freshwater microbial communities from boreal shield lake in IISD Experimental Lakes Area, Ontario, Canada - Sep2016-L442-13m | ecosystem: Environmental > Aquatic > Freshwater...
CCAAAAGAGTGCTTAGAGGGACGAACTGCTTTCGAGGTGAAGACTGAAAAAGAGTGTGGTATGATGGTCGAAAGTTTAGAAATTAATATGCCGAAACTTCGTATTTGGGGGTAAGGAGAGGTACAACAATTAAAACAACTACAACATCTTTCTACTCCTTGTGTCAAACGACTTTTTAGAATAGAATAGCCAATATGAAAGATACAAAAAGACTTATTAAAGAAACAGCAAGTACCGTCTTAATCTGTTTAGCTATAGTTATACCAATAAGGACCTTCATTATACAGCCGTTTGTGGTATCAGGAGAATCAATGGATAATACATTTCATAATGGAAATTATGTAATAATCGACGAAATTTCTTATAAATTTGAAAAGCCAGTAAGAGGAGAAGTGATAGTCTTTAAAGTTCCACCAGAAGGTCTTGCACTATCAAATTATGATACCAACAAAACTGTTTTTTATATTAAAAGAGTGATTGGTCTGCCAGGTGAAATGGTTGAAATAGATGGTGATAAAGTAATAATTTATAATCAAGAAAATACTGACGGATTTGAACTCGAAGAACCTTACATCTATATAAATAAATTAGTTCCATCTGCTTTTTCAAATATCCATAAAAAGGTTTTGCTCGGATCAAATGAATATTTTGTTATGGGAGACAACAGACACAATAGTTCTGATTCGAGAATGTGGGGACCGTTATCAGGTGAAAATATTAAAGGAAGAACACTTCTAAGATTATTCCCGCCAAACGCACTCTCTATTTTTCCGGGAAATTATAATGCATACTAGAAGAGAATGTCGAATACAAAAAACTTGTCCCGTTAGAAGTTCACTGTGGAAAATAACAAATAAGATTAAAAAGTAATAATAATCAAATAAAAAAAGATAAATTTATCAGATTTTAAACTTCTAATGGGATGGTCCCGTTAGAGATGAAAACGGAAACGGATTGCAAATATAGTATTATCAAACATTATAAGTAATTAACAAAATATGATAGTAACTGCTAGTTGGACCGGCATTTCCTATCTCTAACGGGATGAAAAATAAAAAAACTAAGCAGAAAAAGGATAATAAATTTGTAGAATTTTTTCCGATAAATAAGCAAGCTGAACCGGCAATATACTACGGTTTTAATCCTATTGAAGCACCAATAATATCTAAAGAAGATGTTCAGAAAGCATCATCTCTAAAGGATAGCTATACAAGAAACTGCCCCGGAATGCCTTGGTTTTTTTCGCAAGATTTTATCGAAGAAAGAATCGCAATTCTTAGAGAATATTCAGAGAAAGAAATGTTAGGGATGTCACAGCCCGTGATGCTCGTAAATGAAAGCGACATAATAAAAGAAAGATCTAAAACGACCATTAATCTAGAAATCATTGGTAGTGGAAAAAGCATTGCAGAAGCCTTGCTTATAAAGACAGCCATCTCAATATTAGAGGAAAATGGTTATAAAGATTTCATACTTGAAATAAATAGTATAGGTGACAAAGAATCAATGAATAAGTTTTCAAAAGAACTTACTGCATATTATAGAAAAAACCTAAATTCCCTCTCGTCTCACTGCAGACAAAATTTTAAAAAAGATTCATTTTATGTATTACATTGTGATGAATGTGATAAAGAAGGAAAAATAAAGGAAGGTGCTCCAACATCAATAAGTGCTCTTTCAGATGAAAGTAGGATACATTTTAAAGATGTTCTAGAATTTATTGAGACGATGGGAATCCCTTATAAAATAAATAATTGTCTAGTGCCAGACAAAAGGTATTGTTCTGGGACGATTTTTGAAATAAAAGATTCAAATACAAAAGAAGTTTTGGCTGTGGGTTTTAGATATGATGGTTTAGCTCAAAAAATTGGTCACAAAAGAGATGTTCCTGGAGTTGGCATAAAAATATTTCTAAATAAAAAGAAGATAATTAAAAAAATATCAAAGCTAGAAAAACCAAAAGTCTTTTATATTCAACTAGGTGATGAAGCAAAAAATAAGAGCTTGGGTGTTATAGAAATGTTAAGAAAAGAACAAATATATCTTTATCATATGCTTGGTAGAGATAAGCTTGGAAGCCAATTTGCTTTTGTGGAAAAAATGAAAATACCATATGTAATTATTATGGGTAAAAAAGAATTTTTGGAAGATTCTGTAATGGTAAGAGAAAATTCTACAAGAACACAAGAAGCAGTTAAAATTACTGAATTGGCTAGATATATTAGGAGACTGAAATAGGTGCTAGGTGCTAGGTTCTAGGTTCTTGTAGAATCCTGAAGTCCGACCTCAGGACTATCATATTCGTTGACCGATTTGTTAAATTCGTTCATTTGCATATTCGTTTAATTTAGTTGCTTTATATTAGACAAAATGTTATTATTCTTCTCACTATGATAAATATTGAAGTAGACAAAAATGCAAGCGAAAGTAATGTTAGCTTACTAAGACGTTTTACAAAAAAGGTCCAAGGTTCTGGAATCTTGCCTAAAGTAAGATCAATTAGATATGCGACAAGAAAGCTTTCCCCATACAAATTAAAGAAAAGCAGACTTGTTTCGATTTCTAGAAAAGCAGAGATTGAAGAGCTTATTAAAATGGGTAAAATGACACCTAAAGAAGAGAGAAGGAAGAAATAAAAATAGTATAAGTATTAAGTATGAGTATAAGTATAGATACTAATCAGGAAAAATTCTCAATAATTAATAAAACAAAAGGCAGACTTCCGAGTCTGTCTTTTGTTCTAATGAAAGAAAAAGTCTTAGGTAAGGATTATGATTTGAGTTTAGTTTTTATAGATGAAAAAGAAATTCATAAACTCAACAAAAAACATAGAAATGTAAACTCCCCTACTGATATTTTAAGCTTTCCACTCGACAAAAACTCTGGAGAAATTTTCATTTGCTTAGCACAAACAAAAAAAATGGCAAAAGAATTTGATAGAAGTTATGAAAACTTCCTCGCTTTCCTTTTCATTCATGGTTTAGTACACCTTCTCGGATATGATCATGGAGATAAAATGGAAAAAGAGGAAAAAAAATATAGAAAGATTTTTGGAATATAAAAAAAGGCGCCGAATTTCTTCGGCACCACGTTAAAATGAGATTACCCAATAATCATTAAGACTCCAATTGCAGTCCAAATAAATAATTTCAACAAAGAATACCTATAAAACTTGGTGGTTCTTATTTTCCACTCAAGAAAATTACAAAAGGCACAAAAAAAGGAAACACAGGTAAAAAGAAGACCAAAACCATAAGACTCACGAAGCCGTGTGGTCATATACAAACACAACAACAGAACACTGATGATTGTAACCAAAGATGATATCTGTGCCAAAAATTCAAACAATTTCTCACAAAAAACCTTGAACTTTTTCATTTGTGATTCATCCTTGTTGTTAATAAGAACACATCTCTAAAAAAGATAATACATCATCTATTTTAATAAGCAATCCCCAGAAATATTTGCAAGTCTCTCTCTGTCATCCCGTTGCAGAACGGGATCCATCTCTGATTTTTCTTGATTCCCACATTTGCGAGGATAATAGAATTAAAAAACCCTTCAGTAGAGCTTGCATACGCAAGATACCGAAGGGTCACAATGTCCAAGTCCCAAAGAAATTAAGAGTGAACGACAGAAATTTCACAATTGTGGAAATACAAACCGATTATGATAATTCGTGCTCCAAACAATGCAAAGTGACGGACTTAAAGAATCCACCCAGAGATTACCCGTGTCCCAATCTACACGAGCAATCAAAATTTTTCTGTTTTTCCCTCTAAATAGAAAAAATGTTACGTTTTGGTCTTTGGCAAGCCACCTGGTATGGTCCCTTACGAAGGACTTAATCTGTTCTTGTTCGAAACACAGACGGTCCTTTTTCTCGCCAAATCCCCCGAGGATTTGAGCAAAAGTGCCTTTCTTAACAATTTGAAAGACCTGTACCTTTGTAACATTCGTCGGCTTTCCCTTGATATTCTTCCCGTGTATCACAAATTCATGATCAATTCCGCCCGTAAATACATCACTAGCACCGGCAATCATACCAGTACCACTTGTGGGAGCGATTTCAATCTGATTTCTCCTTGAGACGGCTTTGAGATACTTATTTCTCATGACAACGATCCTTTCCTTTTGTGAATTGAATGTTCTGCTTTCCGTTGGTGATAATAGCATATATAGAAAAATATGTAAATTATTTTGACAAGGAGTATTCTTACCGACACTCTTGTGATACAACGAAACGACAGAAAAAATAAACCAACCGCCCCGTCCATCAGAATGTCCACCCCGCCTTAACTAAGGCGGGGATTTCAGAAAAGTCCAAAGTTCCATCAAATCCCCACCTTAGTTAAGGCGGGGTGGTGAGTCTGCGAACCGGGGCGGTGTGTCTGTGGAGTACCGAGTCTGTGAGGGGGGTTAAATTAATAGAATGATTGGAGAAAACTCTTAACAATAATCGAAGATTTATATTTTAAAAGCCTTACGGAGAGCGATTTTCAGCAGAAAATCTCTTGAGTAGAGAAAAAGTGTCGCGACGGCGACACTTTTATCGTGTATATAAAATAAAAAACCGAGCGATTTTTTACGGAAGGAACGGCCTAAACAAACTTTTCAATTTATCCATAAACCCCTTCGTTTGTATTTCAAGCCCTGGCATATCATCTCCACTATTTAATCCCCAAATAGAAAGTCCGTAAGCGACAGCCCATGTAGAATCTTTTATCTGACTATTTTTTAGATTTGAAGCAAAGTCTATTGAAGCAATTTTTGAAGGAATTTTTAATGTCGCCCTTGCAACATCTTCTATCGTTTCAATTCCAGAACTTCCACCAGTTAAAATAATTCCCGCTGGCAAAAGACCGCTCCTTCCAATCTTTTTCAAATGTGACTCAATTAATTCAAAGATGTCTGAAAGTCTCGCAATAATTATTTCATCCAATTTCTTTTTTGGGTATTGTGCTTCGCTTACAGAACCTATTTTTATATGCTCTGCTTCATCTATTGGTATTCTAAAACCTAGAGCAATATCATTTGTAATATCTGTTCCACCGATTGGTAATACCTCAAGAGAAACTGGAATATTATTTTCAAATACAGACAAAGAAACTGTTTCCGAGCCAATATTTGCCAAAACACATCCAGCAATTTTTTGTGATTTATTTAAACTTACAATACTTGCCGCAAGTGGAGACGCCATAACATCCATGACCTCAATCCCTGCATCTTTTATGGCCTGTATAAGATCATCCAAATGTTGCTCGAGACAATAAACAAAAAGGACTTTTACTTCCAGTCTTGCTCCGTGCATTCCAACAGGTCTTCCCATAAGTGGCTGTCCATCTATTTTATATGAAATAGGAATTTGATGGATTATTTTTTTATTCATCATTGCAGATTGTGATAAATCTTCTTCTGCAATAGACAAAACACTTTTTACATCCATGTCTGTAATCTCAGAATCAGCTTTTGAAATCATTACTGCCCCCTTTCCAATTATTGAACCAAGACCAATACCACCAACTGAAATATAAGCTTTTTTAATTTTAATTTTAGCAATTTTCTCTGCCTGATTTACAGCTATTTTCAAACATCTTATAACATCTTCAGAATTTATTATATATCCGTGTCTCATCCCTTTTGATTCGGCATACCCAGTAGCAATAACTTTTGGACAATAAGAACCATCCTCTTGTTTTATTTCTTCAGATACAACAATTTTAATCTGAAATGTTCCGACGTCTATTCCTACTGATATTTTTCTTAGCATTTTATTTTAAAGGATAACTTATATTTATATTATATCAAATATTTTTTTAAGAGCGAGTATTAAAAAATATAAAAACTGTTGACAACAAATTAACATATAAAAAAACCGCATCAGAGCATCTGACGCGGCTAAATCTCATGCAGGTTTTGTTGTTCCTGTTTTAATGTTGATTACACACCAACCAGGAGCTTCGGTACTAGCAAGAAAAATCCTTTTTCCTTCCTCAAATGGAATCACTCGATACCGAGAAATGGGGTAATCCTCAATTAGCACATCAGGCTTTTCAACCTGGACAAAAACCTTCATTGGTTTACCCTTGTATAGAACAGTCACAATCAAATCATCACCAGGGAGAGGTTCCCGTGAAAGAGAAATCTCCTTGGAAAAACGAAACTCTTTCAAAGAAAAACTTATTTCTACTTTGATCATAGCAATCCTCCTTTTCTCAACTTTCCTTTATTAGGTTATCACTTCATAAACTTAAAATCAATACAATTTTCACTCTCAATCGACCACAAACTATCTTTTAGTCAACTCTTTTCTTTTTTCCGATTATTCTGTTAGAATTACATTAAAGAAATTTAGAAGTAGTTTAGTTCATTTATTAATTTTCCTAAAAAAGTTGCATGGCTTTTAAAGGAAATCAGTTTTAATTTTGCTGAATGCAAAAGCCGTTTTGTTAGTTATTTTTACACTAACAGCTAATAGCTAGAAGCTTACAGCCAATCGTTATGCCACAAATCAAGCCAGACATAGAAACATTTGCCAGAATAAAAGTCTTAGGTGTTGGAGGTTCAGGAAAAAATGCAGTCAATCATATGATCAACTCAAAAGTTAAAGGAGTTGAGTTTATTGCTATAAATACTGACGCTCAAGATCTTCATCATTCACATGCTTCAAAGAAAATTCACATTGGAAAAAATCTTACAAAAGGTCTTGGAACAGGAATGAATCCAGAGCTTGGTAAAAGAGCTGCGGAAGAAACAAAAGAAGAAATTCAAGAGGCACTAAAAGGTGCAGATATGGTTTTCGTAGCAGGTGGAGAAGGTGGAGGAACTTTTTCTGGTGCTGCTCCTATTGTTGCAAGAACTGCAAAAGAACTTGGAATACTTACAATAGCTATCGTTACGAGACCGTTTATGTTTGAAGGTTTACAAAGAAATAAAATTGCTGAACAAGGAATTGAAGAATTAAGGAAATGTGTAGATGCCATTATTGTCGTTCCAAATGACAGACTCCTAGCAATGGTAAGCAAAGACACAACAGCAAAAGCAGCGTTTGCAATTTGTGATGATATTTTAAGACAAGCAGTTGAAGGTATTTCTGATCTTATTACAACCCCAGGAACAATAAATATAGATTTTGCAGATATCAGAGCCGTTATTGAAAATGCGGGATCAGCTCTTATGGGTGTTGGTACAGCATCTGGTGAAAACAGAGCAGTAGAAGCTGCAAAAATTGCTATCAATTCTCCCCTTCTTGAAGTTTCTATTAATGGAGCGAAAGGTGTTCTCTTCTCAATTGCTGGTGGTGATGACCTTACTCTCTTTGAAATTCAGGATGCAGCAAAAGTTATTACAGAATCAATTGATCCAAATGCAAAAGTTATTTTTGGAACAATTAATGATGAAAAATTAAAGAAAAATGAAATAAAGATTACTGTTATCGCTTCAGGTTTTTCAGAAATGCCAGCTAAAAAATCTCTTTTTCAATCAATGGTCTCAAATACACCAAAAGTAGAAGAAAAAAATTCAGTTAAAACACCAGAAGCAATAAAAGAGGTAAAGGCGGAACAGACTGAACAAAAAAATGATCTGAATATTGATGAAGATGATGACTGGGGTGCGGTGCCAGCGTTTCTTCGACGCTCAAAAATAAAATAGTCGCTCATACTATTTTCTTCACTAAAGCGTTTCGTAAATTTGAAAATTATATTCATCTTTTTATACGAAAAATCAAAGACTCCTCACAGATTCGTCAAACAGTTTGATTTTTCTAAAAGATTCATTAATTTTCTAAATTTACTACACTAACCCGTTCAGAAAATATATTCGCTTAGGTTGGCAGAATTGTATCGTGAGTTATCTACCTGCCCCATCAAATTGATTTTTTACTTGACTGGGTCATTGCGAGCATAGCGTGGCAATCCATTCCCCTCTGTCATTCTATTAAAAGTAATTTAGTTTTCTTAATAAATTATTCTAAAATCATGAATCTAAAATCTAAATCCAACATTTCGGATCCTAATGATAAACATTCTCTCTATGACCTTGCTATCATCGGTGGTGGTCCTGCAGGAGTTGCTGCGGGTGTTTACGCTGCACGAAAGAAAATTAAGACTGTTTTTATAACAGAAAATTTTCGTAATCAAAGTGTTGTATCAGATAATATCCAAAATTGGATTGGTACAGTTTCTATTAGCGGTGAAGATCTCGCTAAAAATCTTGAAAAACATTTAAAAGCTCTTGCTGGAGATATTATTGATATTAAAGAAAAAGAAACTGTCATAAATATAACAAAAAATAGTGACGGAATATTTACGATTACAACAGATAAAAGCACTTACAACACTAAAACAGTTCTCATTGCCTCTGGAAGTATTCGAAGAAAAATAAAAATAAAAGGCGCTGAAGAATTTGAAGGGAAAGGAATAACTTATTGTGCTACATGTGATGGTCCTATGTTTACTGATATGGATGTAGTTGTTATAGGTGGAGGAAATTCTGCATTTGAATCTGCATCTCAACTTTTAGCTTATGCAAAAAGCGTCACTATACTACAGAGAAGTGATTTTAAAGCTGATCCTATAACAATTAAAAAAGTTTTATCAAATCCAAAAGCTCGTGGAATATCAAATATAGATTTACTTGAGGTAAAGGGTGACAAATTTGTTTCTGGAATAGTTTATAAAGATAAAGATACTGGAAAAGAAACTGAACTACCTGTTTCTGGGATTTTTGTAGAAATCGGTGCAAACCCATCTGTTGAATATATTAAAAATGGTATTGTCGAGCTTGATGATAAAGAACAAATAATTGTTGATCCAAAAACTCAAAAAACTTCTTGCGTCGGAATCTGGTCTGCCGGAGATTGCACTGATGGACTATACAAACAAAATAATATCGCTGTAGGAGATGCTATTAAGGCATTGGAGGATATTTTTAAATGGCTAAAAAAATAGTTTCTAGGTTTTAGGTTCTAAAAAAAATAAAGGGGTTTCGCTTCGCGAAACCCCTTTACAGAATGTTCTTATTTTGTTTTTGCATTCTGTAATGAAATCTTCTCCAAATATGAAAGACAGGAACGGTAACTTGCCCAAGTGACATTACCGATTTTATAGAAAATAATAATTTTTCTCCTTTTAAATCTCTCAAACCTACTACGAGTTATTCCGAGCATCCTTATTGCGTCTGCTTGTCTAAAAATATCACAAAGCATATTTTTCACACTATCACAAACAAACGACCTACCTCCTTTTTTAATGACACCCAATTTAATTGAATGTTTTTTAATTAAAACTGAAAAAGATAAGCGAAGTTTACAAACAGCATTGACATCATCAGGGTCATACCCTCTTTGTTTAGCAATCTCTTTTGCTATAGTAGTCGAAGAATAATATGAATCAAGAGCAAATTCAAAAGTCTCACCATTACTTCTTATAATATTTCTTAATTGATTAACCCCAATCGGTGATACTCTAATTTTTCTTAAAAAAAGTAAAGATTCTATATCTCCTGATTCATGTCTTTGAAAAACTGTTGTTCTTGAAATCCCAAATGATTTAGAAATTTCATCAACAGTTTTCCACTTTTCAATTATCGGCATAAAATCTGCAACAACATCAAACACATCAAGAAATGGTACTCTTTCGTATTTTTTCATGTCTGAATCATCCCTCGAATGATAAAAATAATATCTAATCTTCGTATAAGTTACACCCAACAACTCACCTATCTCTCGACGAGACATTAATGGCTTATTTAAAACCCATAGCTTGCCAATTGTCGCTTTCAAAAGAGGGTTATATCTTTCAAAAAGAACTACTTGGCTTACAGCAGGTTCTCCATTTTCCAGCCATAAAAACCTTGAGCAACTTTTCGAATATTGTAATACGAGTTCCAATTTCATTTTTGGAGCAATTTCAATTTCCCTGATTACCCTAAGAGGTTTGTCATTTTTGCTCATTTCGTACCTACCTTTCTTTTTCAAAAAACAAATCTAGATTAATTAGAGCATTTTTAAGTCAAATTTGCTAATTAGAAAAAAATAAAGGGGCTTCGCGAAGCGAAACCCT
>Ga0194056_10002319_pt1 | contig 10061 bp, 5 predicted proteins | sample SepL4413m_MetaG_FD_155458 | JGI IMG/M metagenome (GOLD analysis project Ga0194056, IMG submission 155458) | Anoxic zone freshwater microbial communities from boreal shield lake in IISD Experimental Lakes Area, Ontario, Canada - Sep2016-L442-13m | ecosystem: Environmental > Aquatic > Freshwater >...
AAGTGCCGGAGCGCCTGCATGAATGCTTGGATCAGGCCAGTGGCCGGGTTGCGGCCTTGGATCGAGACGGGTTTTCCAACTATTGCGCCGCCACCCATGATACGATTTGTGGCGAGATGCCCATCAAAATCCTGATCGAGACTTTACAGGGGAGCGGACGGCGACTAACGGGGCAGGTATTGGATTTGGCGACTTCGGGTGAAGTGACGGGACACTATGACAACTCAGTTTCTTATGCGGCGATCGGGTTTTTCTCCGGCCACACGGTCGCTGCGGGTACCAGTCAGAAACAGGCCGGGGTCAAGGAGGGTCATATCGTGAAAGAACATCGTAGCGGGAGTTGGACACCGGGATTGACAGAGGGTGAAAAAAAGACGTTATTCGCCATTGCAAACGACACTCTGAAATGGTGCGTCAATGGCCGGCAGGGGGAGTTTGACCTCAGTAAGTATGAGATTACGCCGCTGTTGAAAAAAGAGATGGCTACTTTTGTAACGCTTAAAATTCACGGGAATCTCAGGGGATGCATCGGTTCTCTGGCTCCTGAGGAGGCCTTGTACCGCTCGGTCCACAATAATGCGGTCAATGCGGCCTTGCGGGATCCCCGGTTTAGTCCCGTTCAAACGGGGGAATTATCACGTATTGAGGTCGATGTTTCTGTTTTGAGCCCGATCCGTGATATTCCCGCCATTGCCGACTTCAAGATTGGACAGCAGGGGATCATTCTTGAGAAGGGCCGGTATCGGGCGGTCTATCTGCCTGAAGTGGCGACCGAGCAGGGGTGGACGGTGGAAGAAACGCTGTCGTCGCTCAGTATGAAGGCGGGCCTTTCTCCCGATGCCTGGCGTGAAGGAGCCAGGTTCAAGGTATTCGAAAGTGTTGTATTATCAGAGAAATGAGTCTCCTGCTCTCCATGTTCTGCCTGGGGGTGTACACGTTACTGGCGCAGATGCTGGTGACGCGTGAGTTAGCGGTGGTATGCCTGGGGAATGAACTGACCATCGGGGTTGTGTTCTCCCTGTGGTTGGTTCTGGTCGGGGCAGGTGCGCGGGTGGTGTCGTCAGGTCATTTCAAGCCAGGCGGAATGGTTCCCATTTTCCTCTGGCTTGCCGTCATTCTCCCGGTTGTGCTGCTGGCCCTCCGGTTCTGCGCAGGCTGGATTAGACCGCCGGGTGAATACGTGGCGTTGTGGAAAATATTTTGGGCCTCCTTTCTGGTATTCCTGCCGATTTGTATTCCTGCCGGCATGGTATTTCCGCTCGGCTGTGAAGCGCTTTCACGACGTGGATTTGAACGGGCGGTGAGTGGCGTCTATGCGATCGAGGCGCTGGGCAGTTTTGTTGCCGGTGCATTGTTTTCCTTCTGGCTTATCGGGGCCTTCTGCCTTGTCCAGATCGCGATGTTCACCTCTGCGGTTGGATTCGCCGGTGCCGCGTGCATTGTGAAGCGGGTCTGGGGCCGGCGACTGCTGGTTGTCACGGCCGGCGGGTTGCTCGTTTTGGCGCTAGCGTCTCCCCTTGGGAAAATAGTGGAGGAGCGCAGCATGGAGCGGTGCTGGGCGTCACTTGGGGTCACGCATGACGGTCGGGATGGGCGTCCCGCGGTGATCCTTAAAAATGGGCGGGATACCCGTTTTCAGAATCTCGTGATGGTTGAATCCGGTGGACTGTTTTCGGTTTATGGGGATGGAGCGGTGATGTTTTCATTTCCTGATGCCATCACCTGTGAGCGGGAGGTCAACTTCGTCATGGCGCAAAAACCGGATGCCCGGCGCATTCTGCTTCTGGGGGGGAACCCCGCAGGGGAGTTGCCGTACTTGCTCAAGTATCCTGTTACCGAAATAGTTTGGGTGGAGCGGGATCCCGCCATTGAAGACATGATCCGGCGCACCACACCGGCCCTGTACGATCCCTTGGAACGTGATCCGAGGTTGAGGCGGGTTTGTGAGGATGGGCCCCGGTTTGTGAAGCGTTGCCGTGAGGATTTCGATATCGTGCTTGTCCATACGCCCGAGCCCGTGACGGGCGGGGTGAACCGCTTCTATACCCGTGAGTTTTATCGCAATATCAGCCGAATTATCAGTCCTGGCGGCTTTATGCATACCTCGATTGAAGCCTCCGAGCGTCTGGAGAAAGATGCCTCCCTGATGGCGGGATCCATTTATCGGACCATGCAGGCCGAGTTTCCGGTGGTGCATGTCACGGCCGGTTCTCCACTCCACTTTTTCGCTTCCGGCAGGGGAGGGCCATTATCATTGGATCGTAACGAATTGTATCGCCGCAGCACCGCCGCTCCAGTATTGAGGAGTACCTTCCGTCCGGAATATTTTCTGGATGCCGATGAGTTGGCTCCGGATAAAATTGTGTTCACAGAACAACGTTTGAGAAAATGGGCGGCACCGGAAAACACCCTTAGTCGGCCCGTGTCTTGTTACTACACACTGATTCTGTGGAGCCGGTACAGCCAGTCGCTGCTTGAACCACTGTTCCGCCGGCTGACCGTGTGGCCGGCGGGCGGGGTGTTGGGGGGAATGGGCGGACTGGGCGTCATGCTGGTGGTGGCGGCCCTTATCGGCCGGAGAAAGCAGTCTGCCTGTCTGCCTCGTCTGGCATTGTGGCAGGCGATGGCGGTGACCGGCTTTGGCGGGGTGGCTTTGGAAATCATTCTCCTCTATGCTTTTCAAGGAATACATGGCTATGTCTACAGCCGGATGGGGTTCATGGTCGGGCTGTTCATGCTGGGGGCCGTGGTGGGTGCGTGGCAGATCCGGAGTGTTGAAATGGCTGTGCATGATTTGGCCTGGCGGGTGGTCGTGTTGTGCCTGCTTATGATGGTGGTGTTGGCCGGTATGATGCCGTTTTGCCTGATGATAGCAGAGAGTTCCGAGTGGCTGCTCTATGGGCTGACCCTGGCAACCGGCGCCGTGGTGGCAATGCAGTTTGTCGCCGTCAGCCGCCTGTATATTCTGGCTGGTGCGCCCGCAGGGATAGCGGCTGGTCGGGTCTGGCTCGCAGATTATTGGGGTTCAGCACTGGGCGGTTTGCTGGTGGGGGTACTCCTGATGCCGGTACTCGGACTGGGAATGACATGCCATCTCTTGGCGATAGTTTTTGGCGGCAGCCTGATGCTTTTTGCCATCCTTACGCCCAGACGCCGGGGATGACCCGGCTGCAGAAACTGCATTTCCCGGAGGAAAGTAGGTTTTCAAGAATCCGGTGTCCATAACGCCTGATCACGGTTTTCTTGCAGTCGGGGCAGATCGTGTTTTCACCGTCGATGCCCGGCTGATTCCCGCAATACACAAAGTGACACCCTTCTTTGAGTGCCGTCTCACGCGCGCGAAGCAGCGTTTCGGTTGGGGTGGGCGGGAGGTTCCTGAGCCGGTACAGCGGGGTGTAACGGGTGAAGTGGATAGGAACATCAGGGCCGAGTTCCTTGACGATCCATGCCGACATTCGCTGGAGGTCCTGCTGGTTGTCATTCAAGGTCGGGATCATCAGGTTCACGATCTCATACCAGACGCCTGATCCGGACAACCGTTTGAGGGTATCGAGAACCGGTTGGAGTATGCCGTTGCAAATGTCGCTGTAAAAAGACTGGTTGAAAGCCTTGAGATCAATTTTGATGGCCTTCACCAGTGGAAAAAGCGTTCTCTGAGGAGCGTCACGGATGAAGCCGTTACTGATGATGATGGACTCCACATTTCGTTTTTTAGCCGCTTGTGCGCAGTCATGCATGTACTCATAGAAGATGGTGGGTTCATTATAGGTAAAGGCGAGCGTCTTGGCCTTCCGTTGCACGGCCATTTCGGCGATGTCATCCGGGCTGTAGTAGGTAGGTGGGAGGTCTTCGGGCGGGGCCTGTGAAATATCAAAGTTCTGGCAGAATTTGCAGTGGAGGTTGCACCCGACTGTGGCAATGGAAAAAGCCTTGGTTCCGGGATAAACATGAAAAAACGGTTTTTTTTCAATCGGGTCAAGATTGGAGGCGCTAGGTCGTCCGTATACGAGTGTATAATATTTTCCGCCGCGGTTCTCCCTGACCCCGCAATAACCCCGCATTCCATCCGGAACTTGGCATCCGCGCGGGCAGAGTTCGCATTGGACGCTTCCATCGGCCATCGGCTTATAGAACCGCGCCTCAGGGGAATCTGCCGTCCCTGACTGCCCGGCTGCGAATCCATCGCTGCAGCACCACATGCAGGCGGCAGTTGCTCCCAATGACCCAAGAAATTCCCGACGACTGAGGGCGTATTCAACAGGCGTCTTCATGCCTGAAGAGTACCAGATCTATAATGATGGAAAAGGAAAAAGCAGGGTCTTTAATTCGTCGTGGATATAGCCGTTGGTGGCCATGTAGATGAGCCGATGAGGGGAAGGTTCGTCAAGAATTTCCACCCGGCCACCCGCAAGTTCCACGATCAAGCCGGCGGCGGCAACATCCCAGGTGTAAATGCCGGATTCAAAATAGCCCTCTGATTGGCCTGCCGCAACGCGGCACATGTCCAGGGCGGCGGCTCCGATGACGCGTGCCTTTTGAGCCGCGTCGGATATGGCCTGAAAACGACTCAAGCGCTTATATTTTTCTGTGCCTTTCTGGTCCAGTCCGGTAAGCACCATGGATTCCTTGAGTGTCTTGACGCCGGATACGGTAATAGGAGCTCCGTTGCAGCAGGCCGTTCCGCCGCGTGCGGCGGTAAACAGCTCATTGGTTGCGGGGGCATAAACCGTTGCTGCCACCGTTTTACCTTGATAATTCACGGCCACCGAACAACACCACCAAGGCAGGCCGTGCGTGAAATTCACAGTTCCGTCAATGGGATCAATGATCCAGGTGTACGGGGATTGATGCGGATCATCAGCCGGCTGTCCCTTGTCGGCACTTTCCTCGGCCAGGATGGCGTGGGTGGGAAAACGACTGCGGATGAGGCTCCAGATGATTTCCTGGCATTCCACATCAAGCTTTAGCTTAACATCATGCGCCGCAACCATAATCGAATCCGCCTTGCGGTGCCGGTTATGGTTAGCGTGATTCCCGGCCGTGCGGGCCGCCAGAACAACGGTCTCGAGCAAAACGGCCGGGGCGATTTCGGGAAGGGTGTTCATCATATAAGAGGGCGGCGGCTACTTCACCGGGATCACGGTTCTTTTGCTATTAGTCTGCATTTCCTTGCTCTGTTCGTATTCAGTGAACTTCATGGACACCGTGCGGGAGATTCCGGATTCCTGCATGGTGACGCCATAGATCACGCTGGCGGCGGCAATGGTGCGCCGATTGTGCGTGATTACGATAAACTGGGACATTTTGAGGAAATCGGCGAGGACGTTCACAAAGCGGCCGATATTCGATTCATCCAAGGCGGCATCAAGTTCGTCCAGCAGACAGAACGGGCTCGGCTTGATCAGGTAAATGGAGAACAGCAGGGCTACCGCCGTCATGGTGCGCTCGCCACCTGACAGAAGTGAAACGCTTTGGAGGCGTTTCCCCGGGGGCCTGGCGATGATATCAATTCCGCTTTCCAGGATATCGTCTTCCGTCACCATGACCAGCTTGGCCGAGCCGCCATTGAAAAGACGTTCGTACATGACTTGGAAATTCTCATTGATCTTCGCGAAGGTGGTCGCAAAAAGTTCCGAGGTGGTCAGATTGATTTTTTTGATCATTTCCATGAGCTGATCTTTGGCGTTGATCAGATCCTGTTGCTGACCGGTCAGAAACGCGTAGCGTTCTTCGTGTTCCTGGTATTCTTCAATCGCCACCAGATTGACCGGGCCCATGGCTTCGATTTTGGTGCGAATATCTGCGATGATTTGTTCGTAAGCCGGCTTTTCAGCAACCGGCTGGGCCTCGCCATCCAATTGAGGCTCTGGCGCGTTCATCACATCGTCCAGTGTCAGGGTCCATTCCGAGGTGACGCGATCCACGAGGTTCTGCCGCCGCATCTTATGCTCGGCATTGTTGACCTCCAGCTTGGAGCGTTGATCACGGACCTTGTCCATCTGATCCCGCTTTGCCGCAAGTTCGGCCTCAAGAACAGAGAGTTCCTTGACCTTGTCGGTACGCTGGCGTTTGATCAACTCCAGTTTTTCGGCCAGTGCCGACGCATTAGTTTGCAGGGTTGAGAGCTGGCTTTCCGCCTCCGCGGTGGCATGGGTGAGTTGTGCGATGGTTTTTTCGTATTGGACGAGCCCTTCCGACCGTGACTTGACAACCGCATCAAGTTCCACGAGCCGATGATGGATCGGGGCCAGTTGCGATTCCATGTGCTCGGCCTTCTGGCGTGCCTCGGAGAACCGGACGCGCGCCTCGGTGGCGGCCGCCTGCAGGGAAGTGCGTTGGCCTTCCAAGTCCTGCAACAGGTGGGTGAGTTCTTCCAGACGCCGGAGCATTTCAGCCTGTCGGGCACGGCCTTCGGCCATCTGGCTGCTCAGGTTCTGACGAGCCTCGTCATTTCCGGACAGTTCGCGGAGTTTGTTCAGTTCAAACGCCATGACTTCCAGCTTCTGCCGGGATTGACGGGCATCATTGGAGACAACCTGGAATTCGCCTTCCTTGAGGGCCACGGCACGACGCTGAGCGGTGAGCTGGGTGGTGGCTTCCTCGATGTGGCGGTTCAGGTCCGTCAATTCGGCGGCCAGCGTGGCGACCGCATGATTTCGGCGGGAGAGCCCTTCATCAAGGCCTTCGAGCCCTTGATGGAGATCGGTTAACTGGTGTCGCCGGGTGAGAGGGTTACTGGCACGCGCATCGGTGGCCCAGTATTCAAAGGCCCCGTCGGCCCTGGCGACCACACCGCCAAGGGTGACGACCGCACTGCCTTCCGGAATCTCGGAAGGGATGGCTTCGGTCGAATCCACGACGAAGATATTCGCCAGGAAGCGCGCTACGGCCGGTCTGGCAAAAGGCGTGCAGGTGATCACGTCGAATAAGCGGCGTGCGTCCTGGGGGGGCGGAATCACGGAGGTAACGTTTGCGTTGGCATTTGCAGCCAACAGACGGATGGCGCCCGCCTTGCGCGTTTGCAGTTCCTTAAGGATGGCCAACGCATCCGGCGCATCGGCAATGACCACGGCATCGAGCCAGGCACGGAGGATTGATTCCAGGGCGGTGCGATATTCCGGTTCCGTTTGAATGTGGCTGGCCAGTGCGCCGAGTACGGCTTTGGCATTGATGCCGAGGGGATTGGAGGCATCCATGACCAGGCGGGCCCCTTCGGGGAAATCCTTGGCGGACTGTTCATCGGCCTCCAGAATCTCGATTTGAGCTTTCTTGACGGCCAATTGCCCCTGAATCTCGCTGCACTCTTTACGGAGCGCTTCCATTCCGGTGCTTTTTTCGTGCCGGATGGATAGAAGTGATTCGAGGCGGCCTTCCCGGGTTTCCTGTTCCTGTTGCAGGGAGCCGAGGTGCTCCGCGATTTGCCCAAGCTGGGATTCGGTTTCGGCGGCACCCCGCTCGATGTGGGAATGTTCCGCCGCCATGCGCTCGCGCTGAACGATGGTGGCCTGCTGCTTCGCTTCGAGCTGGCTCAACTGGTTTTGTAGCTGTGAGAGGGTATGATCCAGAGTCATGGCATTGGAGCGCAGGGCTTGGATTTCCTTGCGGGCATTTTCAACCTGACTCTCGTGGCTGGACAGGTCCGCATTTTTCCTGTTCCATTCCCCCTCGGATTCATTTCGCTCCTGAATCGTGGTCAGGAGGCTTTCCTGCAGCGCTGCCAGCGTCAGTCGTTGCTGTTCCGCCTGGGAGGCGGCGAGAACGCTGTCGCGCCGGTCGCGTTCCGCCAGATTACGGAGCTCCTCAATACGGTCGCGATTGATGCGGATCAGGTCGTTGTTGTGTTCAAGCCGGGTTTGAGCGGTGGCCCGTTCCTCGGTGGTCTCGCCGATCAGCTGCTCGATTTCCATGATGGCGTTGCGCGACTCCGTTCCGCGTGCCTCGCCCTGCTGAAGGGTCTCATGCAATGCCTGGATATTACGGCCTAGCTCAGAAATGGTCGTGTCGAGCATCTGGAGATCGCCGTCCATCTTCTCCAGTTTCCGGGCAGTCCAGAAAACATCGAACATGCGCAGCTGGTCCCGCAATTCCTTGTAGCGGCGCGCTTTGCCGGCCTGGCGTTGAAGCGAGCCGATCTGACGCTTCACTTCGCGCACCACGTCATCCAGCCGAAGCAGGTTGGCTTCGGTTTGCTCCAATTTTCGCAGGGCTTCCTTTTTATCAGCCTTAAAGCGGGTGATGCCGCTGGCCTCCTCGAAAATTTCACGGCGATCCTCGGGCCGGGAACTCAAGACCTGATCAATCCTGCCCTGTTCCATCAGGGAGTAGGAGGAGGTGCCAATGCCGGTATCCATGAAGAGCCGCTGAATATCTTTCAGCCGGCAGGCTGTTTTGTTCATGAAATACTGGCCTTCGCCCGAACGGAAGACGCGGCGGGTCACTGTGACTTCATGGTAATCGGTGCCTAGGATCTGTTCGCAATCCGTGAAGGTGATGCTGACCTCCGCCATGCCTACCGGTTTGCGGGTGTCAGTGCCGTTAAAGATGACGTCCTCCATTTTGGAGCCACGGAGGGCCTTGGCGCTGGTTTCGCCCAGCACCCAGCGTACGGCATCAGATACATTGCTTTTGCCGCACCCATTGGGGCCGACAATGGCGGTCATGCCAGGCTCAAAATTTAATGTCGTCGGATTCGCAAAACTCTTGAACCCGACCATATGAATGGATTTCAAATACACGAGAATACTCCTGACTGTGAGACCTTTACTGGCTCCGGAATGAGTGGCAAAACGTATCACCAAGGAGGGCTGGGTTCAATCAGATATTTTGCCAACATTGACAAGGAGGGTGTGGCATGATAGTTATTCTGCTGACTTAATTGGGGATATTTCAGGAGAGACTATGGCCGAAGAAGCAAAAGATGATATGATCCGCGTTGATGGAGTCGTGACCAAGGTTTTACCCGCGACCATGTATCGGGTAAAACTTGAGAACGGGCACGAAATCCTGGCTCATATCTCCGGTAAAATGCGCAAGCATTTCATCCGAATCACCTCCGGCGACAAGGTTACCGTCGAAATTTCTCCTTACGATCTGACCAAAGGTCGCATCACCTATCGTCACAAGACTTGACGGTGGCCTCGATTGAACCGGCTGTGGCACTGGTAACGCAGGCGGTGACAATCTGGCGCGGCTGAAAGCCTGAGCCACTCAGGTGGGCTTGAATATATTGACCGGTCCAACCATGTGCGTTCCCGGCTGCCTCGATCCGCTCAATTAACACCTCGACCTCTTTGCCAATGAAACTTTCGGCGTAAATCGCGCGTTTGGTTTCACCGATCAGGGTCAGGGCCTGCAAACGCTCCTTCTTCTTGGATTCCGGAATTTGCCCGGCCATGGTATCGGCCCGGGTCCCCGAGCGCCGACTATAGGGAAAGATGTGAAGATTACTGAATGGCAGGGCACTTACCAGGGCCACGGTATTATTAAACGCCTGCTCAGCCTCGCCCGGGAACCCGACAATAATATCGGTACCAAGTCCTAGATCCGGGATCCGGTTGACCGCATAGTCAATGGTCGCGCGATAGGTGGCTGAATCATAGCGGCGGCCCATGGCTGCAAGAATCTGGTCATCTCCACTTTGGAGCGGGATATGCAGGAAGTGGCAGAGTTTGGGCGAGGTCGCCATGTGATCAATGATGGACCGTTCCGTGGTTGTGATTTCAATGGAGCTGAGCCGGATGCGCTTCAGAGCGGGAATCGCTTCAATATTCTGAATGAGATCGACCAGATGACAGGCGCCATCCTGATAGCGGCCTAAATTGGCGCCCGTCAGGATGATCTCGCTGAAACCGACGTCGACAACGCGTTTGATTTCATCCATAATTTCCGATAGCAGTCGACTGACTGGGCTGCCACGCGCGGAAGGGACAATACAATAGGCGCAATGGAAGTCGCAGCCGTCCTGCACCTTGATCAGTGCGCGCTGGGTGTCGAATTGCGGAATCGGCTGGGCGGGGTGCGAAGCCGGTGGGGCGGGATAGCGTTCGGGATGGAGCCGATGC
>Ga0194056_10002321_pt1 | contig 10056 bp, 10 predicted proteins | sample SepL4413m_MetaG_FD_155458 | JGI IMG/M metagenome (GOLD analysis project Ga0194056, IMG submission 155458) | Anoxic zone freshwater microbial communities from boreal shield lake in IISD Experimental Lakes Area, Ontario, Canada - Sep2016-L442-13m | ecosystem: Environmental > Aquatic > Freshwater...
ACCCTACAACGTCCCAGTGACTTCGCCCCAAAGGCCGCCACCCCTCCACAGAGCCCCCACCCCGAGCCGTTCCTTGATCCCGTCGGCCACCCCCGTATGCGAGTCAGGCTATGCCGCCCATCGCAGCAACCCGGAGGCTTTTTCACTCGCAGGAAATTGAAACCCCACGGTGGGTTCCGCTGACAAGGCATTTTGATAGGCCATTTCCGCCCACAGTGCCAAACTCTTCGGCACTACACCGCCGCGTTCCACGACGAAGTATTTCGTCAGCCCCCTGTACAGTGTTCCTGGCAGGGCGGGCCCGAGTTCCTCCGATTCGCAGTCTTCGGGCAAGGCCAGGCCGACGATCAATCGCTTGCTGCTTTTCACCCAGACCGCAGCAAAGATACGGGTTTTGGGTTCACTGTTGGTCGTGAACTTGACATAAGTGTTGACTAGCTCGCTGCTAGCGTCGGGAGAAACAGCCAAGAGCAGCCGAGTTATTTGCATGAACTGCCCGCGAAGCTGTTCCCAGGCGGGCCCGCTTACCTTGGCAATCGTGCGTTGCGATAATTCGCCCATAGATAGGTTTCTCCCGCTGACAAGCGCCCATACCACCCTTCAAGGCGGTGACTTTGGCAGACCCATTCCTCCAGAGCGAGAATCATACTACGAATCGCGGCGGCAACAAAGACCCAATTCGGGCAGGCAGTGCTAGCAGTGCTTGCAAAAGACAGAATCGGCCTTCAGCCGCGAATGGTTGTCCCGCCGTTTGAAAACATTTTCAATCAGCCCCTGATGCCCTGCTCATCCCAAGACAGCCTGCCACAGCCTCCAGGATCGCCGCTAGAGCGTTCGCCGTCCGTACTGGCCAAATGCACCCTGCGCACGGAGGCCGTCAGACGCAATCCAAGAAAGCGTAGCGGGTTGTGGGGTCGGTTCGCGGTTAGGATTTACACACCTCCAAAGGGCGACTCGCGACTTTCGTTGACCAGCGACTTTTGCTCGCAGGGGAGTGCGCAACCGTTGCGCACCCCAGGTACGAGCGTGCCGTCCAAGATGGCCTGGAGGCAGGTCGGCCCTGATATTGTCCAGTGGAGGTTCGGTGCGAGTGTCAAATTTCCTGCGGGTCAAGAAAAACCGCCGGTTTTCTGGGTTTTTTACTGCGGCCGAACCGCTTCGCTGCGGCGGATCAGGGTGACCGACGCGTTCTCAGAAGGGGGGGTGATGGCTCCTTGCTACCAGCCTTCCCCGGCCCGCACCACCAGGCGCACAGGGCTGGCCGACGCCGGACGATCGTAACCGTCAATAAATCCCCATCCGGCATTCGGTTGGAAGGCCGAATGCCCGGAGAGGCTCCAGCAGGCTTTCAAAGAACTTGACCGATGGCGAAAAGGCCCACCGCGGCCTCCGATGTCGCCGGTTCAGAATTCCGCGTCCCAAAGAATCGCCGCATGACGCCCCAGCCCCGTGACGGCGCGACGGCCATCGGCACTAAGCGCCACATATTTCGGACGGCCTGCTGGGGCGCGGAATGAGAGAAGTTGCTTGCCAGTGTGAGCGTCCCAAAGAGTCGCTGTGCCGTCGCCATCATACTCAGCTTCTTTTCCTGCGTAGGGGTCTCTCGCGATCCAGCCACCGCTAGTTCGGTCCGGTGACAACGCCACAACAAAGGATCGGCCTCCTGTGCCGGTAAATATAAGTCTTCCGTCCGGCGTCATTGCCACACAACAGATTCGGCCTTTTCCACTAAGCACACGAAGCCTCGTGCCGGTCTTGGTGTCCCAAATGGTCGCGGTGCTGACATTGGAGCCCACAACTGCAATGCGGCCATCTGAACTAAGCGCAGCAGCACCGGGAGGGTCTGGACTAAAATCATGGCGATCACGGCATTCGAGAATCGTTCGGACAGACTTCCCGATTTCGGTGTTCCAGAGGACTGCTGTACCGTACTCATCCGCGCCGAGCAATCGGTGGCCATCTGCGCTGAGCGCCGCCCATTTCATGGGGTAGTTGCGTCCGTCGCTTCCTTTGAACACATGGACTTGCTTGCCGGTGTTGGCATCCCAGAGAATGGCGGTGTGGTCATCTGTTGAGGTGAAAGTGAACGCCAATCTGCCGTCCGCACTTAGCGCCGCAAAACAGTTTCCGTGTCGAGCGAAGGTGCGGAGACGCTCACCGGATTCGGCATCCCAGAGCACTTTTCCGACGAGAACCCGGCGACCATTCGCACTCAGGGCCGCGGCGTGAGGACCATATCCGTCTCCGGTGAATGCGTGGTGGAGTCGTTTGCCGTTATCTGCATTCCACAAAATGGCACTATTGTTCAGGCCAATCAGTACGCGATGGCCGTCCGCGCTGATGGCCACAGAGTAGATTCCGTCATAGTGCTCGAACTCCCTACCCTTTAACACGAACTCCTGGAGAATGCGGTTGGCGACCGGCACAGACCGTCCCGCAATGTTCAGGCGCGGATTGACGAAAATGAGCTCGTCTCTCTGTCCCCGCTCACCCCTAGTGCCTACTGCGACCTCCGCGGTAATCCTCCCCTGGCGCGATTGTTCGTTGAGCGACCGGGCTTCGTCGGCGGGAAGGCTAATCCAAGGATCCCAGACGTTGTCTCGGATTTCCTGATCCCAGGTGATTTCAATCGGCAGACGGCGCAGCCTAGCGTTATAGTTTGAAAGAACCAACCGTACTGAGCCGATCTCCATGCGACCAGTCGCCGCTATTTGCTTACGCCATCGTTCGACCGCGTCGTTCCATTCTGTGATCGCGTTATCGTCTTCCTCGTCGTAAGAAACGCGTGACAACGGCGCGTATAGCTTGGATGTCGCAGAAGGAATGGCACAGACCCTGCCCGAATCCTCCGGGAGTAGATTATAGAATGACAGTTCATCATCGTCGGAGCCTGCCACTGGCATGGCGGCGAAAATCGTTGTAGACAGACCGATCGCAAAGATTACAAATCGCAATGCGTTTCCTCCCGTGTCAGAATGCTATGCTGAAGAAGCACATCTGGGTCCCAATTGGCGATCGCATATGTGTGCGAATCGTGCGGTTGACCCAAACGTCATCGAACCAAGCAAATCAGGCGTCAGCATTCGATTATAGGCCATCCCCCCACGTCTGCCAACGCCGTCACTTACGAGGCAGTGGCGATACGACTCGCAGCCCGTTTTCGTCGCCGTCGGGCTTGGGCTTCGCGCGATTCTTCTACCCGCTGGTCCAAGCGGTGCTCAGGATGGGCGGCCACCCAGCGATCGGGCAGCAGGGCCTCCAGAGCAGATGTGTCGCGGGGGCGATGGCCGCACAGCATCCGAATTATTTCGTGACTGCTTGCCTGCGGCGGTCCAGGCACACCGACGCTTCGAAGGAAATTCACCGCTTTTGAAGGATGACCTTCATCAGCTTTTTGATCCCTGAATTGACCATCTTGGTCGGTTTGGGGCTCTTTTCGTTTCTCAGTAGCGTTCCTGGTGCCGTCCGCGTTGTGCGGAGCGGCCATGTTTCTCATCACATGGCCGCCTGCGGGCGGCCTATCAGGAGGTTCATTTCAATGGTTTGTTGTATTGCTTCGGATTCTGATTCCGATTCTCCCGATCCCCGTCCCCGCTTCTCCGTCGCGAAGTGCAAGGCCGTCTACAAAAAGATGATGCCTTCGATAAAAAAGCATGCACGCGGTGCCTTCAGATACCTCGACCCCGAGGCAAGGCAGGAGTGCGTGGAGCGAACTGCCCGGCAATGACAGCAGTTGGCAAGGTTATGATCAAGTCCTGCCGAACCCCAGACGTCGCAGACCGGGCCAGAGCAGCGAGGCATTCTCGCGTAGATATTGCCAGCGAAAGTAATACCGCCGAAAACATTTCGCCAGCAGCCACTCGATCCGCTCCGGCGTGAGGTGGTCGTACTTCAGCAGCGGCGTATATACGTTGAAACGGCTGTAATCGAGATCGGCCAGACGATCTCGCATCTGCGTGAAAAATGGCGTACCCGGATAGGGTGTGACCACATTGAAATTGGCGAACGTCGGGCCTAGGGCGATCGCATAGTCGCGGACGCGACGGATCGATGCTTCGGTATCTTCGGGGAACCCGATCATGAACCCGGCCACGGTGCGAATACCAAGCTCGCGGCAACTGGCAATGAAGGCGTGTTGCCGGTCCTGGTCGATTGTCTGCCGATGATAGTTCTCAAGCGTTGGTTCGCTGGAGGTTTCGATGCCGACCGTCACGCTCGTCAAACCGGCACGCTTCATCAATCGCAACATTTCCGGCGGCAAGAGTTCAATGCGGCTCTCAATCGAGAATTGAATCTTCCGTGGCAGCCTCGCAATCTGCTCGATGATGCGGGCGGTTCGCTCGCGACTGAGACCGAAAAGCGGATCGCGGAACTTGAACGATTGAAAGCCCCAACGGCGGATTCCGTGCTGGATTTCGTCAACGACCGCATCCGGATCGCGGAAGCGCGTGGTACTGTCCAGCACCAGATAGGGGCAATAGTTGCACTTGAAGCGGCAACCGCGACTGGCCTGGATCAATCCCGTGGGAAATCGCCAGAAATCGTAGCCAATGCGGAAACGCTCGGGACTGAGCAGCGACCAATCCGGCAACGGCAGGCGATCAAGATCTTCAATCACGCCTAACGGCACCTTGCCCCCGGGATGTTCGAGCACTTCGTCCAATCGCCAAAGCAACTGCTCGGCCTCGCCCTGCACCACCGTCACGCCAAGATCCTCGAATTCCTGCGACAGGGTGCTGGCAGTGGTGCCGACCACCAGCACCCGGGCTTTCGGCTCTTCAGCCAGCAGGCGGGCGATCACCTGCCGTTCCAAGTCGAGCGTGATCAGCGACGGGTTGAATACATAGAGATCGGCCCCTCGCGGCGGCTGATCGACGACGTACCTCACGCCATGCCCCAGTCGGGCGAAGACTGCCGCAAGATAGGCAAATAGCAAGGCCGCCGGCCGCCGGTCACGGCGGTAGAACGAGCGGACGATTGCATCTCGCGGCCCGCCCAACCCACGGTACATGCCCACACCAAAGCCGCCTGCAAAATCTTTGGAAACGTCGCGTTGGTGAGTATCCCATAGGAGAATTTTCATGGGACAAGAATCCGCTTGGAAAGCACACGGCCATCCGTGCCAAGCCGATAGTCAATCGCTCTCCACTTCACACGGTTGCCAAAAGCCGAGGCGATCAGCCCGAGCCATTGGACGAGAGCCACGGCCGGACTCGCCCAGATATGCCATCGCCGCACGCCGCGCAGCTCAGGCAGATTCTCCGGCGAGTAGACGGCGGCCAGACTTTGCATGGCCCAACCACGGTAGAACCCCAAGCCGTAAAGCAATCCAAGCACGATCGTCGGCAGCCAGGCAATCGATCGTTCTCCGAACATCGTGCAAGCCAGCAGCCCGAGTGAGGCGAGCCATGTCAGATTACCGACCGTCGCCGCAGCCAAGGCCAGCAGCCACCAGCGGAAAGCATAGTGCCGCGTAATGCGGTACTGCCGTCGCACGAAATCGAACATGCCAGACCAGTCGAAATCGACCGGCGAGGTTAATACGCAGGCCGGATCGAAGCGAACCTTCAGTCCACTGCGACGCAAACAGTTTGATGCCACCAAGTCGTCGCTGAGCATTCCATCCCAGGCTTGGTGGATATTCAACTGCTCGAACGTCTCACGGCGAATGGCCCAGGATCCGCCCCAGACAATATGGTGTGAATCGCGGCCCAGCACGGCCATCACATTACAGTTGATCGCACAGACCAGATGGTTCGGCACGGTTGGCTTTTGGGGAATGAGCCAGCGATAGCCGGTAGTCGCTCCGATTTGCGGCAGGTAATGTTTGTAGATCGCCGCGCGGACCCAATACGGTTTCGGCCGGCTGTCGGAATCGAAGAAAGCCAGATGGCGGATTTCCGGCGTCAAATCGGCCGTTGCCATGCGGAGATTATGGACCTTTTGGCCACAGCCCTCGGCCTGGCCGGCAACAAGCAGTCGTGCCGGTGTCTGCGGACATGCGGCCATCGCCCGGCGGATCATCTGGCAAGCGGGGTCGCTGGTATCTTCGACAATGAACGTGACTTCGTAGTCCGGATAGTCCTGGGTCAATAAAGCCCGCAGGTTCTCTTCCAGATTGGTGTCGTGTCCTTTGCAGGGCGAGAACACATGTACCCGGCCAGTGGGCGCATAGTAGGATAGTTTCTTCAGCCGAATCAGGGCACGACGGCGGTGTTCGTAGACATTGATCGCCACCAGCAGGGACTGCACGATAGCAGTGCCAGCGAGAAAGACATAAGCGATCAGCCAGAGCAAATCCATTTTTGCCGCAATCCCGTGCGTGTCTCGCGGAAAAAACCCGGCATCCATTGCCGAGTTTCGAGGATCATAAGATAGCTAACCGGGGAATTTTAGTCAAGATCAAGGCCCGCGAACAAATGCCCGCGAAACTCGCCCTCTTCCTCCCCCCTGCCAAGACTAATCTTCCGACAGAAAAATTAGGGACAGAAAAATGGGAAGAATTAGTGAATCGAGCTGGCGGCATTCTGGAAAAGGCTGTTCGTTTTCGTTCCAAATGTCATGATTGCCACAAAGCAGACCATGATGATCATGGCCATCATGACGGCATATTCAACAGCGGTTGGACCGTCTTCCGCAACCAGAAACGACCATGTGGCCAAAGCAAATTTTCTCATCGATGTGCCCCTGTCCTGCGCGGACAACAGATAACGCGAAACGCTACGTTTACCTCCCACGAAGCGGGATCCCTTTTCGGTTCCCTGATCGAGCCGTCGATCAGGCGGCATCTATCGCTCCGAATCATTGTGCGCACAAACCTACCTAATTGACCCTAGCTTTAGGGAAACCCGTGGTCAACAAAGCACGTGATAAATTATGGACTTTTGCGGCTTTTCGTACTTCTTGCACGGACCCCGTCGCTAGATCCGTTATTACTGGATCAAAGCCCCCTTCCTCAAGCCGCTCTCTCGCTGAACGTCTCGATCTCCAATCGCACCAGTTCCACCACCAGCTCAGCCGGCGATTGCGGGCGCCGTAGCGGATCCTTGGCCAGCATCCGATGCACAAGTTCGGCCACGCGCGGCGGCACATGGGGCGCCAGGCGGCAAAGATTCGGGGGGGCTGTCTGTTTGTGCTCGACAGCCATTTGTTCGAGCGTCGCGCCTTCCAACGGCAACCGCCCGGCGAGCAACTGATAGAGCACGACGCCCAAGCTATAAATGTCGCTGCGGATGTCTGGACGATAGGTGGAACGGACATGCTCCGGGGCAAGGTAATACCCGGTACCGGCAATCGTCCGCGAGACTTCAGCACTCTCATCGCGATGCCGCGCGAAGCCGAGATCCAAAAGTGTTACGTGTCCCTGCGGTGAAAGGAAAATGTTGCTCGGTTTGACATCGCCATGCATCCAGCCCGCCTGGTCCAACGCACCCATTGCCTCGGCCGTTTGCCGGGCGATCCACAACACGGCCGGCGGATCGAGCAAGCGTCGTGCTGCCGTGTAGTCCTGGAGCGTGGCACCCTCCAACCACGGCATGACCAGAAATTGCGGTATGTGCTTGAGGTGCGATTCCAGGATTGCAATCAGGTGCGGATGTGAAACCTGACGGCCAACCAGGGCCTCCTGGGAGAGCATTTCGATGGCCACGTGGTCTTGCTGCCGACTTTCATGCAGCATTTTGACCGCATAAGCAGCCGCGCCGATGGATGCATTCACAGGGCGAGCGCGATAGACACTGGCCCACTGCCCATGCCTAACCCGTTCTAGCAATCGCCAGGTGCCAACTTGGGATTCCATACCGGTTCCATCGGTTTTTCCGACAGGGTAAATGAAGGCAGTCTTGCGGAAGGGCAAGGTAGGGAAGTTGCGTTGGCTTTTTCGGCTTCCGTCAGGTGGCCGAACCCGGACTGTACCGGCTGATTCTGAGATCACCTTCGACGCAGACATCTTGACGGGCATGGCGTGGTTCGGGTAGTGTCCAAACAGGCCAACCGATAGTTGACTCGCAGTGCTGTACCGACAAAACATAGTTTCTTCTAAGCCTATCTGCAATAAAGACTTAGGTTTGTGTTAGCCAAGAAGGTTTTAATAGTGGTTGTGACCGGTCTCCTGACCGAGCCACACCCCCAGTTTAGCATTTTTAATAGAAAACCGCCATGACCCCACGCCAACGTGTCCTCGCCGCCTTGAATCATCAGCAGCCTGATCGCGTGCCGATCGATTTCGGGGCGCATCGTTCTTCGGGCATTGCCGCAATCGCCTATCGCAAGCTGCGCAAGGCATTGGGGTTGCCCGAGCGGCCAATCCGCGTCTACGACCCGGTGCAGCAACTGGCGGTCATCGATGAAGACGTCCTGGAGCGGTTCCGTGTCGATACGATCGAGTTGGGTCGAGGGTTCGCGCTGGATGATAAGGATTGGGCCGACTGGATCCTGCCGGACGGTTCCCCCTGTCAGATGCCTGCTTGGGCCTCGCCCGAGCGAGAGCCGGGTGAGTGGGTCATTCGCTCGAAAAGCAGCGGCCGTGTGCTGGCGAAGATGCCCGACGGGGCACTCTATTTCGAGCAGTGCTACTGGCCGTTCCTGGAAAGCGACGACTTGGATCGGCTGCCGGAGGCATTGGCCGAAAACATGTGGTGTGCGATCCAGTCACCGCCTGGGCCGTTGGTTTCCGGGCCGGATGGGCTGCGGCTCTTTGCCGAAGGGGCCAAGGCCCTGCGGGCACGGACGGATCGGGCCATCGTCGGCCTCTTCGGTGGCAATTTATTGGAGGTCGGGCAGTTCCTTTACCGCATCGACAATTTCCTCATGCTGTTGGCCGCCGACACGGATCGGGCCAATGAGTTTCTCGATCGGCTCGTCGAGATCCATCTGGCGAACCTAGAAAAGTATCTTGCGGCCGTAGGCCCGTATATTGACATCATCGTCTTCGGCGACGACCTGGGGATGCAGAACGGGCCGCAGATGTCGCGGGCCATGTACCGCGAGATGTTCATGCCACGGCACGCTCGCTTATGGAAGCGCGCGAAGGAGTTGGCCGACATCAAGGTCATGCTTCACTCCTGCGGCGGCATTCGGCCGCTGTTGCCGGATCTGATTGAAGCCGGCCTCGACGCAGTGAATCCCGTGCAGATCACCTGCGCCGGCATGGACGCGGCTGGGTTAAAAGTTGACTTTGGCGAAAAAATCACCTTCTGGGGCGGCGGTTGTGACACGCGGTTCGTGCTCTCCAAGGCCCCGCGGGAGGACATCCAGCAGCACGTTCGCCGGCAGGCCGAGATATTGAACCGCAACGGTGGTTTCGTTTTCCAGCAGGTCCATAACATCCTGGCCGACGTCCCGCCGGAGAATGTCATCGCAATGTTTGACGCGCTGGGGCGGTAATTGCTATAATTCGAGAGAAAGGTCACATATTCATTACGGGAGTAGCGGATGCAGGCAGTCAAAGCGACTATTAAGAACGGCAATGTAACCCTGGAGCAGCCGGTAGACATCAAAGGCCCGGTCGAGGCGATTGTCATTGTACTCGATCCCGATCCTTGGAATGTTTTGGTTTGCGATCCTCGGCCGCGCCCGGCACTCTTGAAAGCAAGTAATGAGGCTCTGGAAGAGTTCCTTAGCGGGCAAACCACGCTTCTCGATCCGGACAACTTGACGTGAACTCTGTAGCGACGAAGCGATTCTGGAAGTTATACCATGCGCTGCCCGTCGAGGTACGGGCACAGGCACGCGACGCTTTCAATCTTTTTACTGCGGACCCGACCCATCCCGGGCTTTCACTCGAGCGTTTGCGTTGCGATCCCGACTCATGGGCAGTGCGGGTAAGCCGGAACTATCGAGCGGTTGCGCGGAAACAGGGAGAGACGATGGTCTGGTATTGGATCGGGGCGCACACCGATTTCGATCACCACTTCCCGGTGTAACTAGGTTCGGCGCGGGTCTCCTGACCCCGCCGAAACGTCCGACCGAAAGTCTCCTGCCATGAGTTGCTTAGTAAAGGGTAGCCTACAGAACTTACTTTCTTGACTGCCTTTCCCCCCTGAACCACAAGAAAGT
>Ga0194056_10002326_pt1 | contig 10042 bp, 10 predicted proteins | sample SepL4413m_MetaG_FD_155458 | JGI IMG/M metagenome (GOLD analysis project Ga0194056, IMG submission 155458) | Anoxic zone freshwater microbial communities from boreal shield lake in IISD Experimental Lakes Area, Ontario, Canada - Sep2016-L442-13m | ecosystem: Environmental > Aquatic > Freshwater...
ATTTTCGAGGCTGAGACGCCCAATTTTGACGAACTTTGGAAAAGTTATCCACACACACTTCTCGAAGCAAGCGGAGAAGCCGTTGGATTGCCTGATGGCCAAATGGGTAACAGCGAAGTCGGCCACACCACTATTGGTGCCGGTCGGATTATTTACACGGATTTTGTCAAAATCTCGAAAGCAATCAGTGAAGGCACTTTCGAAAAGAATGATGCTATTGTCGAATTATTTGAGCACGTGAAGAAACATAATTCGACTCTACATTTACAAACGCTAATAGGCCCTGGTGGCGTCCATAGCCACAGCAATCACCTCTATGCGGCCCTACGTGCTGCTAAGGCGGCAGGGATTACCAAAGTGGCGATTCATGCCTTTCCAGATGGCCGAGACACCCCACCGCAGAGTGGTGCTGGCTACCTAGCTGATCTCGAGGATATGATTGAGGAGCTCGGGATTGGTTTCATCGCTACGGTAACGGGCCGATTCTACGCAATGGATAGGGACAATAACTGGGATCGACTGAAGGTGGCAGAAGATGCAATTTTTCATGGCATCGGCTTATCTAAAAAAATGAAACCGTCCGTAGCTTTGCGCGAACTCTATCAGGAAGATATCGTTGACGAACATATGAAACCCGTCGTTTTTCTTGATCAAAATGACAAAACTTGGCAGATCGAAAAAAGTGATGGCGTTTTTGTCCTAAATTTTCGCTCCGACAGAGCTAGAATGTTAACAAAAAATCTTATCGAAAAACAAGAAAAAATGGACTTGTCTATTGTTACGATGACACAATACGATAGCAAGTTTCATTGTCTAGTTGCCTTCATGCCAGAAAAATCAGAGACCACTCTCGCAAGAGAAATTTCTGAAGCTGGCCTCACTCAAGATCACATCGCCGAAACAGAAAAGTTTGCTCATGCCACATATTTTCTAAATGGCGGAGACGAAAAACTGCACCAGAAAGAAAAACACACTTTGGTTGAGAGCCGTAAAGACATAGACACGCACGATTTGGCTCCCGAAATGAAGGCGGCTGAAATTACGGAGAAAACGATCGAAAGCATGAAGGATAAAACCGATTTCATCTTTGTAAACTACGCAAACCCAGATATGGTTGGACATACTGCCAACAAGGAAGCACTCCTCTCTGCGATCGGCTTTGTCGATCAGCAGCTACTAAAAGTGACTAAAGTGGCGATAGATAATGATTACACGATGCTCATAACTGCAGATCATGGGAATGCAGAAATATACTTTGACAAAGAGCATAATGAGAAGCACACAGCCCACACCACCGGTCCAGTTCCCCTCATTGTGGTTTCGAGAGACAATAAGCAAGCAAAGCTAGACGCTGGTAGTCTAAGAGATATCGCCCCAACCGTTCTCAGTATATTAGAGATAAAAGTCCCAGACTCAATGACAGGCAAAAACTTAATAAAATAATAGAGCTAACAATTGTCATTGCGAGGAGTGCAGCTTGAAACGCGGCAATCTATCGGTCTACGATATAAAAAATAGAGCCAATCGGCTCTATTTTTTATATAAGTAGCATTTATCTTATCTCGTTTGTCTGCCTACTAGGCTGATCCGCGCTAGCACTAAGCCAGCTCCAGACGCTCCAGAGAGCGAGAAGGATGGCAATGATTGCTAGGACAAAAATCAGAGTTTTTTTAGATTTATACTGCATATAGTTTTAAGACCAAACCTTTTTTCTTCAAACCATCAAGCCAGTCAGTAAATTTCTGTTCGATACTTCCACTCTTGGATTTAACTTTGATGATGTGCCAGCCGTATTCAGTCTTTACAGGTGTGGACATTTGGCCAGGTGCTGTCGCAAATGCGGCATCAGAGAAAGCCTCAACCATCTCGCCTTTTGCAAATGGCTCGAGCAAACCGCCGTTTGTAGCGCTAGAAGTGTCTTCAGAATATTTCTTAGCGGCTTCAGCAAAGTCTAGACCTGCGTTTATTTCAGTTACGATGCCATCAATCTTTGTCTTTGCAGCAGCAACAACTTCTGGAGTCGCAGCGCTATCGACTAAGATGAGAATGTGACTTGCAGTAACGCGAGTGATGACAGCTTTGTCCAAACCTTCGCGAAGCAAACGCACGTGAACAAGCTTTCTGAACTGGTCCGGAGTAAGACCGTACATGTCAGTAAGAGCTTTTTCAAACTTGTCCTGACCGCCAGCTCCCTCGATAATTGCGCTAATAGCATCGTCTTCATCTTTCTTCGTAATTTTTACCTTATGTGTGATTGCCTCAAACTCAACAACCTTGTTTGAAATTAGATCGTCAAAAATTTGTTGGTAAATTGGCTTATAATCTTCAATACCAGCTTGCGCGTATTCATAGTAATGACGAACATAATCAGTCTCGTGGAGATACTCACCATATGTGACCACGTCGTAGTTCACAACTGCGATTGGATAAGGCACAATTTTTGCGACGGCACGAACATTGTCGGCTTTTGAACCGTAGCCATAAATCATCACGCCATAATAAGTAACAGCGAACATTACTATTACTGCAAGAGCACTTAGAGCTTTAGTGAAATTTCGATAGCCGACAGAGTCAGTCAAATTCGCACAGTACTCACTAGAATTTTTGTGAAGACTTTTGGTTTTCGTGGCAACATGCTTTACTACTGCATGAACCTTTGAAAGATCTATCTTCTTGATCTCGAATTTGATTTTCTTTTTATCCATTTGTACTCCGATCTTAATTAAATAGATTATAGTTCATTCGCTTGTTCTAAACAAGACCGCCCCAGCTTGATGTCAGATAAACGAGAACTATCGAAATAAAAGTAAAAATTACGTAAGTGATGAATTTGTTATCTGTATGCTTTGCAAGGACGGTATAACAGAACCCCACAAATAAATAACAGATAGCCGAGATGATCAAGCTCTGACTAATCGGATTTATCAGGAAATAGCTAAGGACGAGAAATACTTCAAGAACTATCAGCGAAAAGAGAACGAGATAAATAGTACGTTTCTTGCCCAAGATGCCGATTCGATGCTCGGTGTAGGAAAAAAGATAGCCAAAAACTAGAAGGATCGCCAGCATGACAATCCAGACAGGGAGTGCCAGCTGGAACAAAAATATATAAAAAGAGTACGAGACCATGAAGGACATAAGGATCAGAATAAAGATGGCCGAGCTCTCTCTCCAAATAGAAACAAGTCCGACCAAGGAGATTATCGAGATCAAAACGATCAAAGTAGTGACACCACTATTTTGCAGATAAAAAGTAAGGAAGCCCCAAGCAAGAATTAAGGTCAGAAGTATTTTTCGTACAGTTTGATTGTGAAAAAAAGACATATTATCTAGTTTTTAGAAAGCGACTTGTAGTCACTTCCGATGATCAGCTGCAGGTCTGGACCGTCTGCTGATATCTTAGTTTTCTGGACGACGCTACAATTATATTTTACCTTGAGCATTGCGATTGCATCTTTTTTTACATTACCAGAATAATCGTAAATAACGGTTTTTTCGACAATTTCTTTGCTGTTTGCGACCAAGGTGATTTGTAGTAGCGTTTCTTTTTTTAGCTCAGTGGATATAGTGCCGGCGAGACCAACGGTCTTCGTGCTGTTCAGAATCTCAATTGTTGCTGGAGCCTCAGCCTTGACGACTGTGGCGCCTGATACGATACCTATCGAAAAGATATTTTTAACTTCTTGTTGAATATGAAGGAAATTGCCGTCTTTTGGTTTCAGATAATAGAGCTTATCGACAGGATCGTTGAAGTCGACTAAGTCACCGTCAACACCATTTGATAATACCTTAGATACAGTACTACTGCTTGGAATTTCGCCCATCACGGCGATCGCCTCTTTTAGCTCAGCTGGAGACAAATCGGTTCGAACACTGTCGCTCAAGGCATTTATCACATCAAGAAGTTTTTTTGGATTTGCAAGAAGTCCAGATTTCGCGGCCTTATCCTTCACCGCAGTGATAATCTTTTGCTGACGAGCTGCACGATCAAAATCAGAAGTGGACTCTCTGGATCTAGCATACTTCAGCGCAGTTGCACCATCAAAATGCTGATTGCCAGCCGCAACCTTGAAGGTCACGTAGTCTTTCATATTGTCCGCAGGATAGCTTCTGTCGACAATCGCTTTGTCAACATAGACGTCAATTCCACCGAGCTGATCGATAATCTTTTCGAAGCCCGAAAATTCTACAGAGACAGTGTATTGAATTGGCTGATCTAGGATTTTAGAAATAGTCTCCGAAGAGAGCTTGGCGCCAGCCTGGAGTGCATCGTTCTTGCAGCTGTCAAGATTTTTCTTTGAGCAATTCTTCGACATATAATTGTTGTAACCATCCGCAAAAGCAGAGTTTACTTTTTCTGTTCCATGCCCAGTCACGGTGACTTGCAAGTCGCGAGGGATCGAGATCATGGCGGCTTTCTTGTCAGAATTTTTTATGCTCAGCAAAATGATAGAGTCAGAAAGAGTTCCACCAGGATGGTTCGTGCCACCCATGCCAAGAAATAAAATATTGGTGCGGCCATCGACCTCCTTCAAGGTTTGAGTTCCGTAGAGAGTCTTTAGCAGGTTTGAGCCGGTAATACCGTTTTGAAATATTTTTGATCCAGAAAACATCGCGCTAACTAAAAAATACGCGATCGCGAGAACAAGTACACCAAGCGAAATAAATGTAATTTTGCCCGCTTTTGTCTTATAAAAACGAGGTTTCTTTGTTGTTAAAGACATATCAATATTTTCCATTTTATTGTTTATATTCATTCTGAGATTAGTTTAGCAAATTAGTTAGTTACAGTCTAGCTTTTGGCTTGGTGATCAGTGGTTCTCTGTCATAATAAGGCAAAACTGGCGATACAAAAGTTCTTGGTAATAAAAGAGAATAATCAGGAACATCTTCAATCTTATACCCAATGATTGGAATATTCAAAGCAAGTGCCATCGAGTTTGCGATAGTCACACCTACGCGAACACCAGTATACGAGCCAGGACCGACACAAACGATAATTCCCTGCAAATCAGAAAGCTTTTTCCCTACAATTTCATCAATCCAGGAGAGCATAATTTCTGATTCGTTTCGCGCCATTGTTTTTTCATATTTGCTAGATACAATAAAATTTCCATCGAGAATTTCGATGACGTTTTCGCTGCTAATTGTATTTATTTTTAGATACATACCTATAAGGCTTCCGTGATTTTACGTTCTGTTTCCGAAAGATACTCGAACTCCAAGAGAAGAACCCTGTCTTTCAGGATCGAGATAATAGTCTCTGGCCACTCGACAACGATCAGATTTTTTTTATCTTCGAGAAATTCGAAAAAACCGATTGACTCTAGGTCTTCGACAGTAGAAAGTCGATAACAATCGATATGAACTAGCTGATCAAACTTATCAGATTTGAGTATTGGATAACGCTTCAGAATCACAAATGTCGGGCTGGTGACGATTTTCTCAACTCCGAGAGCCTCGGCCAGATATTTGGTAAAAGTCGTCTTACCACTGCCCAAATCCCCTTTCAATGCCAAAAGCTGACCTGGTTTCACCATCTTGGCGATGGTTTTGGCAAACTCTTTCGTGTCTTCTTCGTTGTGAGAAATAAATTCCATAATATGAAAATTGAAATTGATAATACTAATACTATTTTTTCACTTCCACCAGCAACTGGCAAGTAGCTAGAGGTAAGATAATCAGGAGATGAGATTGTAACATCTTCGAGCTTAAATGGCAATATTCTGTACTCATTTTTGTATACAGAGACGATTCCAGCAATAGCAAAAAAGTCACCAACACCCATAGATGGTTTGTCTATTCCGGTCGCTTCACGAATAATAATTTTTACCGTTGTAGCGCTTACTGGATCTTCGAGATAAAAAGTGTCCCCTGAAGTTTTGGAAATTCTGCCTTTGACTTTTACATACTGATCAAGATATGCCTCACTTACCTCGCTGATAGGAACATTTTTTGGTGAAACTATCTGATCTGAAGACTTGAGAACCACGTCGCCAACAGCTTCAGTCTTGATCCTCCCTGACGTTGAGGGAATTCCCGAAACTTCAACCAAATCACCTTCCTTGATGGCTGGATATTCACCATGGTAATTATATATCTCATATCCCTTAGAATCTGCTTGGAGACAGAAGATCTGGTCTGACAAAATTCCAGGCCAAGCAGTCACTCGCCCAGAGACCACTGTTTTCTCAGCCGATGCAGTACTTGTGGCTACAGCTGCTTTGATTATTGCTGTATCAACAAATTGGTTTTCCTTGCCTGGAGTCGACTGATCTGTCCAGAGCCAAACGCCGCTGATCAGCGCGTAGCTGTCATCTTTCTGACCCTTAGCATAAGTAGTACCCGACTTGAGATCGCCATTTGGATCAAAAAGTCTAGCGCTGTCAGTATCGTTATTTAGAAATATTCCAGTTAGACTGTGGTAAAAAGAAAGATAACCGCTTGCGGCGATCTCGACACCCGCAGGTATCATATAGCTGCTGCTTCCACCTTCCGCATCGTCCAAGATCCAGCCACTTAGATCAAAAGCTTTGTCAGTCTTATTATGGATTTCGATAAATTCTTCATGTGATGCGTCGGCAGGATATGGCATGAGCTCTGAGAGTTCAAGCGAGTCTGAGTAGAGAGGTTTTTCATACTTTGCAAATGGTGTTGGCGTACTTATTTCAACAAAATCTAGCGAACAATCATCTGTATCGCCGCCAAGCTCTTTTCTCTCGAGCGAGTGAGCATGTTCTGCCCCTTTGTTTGGGATAATTCCCGGATAAGTTGAGCTCCCCCACGAGACCGAATCGATTTCATTGCCAGCCACGTCGACTATAGCCACGTAATCACTTACGTTTGCTAAAGTAATCGACATTCCAGCCAGATCAGGATCAGCGTCATACATAGTATGAAAACCTGTCTGATCTTTTGCAATTACAAAGAATGATTTTGGAGATACCTTGACAGCAGGAATTGTAAACGACGTATCAGAATCAGACAAAATAGTATAATTTTCGAGATCAATCGTAAGATCGGTTGGATTATACAGCTCAATCCACTCTTCTTTGCTGTCAGTGCCAATAGTGTCATAGTAAACTTCGTTGATCTGAAGATGAGGTGAGGCAGCAAGAACTTCAATGTTAATATGAAAAATAGAGACAAGCGTAATCACTAGTACTAAGACGTAGATCTTCTTCATGCACCCTCCGATTTATATATCAGATTATAAGCATTGCATCGCCATATGAGTAGAAACGATATTCGTTTTTTATTGCGTCTTCGTAAGCTGCTCTGATCCTATCAGTACCCGCAAAGGCCGAAACAAGCATTATCAGAGTGGATTTCGGTAGGTGAAAATTTGTGACAATGCCACCGACGATCTTGAACTTATAACCAGGGTAAATATAAATATCAGTCCAGCCAGAAAGAGTATCAAAAGATTTATCGCTGATGGATTCAAGAATTTTTTCATCCGAGAAGATATATTCGAGCACTCGTGTCGAGGTGGTGCCAACGGTGACGATCCTTCGTCCTGCTGCTTTGGCGGTAACTAGCTTATTCACCACTTCTTTCTTGATAGAGAAAAATTCTCGATGAATTTGGTGCTTGGTGATGTCGTCCACCTTCACTGGTGCAAAGGTTCCAAGGCCCACATGAAGTGTCAGCTCCTCGACTACAACACCTCGTGCTGCAAGATCGGCAAAAACTTTTTCGGTAAAATGAAGCCCAGCCGTAGGCGCCGCCACACTGCCACGCTCCTTTGCATAGACTGTTTGGTAGTTTTCCTTATCGCTCTTTCTCCGGCTATCGCCGTCAGTTCTCTTGCTCTCAATATATGGCGGGATGGGTACATTACCGATCTTCTCGACTTCATCGAAAAATGGCTCACCATCAAGATTGAATTTTACAATGTAGCAATTTTCAATTTGCTCAAGTACCTTACATTTAAGAGAAGAATTATTAAATATGATGGTTGCACCGATTTTCAAACCTTTTCCAAGAACCTCCCACTCGCCGAGAAGCTTTTCATGATTTAGAAGAATTTCGACTTTGCCGCCTGTTTCCTTCTTCATGCCCACTAGTCTTGCCGGATACACTTTAGAATTATTCAAGACCAAAATATCCCCAGCTTGGAGATATTTGCTAAGATTAAAAAATTTATCGTGTATGATCTCGTTATTCGATTTGTCGAGGATCAGCAGCCTGGATTCGTCTCTTGGCTCGGCTGGGTAGTCGGCGATCAGTTTTTCCGGCAATTCATAATCAAAATCAGAAAGATTCATTCGTTTCCTTACTTTAAGTCAACCTCTTTCCCCTCAGTAAGCTCACCCTCTTCGATTTCGTTTGTATTTACAACAGAAGCAGGTTTTGGGGCCGGCATTTCGTTCTTTTGTACAGATACTGGCTTTTTGGTAGCGGCGATACTCTGGTCCACAGCGAGCGAGCCAGGAGTTGGCATCACTAGCTTCGCCTGGACAAGTCCACCACTCTTCAATCTGTCAGCCATAGTTGTCTGGCTCATCAGCTCTTTTGCCTGAGCCTCGATATCTTCTATGTCCATCCCTCGGTCTGGCTCTGCTTGTTTGCTAATATCAGCTGCAACAGCTGTCGGTGTCCCATCTTCTGTGAGCGGCTCGATGTGTGCCTCGTGCAGATTTATGATCTGCTTTGCAACCGTATATGGATTTGGAATAGCTGAAAAAGTGAAATTTTCACGTTCACCAGCTGTCTGAATATTTACGTCGCCGAAGTGTAGCAGAGTGGCAAATATTCCCTTTACCTGCGCATTTACATCTTGTACCTGATGAAGGTGAAGCTCGGAAATTTTACGATTAAACAAGCCAGCTTGATCAATGTCGACAATCCTGTGGTCGGTCACGATATAAACGTCTAAATAGTAGCTGATGAAGCCGATAAGCTGAACGCCCAAGGTAAACATACAGTAGATTGCCAAGCCGCCGATTATCATTGTGCCCGTTTCATATGGAATGCTGGCAGAATTAGCCGACCAATACATAAGAACAGCGATTATTGGCAAGATCATCAGTATTCCAGTGATCGCAAAGGGAACGTAATTCCACCAGTGTTTGCGTACCAGCAAAAATACTTTTTCACCCTGCTCTTGGCTTGGAAAATATTTGTCTGAAGTTTTCATTTATCCTCCAAAAGCTCGAAAGCTGATTATTGAGGCTGAGACAACTACGACAGCGATAGAAATCACCGAATAAATCACGATGATAATCTTCGAGAGGTCGCCAGAGTAGCCAAAACGCCACAGATGGTAGATGCCAGCAGCACTAAATGCAATAAAAACTAATGTGATTGCGATATATATACCAACAAGAACGCTATTCATTATTCTAGTCTTCTTTCTTTTTTTGACTCAGCGCAGCCACAAATGGATGAAACATAGACTGCGTGATTTCTTGCATAATTCCGGCCCATCCAGAATCCTTTGCGAAAATCTTGATAATAAAAATTTAGGTTATAATCTAGCGCCTTTTCATTTGCCACTTCGAGGATCTCATCATGATTTTTGTATGGCGAACAGAGCATCGTGGTCGTAAAAAAGCCGGCTTTCATCTTCTTTGCTTGCTCGATCATCCTCTGTACCAACAAAGAATTGCATAGCTGGCAACGTCTTCGCTGATAACGATCGTGATCGGAAATATATTTCAAAGACTCCTTGTCCTTGTAGGGAGCAATGAGGCTGGTGAATTCTGTTGTTTCATACTCAGGAATTATGAGCTTGATTTCATTTTCATCACAATACTTCTCCAGGTCGCCTAGTCTCTTCGCGTACTCTTCGAGACTATCAATCTGAGGATTATAAAACCAAGCGATCGGCGTGAATCCGGCCTTTGTGAGCTCAGAAAAAACGTGGCTAGCGCAAGCCGTGCAACAAGTATGGACTAAAATTTTTTTGTTTTCAGACACCATATAGTTATTAAAAAAGAGTCGTTTGATTTCTCGAGTCTTTAATCACCAAATGTTTATATGCCAAGCTTGTAATTATTCTACCACGATTTGTTCGATTGATAAAGCCAAGCTGCAA
>Ga0194056_10002328_pt1 | contig 10038 bp, 11 predicted proteins | sample SepL4413m_MetaG_FD_155458 | JGI IMG/M metagenome (GOLD analysis project Ga0194056, IMG submission 155458) | Anoxic zone freshwater microbial communities from boreal shield lake in IISD Experimental Lakes Area, Ontario, Canada - Sep2016-L442-13m | ecosystem: Environmental > Aquatic > Freshwater...
GTGTGTACAATAATTATTTACTCTTTTTTATTAATTTGAATAACACAATAAATAAACTCTTTTCGAGTTCTATTTTTTGTGTTAATGTATATATTGTATGATAAATGTATCGCATTTTATAGTGAAATATACATAAAAATGAGTAGTATTAAAAATAACATTAAATATCAATTTAACTTTGCAAAAGACATCTTTTGGCTTTTTGGAATTGTCTGGAAGAAATATAAGTTATCTATTGTTTTATTGGTTATAGTTTCAACACTTATAGCGCTTGTATCACTATTTCAAGCTTTTTCAAATGGTTATTTGGTGGATGTTATAGTCAACGCCGTAAAACATCAAGATCGAAATATTAATATTATATTAGCATTTATTCTTGTTGGTGCATCTCTCATTGTTCCTAGTTTTTTGTATATTATTCAGAATTTTCTAGAAAGAAGAGTATATTTTTTTCTTACAAAGACTTTTGATTTAATGCTTATAGAAAAAAGGATTGATTTGGATATTCAACAGTATGAAGATAGTGAATTTAATAATTTTGTAAATAGAGTTAATGAGAAAGGAATATTTATTATCGGAAATTTTCTTACAAATTTATTTTTTGATTATCAAAGTATTATTACGGTTATATTTTCTTCTTTTATAATTGCTAGACAATCTTTAACTATATTTTTCGTTATTTTTATCTTTTCAATGCCCGAGCTAATTGTCAGTATGATCTATGGGAAAAGAGGATGGTATATTTGGGGTGATGTAGTAGATGCTGAAGATAGGAGGAAATATTGGTCTATTAAAGGTTTTGTGGAATCGCTTTCTTCACTTACTGAAATTAAGCTTTTTGGGCTTAGGAAAAAATTTACTTACCTTATTGATAACTCTATATCTAAAGTTGAGGAAAAACAGAATCAAAATGAGAGAAGTTATTTGATCAAAAAAGTTTTTACTACCATTTTGAGTCAGACAGTTTTACTCGGTACGGTAATATTTTTTGTTGAAGAAGCTATTGCTGGTAGAATAGAGGTTGGTACTGTTATATTTTTATTTGGAGGCATGGTTGGATTTCAAAATTCTTTAACTGCTTTGTTTACTAGTATTGGTAAACAACAGGAAGATAGACTTTACATACATGATGTATCAACGTTCCTTAAAACAAAAGGTATAATTAAAGATGGAACCGAAAACCTTCATTTAGATATTTGTCCAGAAATACAATTTGAAAACGTTTCATTTTCTTATCCAAATACCCAAAGAAAAGTTTTTGAGTCACTTTCCTTAACAATAAAACCGGGTGAGAAACTCGCACTTGTTGGTTTGAACGGTGCAGGAAAAACCACATTAATAAAATTGCTTTGTCGTTTCTATAATCCACAAGAAGGAAGGGTATTAATAGACAAAAAGGATTTAAAAGATATTAAGATACATTCTTGGTATGATAAAATCGGAATATTGTTTCAAGATTTTGCAAAGTTTGATTTTCCAAAAGTTGGTGATCTCGTTAGTTTTGGTAGAGTAGAAGAAGAATATAATAAAGATAAAGTTATTGATAGTATTAAAAAGGCTGATGCTGTTTTTGTTGAATCTTGGAATAATAAATATGATCAACAGTTAGGTAAAACATTTAAAGATGGAATTGAACCATCGGGCGGTCAGTGGCAAAAGCTTGCCATTGCACGACTTTTTTATCGTGACTCAAAAATCTTGATTCTGGACGAACCTACATCCTCTGTTGATGCAAGTGCAGAAGCAAAAATATTTGAATCACTAGAGGCTCTTCCAAAAGATAAGACTGTAATACTTATCTCACACCGTTTTTCGACTGTAAGAAACGCAGATAGAATAGTTGTGATAAACGAAGGAAAAGTCATTGAAAATGGAACACATGAGGAACTGGTTGCTATTAATGGTGAATATGCAAAACTATTTAACTTACAAGCAGAAGGATATAAATAATCATAGAAAATATTAAAACTTAGAATAAAAAATATGAAAAGAGAAATCAAATCTACCATGAAAACTCGACAGTCTGGAATTGTACCTTATATCTATAGAGATTTAGACAATACGGATGAAATAAAAGATAAAAAAATTAATCATGTTCATGCTTATTGTTTTTGTGGTGATAAATTAGTATTGGTTTATGCTGACGAAAAGAAACTTTGGACCCCAGCCGGTGGTGGTATTGAAGCTGGTGAAAGTGTAGAAGAAGCTGTTATCCGCGAAGTAAAAGAAGAGACGAATATGAAAGTCTTGAAGCAAAAAATCATCGGCTATCAAGAAATTTTTGAACCAAATAAAACAGTTATTCAAACTAGGTCAATCTGTATTGTTGAGCCATATGGTCCTTTTGTTTCAGATCCGGATGGTGATATCACAGAAATTAGACTTATTGATCCAAAAGACTACAAAAAATATTTTGATTGGGGTGAAATTGGGGATTATATAATGGAAAGAGTGTTAGAAATATTTAATAGAATAAATATATGATATACACCTTAAAGAAGAAGGAGGACAAATTTATTGATAAAATTTACATGGATTCTATGAAGGATCTTAATAAGTTTTATGGTATAGGCTGGAAACATGGTAGACCTAGTGTGATTATTGTTCAGAGTAGAAAAGAGATAGATGAAATAAAAGATATGAAGTCCGAACGCTGGATAGTTGGTTGGACTTACAGTAACAAATTAATTTTTGTCTTAGATAGAAAGAAGTTTGGAAAAGAAAGTAATCATAAATATTTTACCGATAAGACTTATGAAGCTCTTCTTAAACACGAAATCAGTCATGCTTTTTATTCTATACTTTCAAGCAGAAAAACTAGTCCAAGATGGTTGTGTGAAGGTGTGGCTATATATACATCAGGACAAAATAAATTTAAAAAACCCATTACTAAGTTTAATAATTTTTTGAGTTTTTATGATAATGGTGGTGGTGATATATATTATGAATCTGGTTTTGCTATAGAGGTATTGGTTAAAAAATATGGGAAGAAAAAATTATTAAAATTAATTTCAAGCCTTAAAACTGTAAGAAATAAGAATGATTTTTCTAAACTTTTTAATAAAATTTATGGTTTCCGTCTAAGTTATAAGAAATTTAATTCTTTGTTAAAAGAGATAAGATGAAGAATAACTTACCTAAAGTGATTTTTAAACAAATGCCATTAGAACTTGAAACAGAAATGTTTTTGGATTTTTTGGATACAAATTGGGCGAGTAAAATCATGGATGAATTCCCTGAGTTTTTAAAGATAAAAAGTATTATTGATGAAAAAGGTAAAAAAGAAGCGATTGAAAAAATAATTATTCAAATCAGAAAAGAACTTAATGAAAAAATGGTCACTGGTTTAAAGAACATTAAATCTGAATGGCAAAAAGTTGAAGAGGAAGTTTTTAAATCATTATCAAATATAATTCAAACGGATTGGCCAGAAAAAGAAATCACTGCTTATATATCGATAAATCCTATATGCCCGAGATTTCTGGATTCATTGAGTTTTTCTGTATCTCCTGATAATAAAAATCCAAACATAATAATTGCCCACGAAATATCCCACTTTTTATACTTTAAAAAGTTTAAAGAAATTTTCCCTGAAATTGGAAAAGATAAATATGAATTTCCAAATAAAGAGTGGATCTTAAGTGAAATAATTACACCAATTATTTTAAATGATACTCGGATGATTAAGATTCTTGGAAAGGGTGGTGGTTTTTATTCAGAACACTTAAAGCTTAAAGTTGATGGAAAGCCATTAACTCAAATAATTCAAGATCTCTATGATAAACACGTCTTAAAAGTGAATAATTTTGTAGGTTTTATTAAAGAAAATATGAAAATATTAAGGCATTTAATATGATATAATTACCATATGCATATTAAAGACTTTGATTCATACGAATTTTCTAAGAGGGAAATAATTGGTGTTCCAGTTTATTATAAAAACATGCCTTGGGCTCCGTGTATAAATATTCGGGTAGTTTTTAATACAGGTGCTTTTAATGATCCTATTGGAAAGGAAGGGTTATCTCATTTTTTGGAACATATGATTTTTGACGGTTCTAAAATATTACCTAATAAAAAATCTATAGAGGAGTGGAAAAAGAAGTATTCATTAAACACTTGGAATGCATGGACTAATTTTTACAACACTTGCTATTGGCTTAAGTGTTTGCCAGAAAAATATACAGATACTTTGTCAGGTATGAAAGATATGATTTTTAATCCATTATTGCGACCAGAGGATATTGAACATGAAAGAAAAGTTATTATGCAAGAAGCGTGGAATAGCTTTTTAAATGAGAAGCATTTGTCTTATTGTAAAGAATTCTTAGAAAAAGTATTTTCTGGTCATACACATGAGAGATTTGAAACCGCTTTAGGTTGGCCAGATACAATATCTAAAATTTCTCAAGAAGATATTAAAACTTGGCATAAGGAAAATTATGGTATAGGTAATTTTTATATTGTTTTGTCTGGGGCTGTAGAAGAAAAGCACATTGATGAATTAAAAGTTTTTTTGAAAGATTTGCCCAGTGTCACAGTAAGTTCACAAAAAGAACCATCAGATACATTCAATAAACCATTACAACAGAAAATTATAAAGACAGCCGATGAAATAGGTGAAGTAAAAGAGCAGGTGGAGATATCATTATATAGGATAGGAAAGAACAAGACTTATAAAGAAGGAGAAATAAGAAACATTTCTCAAAGGTTTATTTATGATTTATTGAACGAACGACTAAGGACAGAAAAGGGTATTTGCTATGGTGTCAGTGTTAATATTTGGAATCAGAATACTTTTTTCCAAATATTTTTAAATGTAAAAACTGAAGAGAAAAATATCGAATTGGTTGAAAAAGAGGTTGGAAATATTATGGGTGAAATTATAAATAAAAAATGTGAAAATAAATTCGATATTATTAAGAAATTATACTTAGAACAGATAAAATCTAGGGAAATATTATCATTTGAGATTACTGATTCAACTCTCCGTGAAATATCAAGATATGATGGTCATATAATTACAGAGAAAGAACAACTTGAAATGGCAGAAAAAGTTTCTTACGAAGATGTAGCGGGTTTTGTTAAATGGGCTTTTGATCCAGAATATTTATTTACCGAAATCATTCTTCCGTCGAGGAAGTCATAAAGAGACCTATTATTACTACTTAACTCCTGTAGTAGATTTTGTCGTTAAAAAACTAATCTTGCGGGTATTCTAGACCATTAAATTGACTCATTATTTACAATCGTTTGTTATACGCCTATATTACAGGTGCTTTTTAGGATAACCGATGACAAAATTCACTACGGGGTTGACAAAGTAGGTGCTTTGGGTGTATAATAATAGATAGAAAGGTGGGGTATGTGTCTTACCGAATCAGTTTGTGTGTTCCTCTCAAGAAAGGATTCAGATGAATATGTCCTCAAAGTTGATGATGATTGCTCTGGTTTCGATGGTCTGCTTCGCAAACGGTGTTCATGCCGAAGATTCCAGTGAGTCCAATTCGGCGATGCAAGTCACTTACGGCGTCGGCATCTACTCGAAGTACATGGGTCAGTGGAGCGGGTATGTTTTTGACAACCGCCCCAGCATCCAGGGTGATATCGGTGCAAGTTTCGCAAATGGGATCTACCTCGACGTCTGGTTTGCTCGGCAGATCGGCCCTGAGAAGGATGATACCTGCGGAAACGAAATCGACTTCACAGTCGGCTACGCCACGGAAGTTCTGGGGTTATCGGTCGATACGTCATTGACGTATTATGACTGCACTCCGGTACTCGATGGACGTGCGAACAATATCTGGGCACCAGTCGTCAAGGTTTCAAAGACTTATGGTGGTGAGAGTGTCTCGGTATCACCGTTTGTCCGAATGGAAGTGGACATCCCGGATGCTGGAAGTTCTTTCAGCGGGGGTACATTTACTTCAGGTGGTGCGGAAGCAAAGATTTCCTTGATGAAGGATCTGAACTTCTGTATGTCGTCATATTTTACGTTCGACAACGGAACATATGATGGCGACCAAAATGTGCTTTTCGGACAGACGGCGTCGCTTCAGTATGCAATCGGTGGTGTTACGATTTCGCCGACATTTCTGCTGACGACTCCGATCGAATCTGACGCAAGCAGGAAAACCGAGACCTGTTTTGGTATCTCGGTGAAAGGGGCGTTCTAAGCTACGGCGATGAACTCCCTGAAGGGCCGGCGACATGTGTTCGCCGGTCCTTTTTTTAATTGTAAAATATAAATATACAATTCATATTTTTTATTGAAGTGATATTATTAAAACCATTAATTATAATAGGAAAATTTTTTCATGCATATATATAGCCATAATATTACCACTTGACAAAGTAGGTGCTTTGGGTGTATAATACTTGGTAGATGTAATCGCCGGCTTAAGTGAGCCGGTGAGTTGAGATCGTAAAAACCAAAGGAGGTGGGTAGTGAATACTCGCTTAGCAAAGACCATCGTCGGATGGGGGACGGCCACTACAGTATCCATCATTATCGACGATGTCCTTTGGACACCGGCGATACTTATGTTTGGACCGCTTGTCGGTGGACTTGTGATGATGGGTGTAGCACTCGTCGCTAATCTTATGCTCATCTGGGCATATGACACACTCAAGCAGGACTTTCTGAGCTTCGAAGCCATGAGAGAAATGCAGGAGTCAGAGCGAAAGGGTTTTTGGAGGCGGTTACTTGTTAAGGCCATCAAGGCTGGAAAGGTACCCGCATTCATTGCACTTTCGTTCTATGATCCCTTTTTGGCGGTCATCTTCATGAGGAAGTCAGCTAATGCATTCAAGATGACAAAGCAGGACTGGATGAATTTTGGTCTTGCAATGTTGATTGCTTGTGTTGGTTGGACTATGATTTGCTCTGGTGCAGCTTGGATAATCAAGTATGCGTGGGGCATAATGTTCGGTTGAAAGACCGAGAAACCAAACGGCGAGGACTCTGTCCTCGCCGTTTTTATTTTTTGCCCATAAGGTGTATAATGTTTTTATGACTTTAGATGATATATATACACCGCTTGAAGAAGCAAAAAAGGAGCTTGAAAAGAGGTGGAATGATAAAGAACTAAAAAATATAGTAGGGGAATATCTGGAAGATAACATACCTTTAATAATAAGGGATGAACCAAAAGCTATTTGTACATTTCATGTGGCTACTCCAAATTGGGCCTTTTTTCATTTTTGGGAAGAATCTAATAGAGCCGATTTGAAACCTTTAGTTTTTGAATACTTGGATGATTTATTTGTAACAACTAATTTTGACAAAGCTTCTTTAGCAAAGATGGTTTTTTATCATGGTAAAAATGACCATGGAGATATGATTACAAGTCATGAAAATGTAATTGATTTGTGTGGAAGACACGAAAAGAAAAAAATAAAAGATATTGAAACAGTTTGGGGAGAAAATTTTGTTGATTTTCATCATAGAGCAATTAAAACTTTTTATGAGAATATTGAGATTCATGATGGCTCAGATTGGTATCATAAGATGGGGAGAAATCCGACAGAATATTATAAATATGTTTTTGCTCTTTATATAAGAAATGGAATTTTATTTGAAAATTATCTTTTGACTAGTAAAGAAAAGAAATTCACAGAAGAAATACTTCTACCAGCCTTTGAATTTGTTTGGAAGAAATTCGGAGTTAAACCACTTATTGTTCCTATTTCTCCTCAAGACGAAGCCGATAAAAAACACTGGTGGTGCTATCCAGAATTTATAAAGATTTTGATTGGGGGGAAGAAAAAGTAATCTTTATTGGTGGTTGTATCCAGGACATATTAAAGAACACGTAGATAAGAAAGAGAAAAATAATTTATAAATAATATTATTAAATATGGATCAAAAAATAAAAATAGCATTAGAAATACTCGATGATGAAATAAAAGGAGATGTTAAAAATGCTTTGCAAAAAATGCATGAAGATTATTCTATGACATGGGTATATAAGAATAAAAAAGGAATTCTTTTTCCTTATATTACTTCTGAGAATATAAAAAGTGAATTAAATGAAGTTTATAATTTTCCAGAAAGAAAATATGATATTAAAAATGTTTGTTCGTCTGAGAAATGTGTTATCATAGAAATGATTGAAAGTTATTATGATCCAGAAGATAAAAAAACCTATAGAACACCCCAAATAATAGTTTTGGAGTATAAAGATAATAAAATTAGAACAGGTAGACACTATTGTGATCCTCAAATATCCTATCTGAATTTATCTGAAGAGACTCTTAACAAAATTTATAAATAAAAAAAGCTCGTCTCCTTTGAAACGAGCCTGTGTTTGAAATAACCCATTAAAATTAATGAACGAGTACTTCATGATTAGACAGACACCCGTAATGTTTTTTGTCCATCATGGGGACCTTATCTCCAGTGATGGAAGTAAATCCTCCCGAAGCATACCAGACTTCGGCCGAAAGTATGCTTGAAGCCAGGAACTCGCGGTGAAAAATGTTCCAACTCGAGTAGAGTCGAGCAAAATCAGCGCGTAGACTTCCAGGAAGATTCTCTTCCAACACCACATTTGTACAACCCTTGTCCGCACTTAAACGGAGATTGTCGATCGTTGTGTTGAGAGTGGCTGTAAGACTAATGAGATCAAGGATTTTATCCTTGAACATCGATAGACTTGCGTAGAATGAACCGTTGAGCATGACCGACGACATTGAATCCCATGCCGTCTTGTCAACCATACCCATCCCTGCCAATCTTTGACCAAGTTTGTCGAGGTCAATTATGTGGAGAGTGGGTAGGTCCTTATAACCCAGTCTGTCCATTTTGTCCTGGAGCAACACGATGTTACACATGACTTCAAGCAGAGACTTACGTGAAAGAACGAGATGGTCACAAATACCATCAACGGTACCACGTCCGCCACTGAGTTCTGCGAGAATCAAATCCTCGAGACACACATTGGCCATTTCCAATTCGATACATGCGATACTAACCGCACGTGAGAGTCTTGTAGAAAGATCAATATAATTTCTACAAGGTTGATGGTTTTTACCACCCATACTGTTACCTCATTTTTTAAGGAACTCCTACGAAATTGTAGGCTTATTCCTTAAAAAGCATATCACGTTTTTATAATATAACAAGTTGTTGGTTTTACTTTTAAAATAGTTTATAATATTCCATATATGATAAAGAAACATTTACCATCTGTTCCGAAATTGGTGATAAAAGATACTGGTAAATATGGTCGCGGGGTTTTTGCTGGAGAAGATATCAAAAAAGAAAAAAAAATTTATATTTTGTCTGGTCCGACGATGACCACAAAAAAGTTTGCTGAGATGGTGAATACAGACAAGGAAAATATAGACGACCCGTTGCAGGTTGGAAAAAGGACATATATAAATTTGGATAAAACTTCCAGGACTTTTAATCATAGTTGTAATCCTAATACCGGTTTAAGGAAAAGAAGTGAACTTTTTGCCTTGATAAATATTAATAAGGGTGATGAGATAACTTATGATTATTCTTCTACTATTGCACCAACTGAATTTAGAATGAAATGTTGTTGCGGTTCAAAAAACTGTAGAAGAATTATAGGAGACATAAGGTCTATACCTGATGATAAATTATCTTTTTATAAAGAAGAGGGTGCCCTACAGAGATATATGAAAATAATTGTTAGACAATTAGAAAATAATACTTATAAAATTCCAAATTACGAAATAGAATTATTAGAATCACTTAAAAAGACTGACAATCTTTAGTGATATGATATACTCATATATTATAAATAATCAAAGAAGATATGGGATATAACTTTATTACAAATATCAATGGTTGTATTGAAAGTGCTACTCAAATGATGGGGGGTAATTTGGATCTTGTTTATTATTCTCATATACCAGTAGCAATTATTTCTATAATACTCGGTCTTTTTGTAATAACAAAAAATAAGACAGCAATCTCTGCGAGAGCTATGCTATTCTTGTCAATAATTTTTTCTGTTTGGGTTATATGTAATTTAATAGCATGGGTAAGTCCCAATAGTATATATA
>Ga0194056_10002329_pt1 | contig 10034 bp, 6 predicted proteins | sample SepL4413m_MetaG_FD_155458 | JGI IMG/M metagenome (GOLD analysis project Ga0194056, IMG submission 155458) | Anoxic zone freshwater microbial communities from boreal shield lake in IISD Experimental Lakes Area, Ontario, Canada - Sep2016-L442-13m | ecosystem: Environmental > Aquatic > Freshwater >...
TAACTTACAGAGAAAGTCTTCGGGATATTGAAGCATGTTTAAAATCAAACTCATCAAAGTTATACCACATGGGAATTAAAGGTCACATATCAAGGACTAATTTATCCAGGGCAAATGAAAACCGTGATTGGAGAATATTTGAACAATTTGCACATCATCTTATAAAGCAAACTATGAACCTCTTAAAAAACGAGGAACACATTTATAAAGACCTCGATAATGCTCTATATGCTCTTGACTCTACAACCATAGATTTATGTTTGGCTTTATTTCCTTGGGCACAGCATAGAAAGAATAAATCGGCAGTTAAGATTCACACGTTGCTTGATATAAGAACATCTCTGCCACGCTTCATAAACATTACCTCCGGAGCTATTCATGATATTAACAGTTTAGATTTGATTGAGTTTGAACCAATGGCAATATACATAATGGATAAAGCATATATAGATTTTGAAAGATTAAATAAATTAAACAGCCATAATGCATTCTTCGTCACCAGAGCAAAAGAGAATCTGGCATATAGGAGAATTTATTCTAATAAGATTGATAAGAATGGAAATATTCTATTTGATCAGACTATAAAGTTAACAGGTCCTCTTAGCTCTAAGTATTATAAAGATAAACTCAGAAGGGTTAAATACTATGATAAAGAAAACGACAGAAAATTTACATTCTTAACAAACAATCATTCTTTACCGGCAATAACAATTGCAAAACTTTATAAAGAAAGATGGAAGATAGAATTGTTTTTCAAATGGATAAAGCAACATTTACGAATAAAATCATTTTATGGCTTAAGTGAGAATGCAATAAAAATACAAATATGGTCAGCGATAGCAATGTATGTAATAACAATTACAATAAAGAAAAGCTTAAAATTGCAGGAAGAAATATACACTATTTTACAGATTTTGAGTGTAAACAGTTTTAACAAAGTATTGTTAAAAGAACTATTTAAAAATTCAATTATCACAAATAGTACAGATGACAAAACTAAACAACTGTTTTTGTTTGACTTTTAACGGGACAGTAGTGAGTTTAAATTTGAAATTTGAAATTTGAAATTTAAACTTTAAAATTTGAAATTGTCACTTTAAAACCATCATCTTCCGCGTCTCCGAAAAAGTCTGGTGAGTGGATTCGCCCGATACTATTATCTGATAGAAGTAGATTCCTGTTGCGATGGTCGCAGATCCGCCGTGGTGGACGTCGAAATCGGTGATGAACTTTCCTGTGCCCCAGCGTCCGTTGACGAGTTCTTTCACTTCGCGACCGCGGGCGTCGAAGACTTTCAGAGTTACGTGCGACGGCTCTTTGAGTTCGAACGGAATGTTTGTCGTCGGGTTAAACGGGTTTGGATAGTTTTGTCCGAGGGAATACTTTTCGGGAACGATGTTCGGAACGAGTTTGATGCCCGTAAAGAATGTAGTGTCGTTACCGCCTGTGGTGGTGTGAATGATTGAATTATAATAACTCGATTTAGCCCATCCTATATTATTAGTTACAAAAACAATATAATCATAAACAGTAATATGAATTGAGGTATCTGCTCTTTGGTATCCCCAATTTAAGCCTCCATTTGTTGTTTTGTAAATTGGAGCATTCAAAGCTCCATCACCTACTAACCAAACAGTATCTTTATTTTGTGCAAAAACATAAGAGGTTCTCCATGTATGAGGTAAATTAGGTAATTGTTGAGAAAACCAATTCAAACCGCCATTCGTAGTTTTTTTCACACCTGCCCAAGATTTCCAACCTGTCAAACTATCAACAAATATAATACTTGAATACGTTTCACCCGGTATTGCAAACCAGTTAACACCACCGTTTGTAGTTTTACGCATTTGACCGCCAAGACAAAACCCCATATCTTTGTTATACATATAAATAGTTGATGGCTGTCCGCTTCCTCCTGTTTGCCCCATTGCCTGCCAGTTATACCCACCGTTTGTTGTGCGGAAAACACCACCTGCAAAACCATCCGAAGTAACAACTAACACAGTATCTTTATTAATTACTGCCATACCATCTGCTCCATCTGGTGTAGTCAACTGAACCCAGTTTAAACCTGCATTTGTAGTTTTAAAAAAAGTGAAGTAATTTGTTGCGGCATAACCAATACTATCATTTGCGAATTTAATTGCCGTGAATCTAATATTGGCACCTGAATTGTAAGTATAGTTTATTATCCAGTTGTCGCCTCCATTTGTTGTTTTTAAAATATAACTATATATGCTTGTACCGGGATTTGTCACTGCATATCCAGTAAGACTATCAAGAAAAGTAATGCTCGTAATACTGCTTCCATTCATATTCGGAAAGAACTGCTGGTACCACCCCGACGTCAACAGTTTATCCGACTGAAATGCCGTGGCAAAAACAATAGGGACAATATGAGTAATGATATTCTTTTCATTTTCTTCTGGTTGTGATGTAATTTAATGTTTTGGGATTTCAGATAATACACATTTTTGAGGGGGGTGGAATGATTCCAAACACCGCAACATTCCTTTGGAGTCACCCATCCAACCTTGTCATTCCCGAGCGATCTTATCGGGAATCCATATTGAATGATAATACTTTTTGGGTAATCCATTCTTTGATGTTTATGGATTCCCTGTAAGAACATCAGGGAATGACAAAAAGAAGGGAATGACAAAAGGGGGAGTCACCTTGTCACCTTGTCGTTTTGAAACCTTGTTACTTTGAAACCTATCCGGCATTCAGACCTATTCGTATTATTCCTTCGCCGTATTTTTGTTTTAATTTATCGAGGTGATAGAAGGGGACGTTTGTCCGCTGTTCAAAGAGTTCGAGGTTCTGGCTATATGTGTCCTGATGGAGGTCGAAGACCGTCATTCCGAACATACGGGCGGGAAGATGTTCGTTTGGCTGAGGGAATTTCTTTAGAATGTTAAGTGCTGATTCGTAGATGACCCTTTCGTCGTTTGTGTAAGAAGGAAGATGGACATCACCTGATGCATACCTAAGGTTGCCATAACGGATTACAAAATAAAGATAACCGCCGACGAGTTTTTTGTCGCGCATTTTGCGGCAGAGGTATTCGCTAATTTTACGGATTTCATTCTTTACTTCGGAAGGTTCGTGAATGTTATTGGTTAATGTATGGTGATGGTTAAGAGATTTCTCGTGAGTTTCACGCGTAAAAATCCCTGAAGTGTCCTCGCCCCTTGCCATTTTGCGGAAAACTATTCCGTTAATGCCGAATTCTCTTTTCAGTATAAGTTCGTCGGCATTGGCTAAGTCGCCGATGGTGAAAATGTTCATTAAGCTGAGACGTCTTTTGATTCTGGTACCGATGCCCCAGAGTTTTTTGACGCTGAGTGTGTAAACCTTTTCTTCCCTGTCGAGCGGAGTGATGACAGTAAGTCCGTTTGGTTTCTCGAATTTAGTTGCCATCTTAGCGTATGACTTATTGTAAGAAACTCCGACTGAGCAGGTGAGGTCTTCGAGTTCGAGTATTTTATCTTTTATGTTCTGAGCAAAGATTTTTGCTTCCTGAAAATTCCTGACAAAATGAGTTACGTCGACGAAGTACTCATCCACGCTGTACTGTTCGATGAATTCATCGGGAACGAATGCACGCAGACCTTTCATAAGGTTAATCATAATCATTTCGTACTTTGGTCCGTAGCAGGGGAGGGAAATAAGCTGGGGGCAGATTTTCTTTGCTTCCCAGAGGCTGATGCCAGTTTCGATGCCAAAGGCGCGTGCTTCGTAGGAGGCAGTCATAACTATTCCCTTGTTGCCCGTGGTGCTGCCGACGGAGACGGGTTTGCCGCGGAGGTTGGGATTGTCCCTTTGTTCGACCTGTGCGTAGAAGGCATCGAAGTCTATGTGTATGAATATCTTTTGTTCTGTGCTGCGGATATGCGGCTTGAGGTCTTTGTAATGGGGGAACGAGTAAAGCGGCATAAGGCGTATGCGCTTGTACATTGAGTCGTAACCCTGCTCGTTACGTGGTACGAAGAACGATGAACTTATTCTTTCCATATTGTATTTAATTATGCTTGTTTATATTATGGCATAATAATATATGGTATTTTGGAAAGAGTCAAGGGAAAAGATTGGCACACTGATTAAACTGAAAGAGCTGATTTGCACTGATTTGTTTTTAGGCAAAGAGTATAGAACGCGGATTTGCACAGATTAAGCGGATTTACACGGATGATTTTCAGGCAAAGAGCAAGAGAGTTTTTTAGAAAAAGGGCAGGCGATTATAAGTTTGGCATTGGGTGAAGATAATAATGATTGAATTTTGGGATAAATTGTTTTAAATTGTTAAATATAAGGTATTATTAATTTAACATTTTATAATTTACATAAAGGGAAAAATCTATGAAAAAGACATTCTTAACTTTATTTCTCGGTATAATGCTTTTTGCGTTTGTACCGAAAACATTCAGCCAGAGTGCAGTTTATTTCTGCACTGAAACAGGCGCGTACGGTTATGCACATGGCTATTCGTACAGTGATGTGTTCACGAAGGCATACGATGCCTGCATAAACTACGGAGGTACGGCTCCAGTGCTTATAACTTCGTCAGAGAACAAAGGGTATGGTGCGATTGCTCTCGGCACGGATGCCAACGGCAACAGGGTTATAGGTGTTGCTCTTGGGTATTCGACTCTGAGCGCTGCAAAATCGGAAGCATTGAGCCAGTGTGAAAACTATGGAGGATACGGAGCTTACATTTCCGATACCTTTAACGACAATTAACATAATATTTCAAGCGGTTTACAGCAGAGTAGACCGCTTTTCTGTTTTTAAGCGCTAAAAACAGGTGTTTTTGCTCGAATCGGACAAAAGTGCTTCAGTTAAATATTTTCCCGATTAGTGTTTTTTCACTTGAAAGTGAATTAATTTTCTAATAGTTTAAATTAAATCTGGGAAATAACTTATAACACACCAGGATTGAAACTTCAAATATAGAATATTTTAATATTTATTTATTGATAAAATATTTGAACCTTAAACAAAAAATACAACGTATTGATTAAAATAACCCCTTTTACTAAAAAAGAAAGAAAGGTGATATAATAATGGGGACGAATTCGAAAGATGATTTAATTGCTCAAAACTTTGAGAATTTAAAGATGAAAAAAGTAGCCGAGCTTGTTCAAATCGCTAAAGAGTTAAAGCTAACAGGTTACAGCGATTTGAAAAAGCAGGAACTTATTTTTAAAATTATTGAGGCACAGACACAAGAAGATGGATTTGCTTTCTCTTCAGGTGTTCTTGAAGTATTGCCTGACGGTTACGGATTTTTAAGGTCGGCAGATTATAATTACCTGCCATCGCCTGACGATATCTATGTATCTCCTTCGCAGATAAAGAAATTTTCTCTGAAGACAGGTGATACTGTAAAAGGTCAGGTGAGACCTCCAAAAGAAGGTGAAAGATTTTTTGCGCTTCTAAAGGTTGAAGAAGTTAACTTCGGAGAGCCTGAAAAAATCAGAGACAGAATTCTGTTCGATAATTTAACTCCTACATATCCTATTAAGAAGTTTAATATCGAAACCACTCCAGGTGAATATGCGATGCGAATTATGGATATGTTTATGCCTATTGGCTTCGGTCAGAGGGGCTTGCTCGTATCTCCGCCAAAGAGCGGTAAAACTATTCTGCTGCAGACAATCGCTAACAGTTTAGCGAGAAACCATCCTGAAGTTCATTTAATAGTATTATTAATTGACGAAAGACCGGAAGAAGTAACGGATATGCAGAGAAACGTAAATGCTGAAGTCGTGAGTTCAACTTTCGATGAACCACCTGAAAGGCACGTACAGGTTTCTGAAATCGTACTCCAGAAGGCAAGAAGATTAGTTGAGGCAGGAAAAGATGTAGTAATATTGCTTGACAGTATTACGCGTCTTGCCAGAGCTCATAACACTGTTATACCTCATAGCGGGAAGATTTTATCGGGTGGTGTTGATGCAAACGCATTACACAAACCAAAAAGATTTTTTGGTGCAGCCAGAAACATCGATGAAGGCGGTAGTTTAACTATTATCGCAACTGCATTGATTGAAACAGGCAGCCGTATGGATGAAGTTATTTTTGAAGAGTTTAAGGGTACGGGAAATATGGAAGGCGTTCTCGACAGAAAACTGTCAGACCGCAGAGTCTTCCCTGCACTTGACCTTAACCGTTCAGGTACGAGAAAAGAAGAACTGTTGCTTACACCTGATATTCTCAGCAGAGTATATCTGTTAAGAAAAATCACGTCTGACCTTAATCCGGTCGAGGCAATGGAGTTTATTCTTAGTAAAATGCGCGGCACCAAGTCCAATAAAGAGTTCCTTGCTACTATGAATTCGTAAGTTGTTTTGTTGAAAATATAAGTTCTCAATGAAGAAAGAGATTTTAATTAATTCTACTTCGTACGAAGTAAGAATTGCTATTACAGAAGAAGGAAAATTAGTAGAGTTATTTTATGAAAGTCCTGATTTAAGCCGTAATGTTGGTGATCTTTACTGGGGTAAAGTTGCCAAGGTTATGCCCGGAATCAGAGCGGCTTTTATAAATTTAGGTTTTCCTCAGGATGCATTCCTTCATTTTTCGGATATAGATACATCTATAGATGACTATTCATCCATTCTTGGTGATGATAGTGATGTGGATGATGACGATGATGACGATGATGCACCACCACCAACTCCGCAGAGGAATCACTCTAAATCCTACAGAGCACCCATTAATATAGAGCGCGGTCAGGATATTATCGTTCAGATAATTAAAGAACCCGTAGGGAATAAAGGTGTGAGAGTTACATCGAAAGTTTCCCTTCCGGGAAGATATCTTGTCCTGCTGCCTTTTAACAGAAGAATAGGTGTATCCAAAAAGATTTACAATTACAAAGAAAGAAGAAGATTAAAACAAATCGTTCGTTCAATATTACCCGAAGGGTTTGGCCTTATTATTCGTACAGTTGCATCAGGTCAGGATGAAAATTTAGTCCGCGATGATTTGAATAAGCTTATTGCAACCTGGAAAGAGATGGAGAGTAAGGCAAAAACTTTAACTCCTCCTGCAATCCTGTATAAAGACGTATCAACCACAAATTCCGTAGTCAGGGATTTATTCAGGGACGATGTTACAAAAGTTCTGATTGATTCGAAAAAACTTTACAAGGAAATAAAAGCTAATCTTGAACTTACATCACCTGAGTTTGCGGATAAAGTAGAGCTCTACACGGGTAATGCTCCTATATTTGATGTTTACAACATCGAAAAACAAATTGAGGAATCCCTTAATAAAAAAGTCTGGCTTAAAAATTCCGGTTATATTATAATTGAAACAACCGAAGCAATGACTGTTGTTGACGTTAACAGCGGAAAGTATGCTAAGTCCAAAGACCAGGAACTGAACTCGCTGAAAATAAATTTTGAGACTGCCAAAGAAATCGCACGCCAGTTAAGACTGCGTGATATTGGCGGAATCATAGTTGTTGACTTTATTGATTTGTATGAAGATTCGAACAAAAGAAAACTGCACGAAGAGATAAAGAAAGAATTCAGGAAAGACAGGGCTAAGATTACAGTATTGCCGATGACGGAATTTGGTCTGGTTCAGATAACAAGACAGAGAATAAGACAGAATATAATGCACCGTGTTTCAGACAGTTGCCCAATGTGTATTGGTACAGGAAGAGTTCAATCGAAGATGGCTTACATTACTGAAATTGAAACCTGGCTGCAGAGGTTCAGGGGCGGAGGTGGAGATATGTTCTTAAGGATGCGTGTTAATCCATTGATAAAGCATTATCTGACGAGCGGAATAATTAATAAGATTTTGAAACTATGCCTAAAGTACAGAACAGTTATAAAACTTGAAGTTGATGAACAATTACCGTTATCAGAATTCAGATTCTTAACAGGAAAAGGAAATACGGATATTACCGACGAATACGGGAATTAATTTAATATACATTACATTAAGAGTATAAAGAGTTTTAGTAATTAAATATTTTTTGATTTGCCCAAATTAATTATTGATAATAAAGAAGTAGAGTTTACACAGGGACAAACTGTGATTGAAGCGGCAAAGGCTTCAGGTATTGAGATACCGCACTTCTGCTGGCATCCGGGTCTCAGCGTTTCCGGTAACTGCCGTATATGTCTTGTGGAAATAGAGAAACTCCCGAAACTTGCGATTGCCTGCTCAACGACTGCTACAGACGGCATGGTTGTTCATACAAAGTCTGAAAAAGTTGTTTCCTCACAGAAGGCAGTTATGGAGTTTTTGCTGATTAACCATCCTCTCGATTGTCCAATCTGCGATGAAGCCGGCGAGTGCAAACTTCAGGATTATGCTTTCAAGTACAGTAAAGGTGAATCCCGCTTTGACGAAGAAAAGAATCATAAAGATAAACGTGTTTCCCTCGGACCAAACGTTATGTTCGACCAGGAAAGATGTATAAGCTGTTCCAGATGTATAAGGTTTTGTGATGAGGTTGCCAAAGAACCTCAGTTAACTTTTGTACAGCGCGGTGAAAAAGTAACGATTAAAACATTTCCCGGAAAAGAACTCGACAATCCTTATTCAATGAACGTTGTTGAAATCTGTCCTGTCGGCGCATTAACCTCCAAACATTTCAGGTTTCGTTCAAGAGTCTGGGATATGTCATTTACCGATTCTGTATGTCCCGGTTGTTCACGCGGATGTAATACCACTATAGGCGTAAGACAGAATGAAATTCTCAGAATTGAACCGAGAGAAAACTCAGAGGTTAATAACTGGTGGCTTTGTGACTGGGGAAGAATTAATACGATTAAGGATATCAGTAATGAAAAGACAAGGATGAACCTTCCTAAGATTAAACCCGAGGAAATGTCGTCAGGTGAAGATAAACTTATTGAAGTGGGCTGGGAAGAAGCCGTTTCTAAATCTGTTTCATTGCTCACCGGCAAGAAACTTAATGTATTATTCCTTGCTTCACCGTATTCTACGTTAGAAGATAATTACACACTGAAAAAATTTGCGGGCGAAGTATTTCACTGCAAAGAATTATACTATATGCCCGATGAAGACGATTCATTTGGTGATAATATTTTAAGGAAGTCCGATAAAACACCTGATTCTACGGGCTTAAAGGCTCTTGGCATTAACCCGCTTTCGGAAACCGTTATTAAGCAGATTCATGATGGTAAATATAAAGCACTGTATGTTATTAATGATACTATAGAAAGAAACCCTGAATTAGTTAACCTTATTTCAAAATTTGAAGTTAAAGTTTTCCATCTCAACAAAAAGAATAAATATACCTGGATGAATGCAGATGTGATATTTTCTGAATCATCGTATGCAGAAATTAACGGTACGTTTATGAATTTTCAGGGAAGAATTCAGAGAATCAGACCTGCCGTAGCAACACTCGAGCAGGAAAGACTTCTTGGTGAATATTCACTCTCAAGGCTTGATAAATTCGGCGCACATAATGACAGGTGGACAAAGGATAACCGCGTAAACGCAAGACCAACCTGGAAGATTCTGAAACAAATCGCCATGGCGTTCGGGAAGCAGTTTAAGTTTGAAAATTCAGAAGAAGTGTTTTCTGAAATGTGTCAGACTGAGTTCGGACTTGCTGGTATGGATTACGAAAAGATAGGTTCTGCGGGTTATTTGTTAAAATCTGAAAAAGTTTAATTTAAAATCCCTATCCCTTACGCAGGGATAGGGATAATATAACTTTTACTGCTGTGCGTTTGCTTCTCTTTCCTTTTTCCTTCTCATAAAATCTGATACGTAGAAAATAAACGCTATTAATGTTACTACTGCCATTAATACAATAATTATGTTACTTCTCATTGCACCAACTATAAAAAACGCTATAGTTGTTAATCCTGTTAAACCAACTCCTATATGAGCTGCTACGGAATTCTCTTTCTTTACCGGGAAAACCAGTGCCAAAAGAACCATTCCTACTGCCGGAGCAATCAGGGCAGTCGGGCTGCCTGACGTTACGTAACCAAACACACCGAGAGCAATCAATATCATTGCATTAATAG
>Ga0194056_10002331_pt1 | contig 10027 bp, 7 predicted proteins | sample SepL4413m_MetaG_FD_155458 | JGI IMG/M metagenome (GOLD analysis project Ga0194056, IMG submission 155458) | Anoxic zone freshwater microbial communities from boreal shield lake in IISD Experimental Lakes Area, Ontario, Canada - Sep2016-L442-13m | ecosystem: Environmental > Aquatic > Freshwater >...
GAATAGATATCAATATCTTAAAGAAATAAGTGTGAATTCTGATAAGCTCATTCAAAATATGGAATTGCTTTCAAATAGAATTGGCACTTCGCTTGATTTTTCAACCTTAATTAGAAATATTAAAAATGTAGTAAATGGTTTAGCTCAAATAAAGACATTCGATCCTGGTAAATTAGCAGATTTAGGTGATTACAAAGAATTTAAAATGACAATACAAATCGAAACAAATTTTGACAGTCTTCGTAGACTGGTTTATACTATTAAGTATCCGTCTGTATCGACTTATAGGTGTTTTAGACTCGATAATTTAAAGTATACAATGGATACTGCGGGAAAGGTTTCAGCTACGTTAGAAATAGCCGCATTTACTTACAACTAAGCCCCAAGCTCATTAGTTTGGGGAGGGGGAGAAAACCATGCAGTCTAAAAAGGCTTTTTCAATTGACAGCATTAGAAAAAGAATAATCGGGCATATTTTAGTAGAGGAAGGTCTCATTACTGAAAACCAGCTCAATGAGGCATCTGAATTTCAGAAGACCTTTCCACAGGAAAAGCGTCCGCTTATTGGGCCGTGCCTTGTAAAACTAGGCTTTTGTAAGGAAGAAGATATTGCACTTGCATTAGCAAAAAAATCAGGACTGAACTTTATTAGTTTAAAAGATTTCGAAATTGAAAGAACTGCCTTAGATACACTTACGGTTGAACAAGCCGAAAAATTTGAATGTGTGCCTATTGGTTTTGATGAGCAAAATAAGCTTGTAATCATTGTAGATAGAATTTTTGACAATATTAGTTGGCGTGATGTTCAGGGAATTACAGGCTTCCAAGTTGTACCTGTAGTTACAACATTATCGGATTACGATTTCGCATGGGGTGTGTTTCGCGATGCGAAGTCAATGCAAATTAGCGTTCCTCCTTCGGAACACACTGCCGACGAAAAGTCGATGGATTATGACTCTGATGAAGATTTGGAACAGGTTGTCTCTATTGTTACTCAACTATTGCTTAACGCAATACGCAGAAATGTAAGTGACATACACATCGAACCCATGGAGAAACGGCTTAGAATAAGGTTCAGAATTGACGGCGTAATTCATGAGGTCATGTCTTTACCAGCGACTATGACTTCGCAGTTGACTACGAGAGTAAAAGTTATTGCTAATATGGACATTGCTGAAAAAAGAATTCCGCAGGATGCTCGCTTTACTTATAAAGTTGACGCCAAATCGGTTGACTTTCGTGTTGCATCGCTGCCTACAGCTTTTGGTGAAAAGATCACAATGAGATTATTGACTGATGGTGATACTGTAATCACACTCGCAATGCTTGGTTTGATGAAAGAACACCAGGAATTGTATAATAAACTCATTACTTTACCTTACGGGTTTGTTTTGATAACTGGACCTACAGGTAGCGGAAAATCAACTACTCTTTATGCAAGTCTTGACCAGGTAAATTCTGAGAATAAAAATATTATTACACTTGAGGATCCAATCGAGAAAAGAATGGCAGATATTAACCAAATTCAAATAAATGCAAAAGTTGGCCTCACGTTTCCTTCGGGTTTGCGTTCGATTTTAAGAAGTGACCCTGATATTATAATGGTTGGAGAAATTAGAGATGGCGAGACTGCAAAGATAGCTATTGAGTCTGCAATGACAGGTCACTTAGTGTTTTCTACACTTCATACAAATGATGCTGCAGGCGCGCTTTCTCGTCTTGTAGATATGGGGATTGAACCTTTCTTGGTAGCTTCATCGCTTTCTGGAGTAGTGGGACAAAGACTTTTCAGAAAACTTTGCGAAAAGTGCAAAAAGAAAGTTACTTATTCAAGAGAAGAAGTGCTTCTAATGTGTCCTATGTTTCCTCTTTTGGAAAATGAACAACAAATTGAATTACACGAAGCTGTAGGTTGCACTGCTTGTAATAAGACAGGTTATAAAGGAAGAATGGGCGTGTATGAAATTCTGAAAATGACTGAGGAACTTGGGAAAATGGTTCTTCGGAGGGCTTCTTCTTCTGATATGAAGATGGAAGCTATAAAAAGTGGAATGATTACAATGCAAGATGACGGATTTCAGAAGGTTCGCAAAGGAATCACTTCTGTTGCTGAATTATTGAGGGTGGTAGTATGATTTATAGTTTAAAAAATCGCAATAATAAGGGGATAATACTCCCGCTGGTTTTGCTAATTGCAATTGTATTGGGAATGCTTGTGCTTGCAGTCATGTCTTTGAGTTATACAGATAATCAAAACAGTGCGGAACACCAAAAAACTACACAGGCATATTATTTGGCACGCTCTGGAGCTGACGCATTAGGGAAATACATTATTGACCAGTCAAAAATACTTTCTCCGATTGGTTTTGATAATTTAATTTCTAATATGCAAAATCACCCTTCGGAGAAAACTTATTTAAATACTGGCGATGACGGATATTTTGAAATAGATGTTGTCAGGACTGGTGGTAAAATTTACATTACAGGCACAGGAACTGTTGACAATACTCACCAAATTGTAACACTAGTATTAGCGCAAGGGAGCGAAAACTTTTTTTCTGGATTTGGACATGCTTTGTTTGTAAATAATTCAGTTCAGTTTTCTGGAAGTACAAGGATACTTGGTTCAGTTATGTCAAATTTTAATGCTTCTAATCAGTTGGTTTTCGATTCTAGCGGTGGACAGTATATTTCTGGAGATGTATATGTGACAAATCCAAGTTTGACAAAGAGTAGTTTTAATCAAGGGAACACTAAAATTCAGGGTTCGGTTTTACCGCTTGCAGAGCAAAGCCATTTTGACTTACCTCCGTTTCCTGTATATCCTGACCAATCGACTTTGCCAGTTTTTAATTCTACATTCACAGCTGGTTGGAACCCAGCACCTCCTTACTATATGAATACAGATGGATGGTATAAAGGTGGAATAGTAATTCAGAGTGAATTGATTATTACAGTTGGTAATGCCGATAGAATTATTAGAACAGCATCTCTGAATGTCTCGGGTAGTGGAAAATTAACAATAAATAAAATGGGAACAGGGAAATTGATAGTTTACATCGATAATAAAGATTCGTCTGCGTTGGTAGTTGCAAATGGAGCAAAAATTAATCAAAACGGAGATCCTGGTGATATGCAAATATATTTTGATACTACGTCATTTACGGCTGATGGCTCTGTAACTTTGAAAAGTCTCCTATACGGTAAAAATACTATGATAACTGTAAATGGTTCGGGAACGATATTTGGTCATATTATTACTGGTTCTTCTCAGGTGAATTTCAACGGAGATGCAACTGCATACGTACAGGCAATATTTGCTCCTAATGCATTGGTGAAATTAGAAGGTTCTGGAAAGGTAAGAGGAGTTGTAGTGGCGAATACTTGCTCCCTTGCTGGCGGAAGTTATATTGAATTTGCTTCCCTTTCAAGTGATCAAAACCTTGCAAAGATTTTCGGAAAAACTGTCTTGGACTATGAACAGTGGAGATAAGGAGTGGGCTAAAATGAAAGAATTTATTAATAGAAAAAATGGATTCACTTTACTTGAGGTTGTAATTAGTGTAGCAATTTTGGCAGTATTAGCGGTTAGCCTAATACCATTAATTTCATATGGATATGGTGAGACTATCACTTCAGGTAAAAAAAGCACGGCAATTTATAAAGATGCAGAAAGTATGGAAGCTAATCTAAATAGTCAGACTGATGGAATTACTAGTATTTCTACTAAGACAATTTCGATTACTTTTGGAACTACTTCAATTTCAGTCCCAGGTAAGCTTTATACAGCAACAACTTCATATGATTCTACTAGAAATCCTGTGATTATTAGTGCTTTTACACCAAATTAATTTACGGATTGGGGAGACTTGGTGGAATACAAAATGAAAAATATTTTCAAAAATAATAGTGGATTCACACTTATGGAATTAGTAATAGTTATTTCGCTGGTTTCTGTAGTAATGATTGTAGCGCTTTCTATGCTTATGTTTGGTGGTACAAATTTTGGTACCGTCGAAAAAGCATATGATGTGCAGGCAGATGTCAGAACTGCAATGAATGCAATTACAAGCGAAATTCGGATGACTACTTCTGCTGTAATTATGCCTGTAAATACATGCAAGTCTGAGATTACATCTAAATTAGCCTATAACTATATTTATTTTGAATCTGGAAAAGTTCATGTTCGAGAGTATAATTCTTCAAATCAGACATATTCTGATGCTACATATGGTGAAATACTTTTGACTTCGTCTTGTTATTTTACTAAAATCAATAATTTTACAGTTAGAATTGATGTAGCTGCGCAAGATGCTACTTCAATATATAATGGTTTTACAAATGTCCTTTTTATGAATATCAAAGAAACTGCAAGTGCGATTACTTCATCAGGTTCGTCGCCATTTCAGGGAATTCGTTACTTGTCAGTGACAAAAGTTGTGCCGACATCTAATCCTGTAGCGCCAGGAGATCCTACACCGACCCCTACACCTACTCCTGTGCCAACGCCTACACCAGTTCCAACTGCAACGCCGAGACCAACTGCAACTCCGACTCCGACCCCTACTCCAACTAAAACGCCTACACCGACACCAATTCCGACTGCAACGCCAACTCCGACACCATTATCAGGTTCAATAACAACAAATACAAGCACTCGATGTGACATATTGTTCAATAAGACACTTACCTCTACAGGTGATATTCCATGTACCTTTGTAGCAGTAGTTAGAACAATAGTTACAGGAACCACATTAAAACTAACTACTACAAGCACACCTGCAAGTAATTCAGTATATAAATTCTCGGTTTTAGATGCTTCGGGTGTAACGACGAAATTTAGTATTACATATAAGACGAGTGGAAAGTGGCAGCAACTCACGGTAATTCCATAACTATAATAGTGTGAATTGAGTTCGAACCTGAGTCGGGCTCATTCCGTAATATTTTTTAAATAATTTGCTGAAATAATATGCATCAGTATATCCAACCCTATCTGCGATTGCTCGAACAGATAGGGTGGTGGTTTCAAGTAGTCCTCGAGCGGTTCTAATTCTGACTCGAATTAGATGGTTGATTGGTGACTCGCCAGTTTCCTCTTTGAACATTTTAGAAATGTAAACAGAACTAAGGAACATATTTTTTGAAATAGTTTCTAAGGTAATATCCTTCATGTAGTTTTCATCAAGATATCTAAGAATTGTATTAATGATTGATTTTCTGTCGTTAGATATAAAGTGAGTTTTTGGAACGATTGAAACAGTGTCATAGGAATATAGTTCACTTAATAAAAAACCAATCATTTTATATGCCTCTGCACGAGTTAGGACGCTCGAGAAGCTTCTTGAGGTCTTAGGAATTTTGAAAATTGCTTTAACTGATTTGGCAAATTCATCTTTGAATTGATGCATAGAAACCAGACGCTCCATAAACGGCGAAATCAGATGGTTTGGCGGTAAATCAAACAAAGAAAAATCATCAATTCCCATGCTGAATTCTATTAACTGTTCTCCAGGAAGCGGAATTTTTTTATGAGTATCGTCAGGGTTTACAAAGATTACATCTCCGGCGGTTGCAAATAAACTCATGCCGTTAACCACATAAGTGCACTTGCCTTGCAACACGAAAAGCACTGTCATGTGACCTTGGGCCGGGTATGTTTGTGTTTCGTTTGTGAGATCCTGGCACATTACATAAAGTATCTTAGGATTAAAATCCTCAGGATTTACCACCAAATAATGGACATATGTATACATAATTGCTCCTTCTAATATCCTTTTGTCAATCATATCAAACTTATTTAGTGAAATCAAGATTGACCATCAATTCCTTGAATGTTATACTATCACTACTTTTGAAATAAAATTTCGGGGTGTAGCTCAGTTTGGCTAGAGTGCTTGCTTGGGGTGCAAGAGGTCGCAGGTTCAAGTCCTGTCATTCCGACCATGAAGCAAGAAAATATTTGGAGGTAAGTGAAGATGAAAAATGAAAAGATTGATTTTGCACTAAGTAATGAAAGTAAGGTTGAGACTATTGAGAAAGTTGGTACGATGCTAACTTATCGTCCTGACATTAAAGTTGTGGATTGCACTATCCGCGATGGTGGTCTCGTCAATAAATCGATGTTCGAAGACGATTTCGTTAAAGCAGTATATCATGCTCTTGATGCATCTGGCGTAGATTATATGGAAGTCGGCTATAAGACTTCGAAAAAAATCCTTTCAACCAGTGAATACGGTCGTTGGAAGTTCTGCGATGAGGAAGATATCAGAAGAATAGTCGGTGATAATGATGCAAATATCAAAATCTCTATCATGGCTGACGCCGAACGCACTGACTACCACGTAGATATTCTGCCGAAGAAAGACAGCGTAATTGATCTTATTCGCGTCGCCACATACGTCAATCAGATTCCTACGGCGCTTGATATGTTGAAGGATGCGAATGACAAAGGATATGAGACAGCAATAAATTTAATGGCCGCTTCGACTGTTAGCGATAGCGAACTTTTTGAGGCGATTTCGATTTTATCTGAATCAGAAGCAGACATTATTTATTTGGTTGACAGTTTCGGTTCACTTTATACTGAAAATATCCGCGCTATGATGCACAAATACATTACGATTAGTAAGCCGTTTAAAAAGCAGCTTGGAATTCACGCTCACAATAATCAGCAGCTTGCTTTCGCAAACACAATCGAAGCCCTTACTTTAGGAGCTAACTATCTCGATTCATCTATTTACGGACTTGGCCGTGGCGCTGGGAACTGTAACACAGAGTTGCTGCTTGGTTTCCTGAAGAATCCGAAATACCACGTGCGTCCGCTTCTGAAGTGCATTAATGAGCAGTTCCTTCCGTTTATGAAGCACAATTCGTGGGGCTTTGATATTCCTTATATGCTTACGGGGCAACTTAATCGTCATCCTCAACCGGCTATCAAGGCGATGAAAACACCTGACCAAATTGATTTCACAGAATTTTATGATTCTTTAATCGACGAAGACTAAAAAATTTGATATAATACTTTTTAAAATATACATTTTAAAGGAGTATGAGATTATGAAATCATGGTTTTTGAAAGTAGCGGCGTTGTGTATCGTTTTCCTGGGTTGTTTTTCACCAGTATTCAGTTACGCTAACGAATCTAATCTGAAAATTCCAACTTTAAATGGCGAGCAGAACAACATTTTAATGTTGGGCCTCGTCATTTGTTTACTTGGAGTAGGTTTTGGGTTTTATCAGTTTTTAAGAGTTCGTAAAATCAAGGCACATCAGTCAATGCTTGATGTTTCTAAGACGATTTTCGAGACATGTAAGACTTATTTGATTCAGCAAGGAAAGTTCATAGGAATTTTGTTACTAATCATCGGAAGCATCGTTGCTTTTTACTTTGGAATTCTGCAGCAGACCGCGTTTGGCGGAGTTGCTCTAATTGTATTGTGGATGATTATTGGTATTCTTGGCTCATACGGAGTTGCGTGGTACGGAATTCGTATGAATACATTAGCGAATAGCCGTATGGCATTTGCTTCTTTGAAGAGAAAACCTTTAAATCTCTTGAACATTCCTTTGGATGCTGGAATGAGCATTGGAGTTCTTTTAATCTCTGTTGAATTATTCATGATGTTAATAATTCTGCTTTTCGTACCTAGAGAATTAGCGGGAGCAAGCTTCATCGGATTTGCAATCGGTGAATCACTTGGTGCGAGTGCACTTCGTATCGCAGGCGGAATTTTTACAAAAATCGCTGATATCGGTTCGGACTTGATGAAAATTGCTTTCAAAATCAAAGAAGACGATCCTAGAAATCCTGGTGTTATTGCCGACTGTACTGGCGACAACGCAGGCGATAGCGTAGGACCTACTGCAGATGGTTTTGAGACTTACGGTGTTACCGGAGTAGCAATTATTTCGTTTATCGTGCTTGCTGTAGGCTTTATGTTCCCAGAAGAGCAGAGAGTGCTTATTCAGGCAGGACTTTTGACTTGGATTTTCGCAATGCGTATTTTGATGGTTGTGACCTCGGTTGTATCTTTCTATATCAACAAGGCAATCAGCCAAATGATGTATAAAAATTCAGACGACATCGATTTTGAAAAGCCTTTGACCTCTTTGGTTTGGATTACTTCGGTGCTTTCAATTGTCGTGACATTTGCTGTGAGTTTCTTCTTAATCGGGCCAAACTCAGAAGTTGCAGGCATTATTGCTGCAAAAGTTGGAACCACTTTGGCTCCGAACCTTTGGATTGTACTCTCGATTATTATAAGTTGCGGTACCCTTGGCGGCGCTTTGATTCCTGAGTTTACAAAAATCTTTACTAGCGGCAAGTCAAAGCATGTTCAAGAGACTGTTACTGCATCAAGAGAAGGCGGCGCTTCGCTAAACGTCCTATCCGGCCTTATCGCCGGAAATTTCAGCGCATTCTGGCTTGGAATCTTATTCGTAGTTTTAATGTTTGGTGCATATCTCGCAAGTACGTTTGGACTTGGGGAATTGATGATATTCCCAGCGGTATTTGCTTTCGGCCTTGTTGCTTTCGGGTTGCTTGGAATGGGACCGGTTACAATTGCTGTAGACAGTTATGGACCTGTTACAGACAACGCTCAATCAATTTATGAGCTTTCACTCATCGAAAACATTCCGAATATTTCTTCGGAAATTGAAAAAGATTTTGGATTTAAGCCAGACTTTGAGAAAGCAAAATTATATCTCGAGGCTAATGACGGAGCGGGCAACACATTCAAAGCGACCGCTAAGCCTGTATTAATTGGTACGGCTGTTGTTGGTGCAACCACGATGATTTTCTCGCTGATTCTTGTAATCAAGAACGTACTTGGTGTAGAGCCGGCTACGATTTTGAACCTCTTGAATCCGTTTACTCTCTTTGGTTTCATTTGCGGTGGCGCAGTAATTTACTGGTTTACTGGAGCTTCAACTCAGGCGGTTTCGACTGGCGCTTACAGAGCTGTAGAATACATCAAAGACCATATTAAACTTGGAGAAAATGCAGACGACAAGGCTTCGATTGAAGAATCAAAAGAGGTTGTTAAAATCTGTACGCAATATGCTCAAAAGGGTATGTTTAATATCTTCATTGCAGTATTTTCTTTCGCACTCGCATTTGCGTTGTTCTCTGCGCCTATGGGTGACATGAAGGGCGATCACGCGAATGTAGGGTTCTTTATCGCTTACCTGATTTCAATCGCAGTTTTCGGACTTTTCCAGGCTGTCTTCATGGCAAACGCTGGCGGATGCTGGGACAATGCGAAAAAAGTTGTAGAAGTTGATCTGCAGGAAAAGGGCACACCACTTCATGATGCAACAGTAATCGGCGACACAGTTGGAGATCCATTTAAAGATACTTCATCAGTTGCATTGAATCCAATCATCAAATTTACTACGCTTTTCGGAATGCTTGCAATGGAAATCGCAATCTCAGAAAACTTCAGAAACATCGCACCGTATATCGGTGGAGTTTTCTTCCTGGTTGCTTTGGTTTTCGTGTGGAGATCATTCTACAAAATGAGAATTAAGAACTAAGATTTTCTAAATAAGTTATTAAAGAGGCGGGATGAAAATCTCCGTCTCTTTTTTTGCGAAAATATAGTTATTAATTTCACGAAATCTATTGAATTTCTTTTGTCGTCAATGTAAAATCAAAGTAACAAAAATACGCGACATAATTAAATATAGAAGGGGTGGATTCGTTTGAAAGAGAATTCTGTAAAATGCTCTGAATGTGCAAATGGCGAAAATGAAAAATTTCCGGAGATTGCTAATATCATTGATCTTTACAAAGATCGGGAAGGAAGCCTCATCCAGATACTGCATTTAGCTCAAGAAGTTCATGGTTACTTGCCGCTGGACTTGCAAAAGTTTATCGCAAATTCCTTAGGCAAACCGCTGTCTGAAGTTTCGGGAGTAATTACTTTCTATTCATTCTTTTCTACGACCCCTCGCGGCTTACACACGATCCGCGTATGTCTGGGCACCGCCTGTTATGTGCGCGGTGGAAAGAAAGTTGTGG
>Ga0194056_10002333_pt1 | contig 10020 bp, 5 predicted proteins | sample SepL4413m_MetaG_FD_155458 | JGI IMG/M metagenome (GOLD analysis project Ga0194056, IMG submission 155458) | Anoxic zone freshwater microbial communities from boreal shield lake in IISD Experimental Lakes Area, Ontario, Canada - Sep2016-L442-13m | ecosystem: Environmental > Aquatic > Freshwater >...
TATCGCTGCGTGCCGGTGATGGCGATGGTTCGACTGCCGACGCGGACTTCGCGTGGCAAGGCGAATCTGCACCAGGGCGCGGCCGGCGCGGGCGTCGATCTGCGGACCGGATGCACCTTCGGCGGTGTCTGCATGGATCGCACGATCGCCACGCATCCCGATACGGGCCACTCGATCGCCGGCGTTCAGATCCCTTTCTGGAAAAATCTCTTGCAAGCCTCGATGAAGCTGGCCGACGGGCTGGAACTAGGCTACATCGGCGTCGATTTCGTCGTCGATGCGAACCTCGGTCCAGTCGTCCTGGAGGCCAATGCCCGGCCGGGGCTTAATATCCAGGTTGCCAACCGCTGCGGTCTTGCGCCGCGGCTGGAGTATCTCGATTCCCTGCCCGCCGAGAGACTACGTCCCGGCTGCCGAGAAGAACTGATCGATACGCTCGCGGCAATGTAGCGAAGAGTGAGGTCGCATATCGCCAGGGCCATTGATGGCCCTGGTTGCCGCAGAGGGTATTCGGCTCGTGCTTTAGGATCGGCGAATCAAGAAAAGTAGCAGGCACACTCTGTGTGCCGTCCGCCCTCCGCTCGGCGATTGGGCAAAACACGACAGTTATTGATGCGCCGATCCTTAGCACGGGTAACACGACCAAAACCGCCTCCCATTCCCCCCGCGTCCCGACCGCCTACGGCGGTCGGGACGCGGGGGGAATGCCCGCCAATCCAAAACCCGTGCTAAAGCACGGGCCGAATACCGGCTGCGCCGGGAAAGACCATGAATGGCCGTAAAGATGCTCGGCGACCGCCTACGCCATTCGCTGGATGCTGGACGCTGGATGAACTGCTGGACTTTCGGCACGAACACCACCCCGGTTCGGCGCGGGTCTCCCGCCCCCGCCGCCACCCATTTCCCTACGCCAACGGCGTTATGTCCCCTAGCCCAGGGTTGTCGCGCAGCGGCTACCCTGGGGAACGGTATCCACGAAACCTTCTATGCCAACGGCGTTGCGTCCCATTCCGGGAATTCGTGGAATTGGATGCGTTTCGCATGTTGCTGCGCGGCAACCCAGGGCCATTGATGGCCCTTTCCGCCATAGGCGGTATTCGGCCCGTGCTTCAGCACGGGTAACACGACCAAAACCGCAGCCCTCCCCCCCCGCGTCCCGACCGCCGTAGGCGGTCGGGACGCGGGGGGAATGGCTGCCAATCCAAAACCCGTGCTAAAGCACGGGCCGAATACCGGCTGCGCCGGGAACGACCATAAATGGCCGTGAAGATGCTTGCCTGCGTCCCTTCCCTGGATGAACGGATGGGCTGTTCGGCACGAACACCCGCTTTCCGCACCCAAAACCGGAAAAGCAAAATTTTTTCGCGGGGCTACTTGTTTTCTGGAATGTTCGGTGTAAACTGTCAGACTGGCCCAAGCCTTCCGTGACCTCACGCGGGCTAGGATGCCCGTTTTGAAGATTCAATTTGCGATGGAGACGTAATGTAAAGATAAAAACCGGCCGATTGACGGCCGCTGAAGACAATTTGATCGACGCGTAGGCGTCAAAGTTCTGCTTCCCGACAAATCGCTAACCTGAGCCGCAAGGCTCTTGCAAGTGAAGCAGTGCTTGGACCCGCGCTCCGAAAGGAGTGCCGGGCCAGGTGCTGTTCACTTGCCCCTTTAGCGAGGGTGTCTGGAGCGGTCTTGGTTTCCGGCGCTCCTTTTTCGTTTCTTGAAACGAAAACAAACGCCCGATCCGCTTACCCGAAATTTTTCAAGTAGGTCAGGCTTTCCAGCCTGACGTTGCCCGGTTCACTGTCAGGCTGGAAAGCCTGACCTACAGCAGTTTTGACATCTTGGCGGGTGGTTGAAATTTTTACCACCGTGGCAAAGGCTGACGTAGCCCGAGTTTCGATTGGTGTGTGGCGTTGGATGTGGATACGAAAGACTGTTTTGAGGAGACGTAAATGTTTAGTAAGTTTTCCATGAGAAGCAGTTACTGTGCTGCTCGGTCGTTGACCGTTCCCGTTACGAGCTTTGTGGCCATAGTGCTACTGGTGGCATCGTTGGGGGTTTGTGCAGATGTCTACTGGACTTTACCCGCAGGACAATCGGGCAACTGGTCCGACGCATTGAACTGGGGCGGGACACAACCGACCAGCAATGACACCGCCTATATTGTCAACGGCGGGACCGTGGCCATCACTCTGTCAGGAGAAGTCTGTACTACGCTTTCCCTTGGCAACAGTGCTGGGAGCGGAAACGTGCAAATGACGAGCGGCAGCCTCTCCTCACCTACACAGTACATAGGCTACTCCGGGGCGGGAACTTTCGCACAATTCGGCGGAACTAACTCCGCCAGTACGCCCTACCTCGGTAGCGAGTCCGGCAGCAGTGGGACCTACAACCTGAGCGGCGGGATATTATCTTCATATCAGCAGTACGTTGGCTACTCCGGCACAGGGAATTTCACGCAGTCGGGCGGAACCAACTCTACCATTCAGTACATCTGGCTCGGCTACAACACCGGAGGCAACGGAACTTACAGCCTCACAGGCGGACAGATGTCCACAATTTCGGAGATAGTGGGTAGTTCCGGCATAGGGAACTTCACGCAGTCGGGCGGAACTAACTCCACCATCAATCACGTTATTATCGGCCAAAACGCCGGCAGCAGTGGATCATACAGCCTCAGCGAGAACGGCCTGTTGAGCCCGAAGGGAACACTGGCGGTGGGCGGCCACGGCACTGGAACCTTCCTGCAATCCGGAGGAACTAACTCCCCCGGCATGCTCGCGCTCGGCGAAAGTAGTGTCAAAGGCACAGGAATTTACAGCCTCACGGGTGGTGTGATATCTTCACCTTCGCAGTACGTGGGCTACTCCGGTACGGGAACCTTCACACAATCTGGCGGTACCAATACCGTACCAGGAATCTCCGGCATCTTCTGTCTCGGTTATTATGCTGGCAGCAGTGGAACATACAACCTGAGTGGCGGAATGTTGATCCTGCCGTCGCTGAACCAGGGTTCTGGCACGGCTGTTTTTAACTTCAGTGGTGGGATAATCAAGGTCATCCGCGACTTTTCCACCAACGTCCCCATGACGCTCGGCACCAGCGGAGGTGGGGCCACATTCGATACTGCCGGCTACACCCTGACCCTCGCCGGTTCCCTCTCCGGCCCAGGCAGCCTCACGAAGATCGGCAATGGCACACTATTTTTGCCAACCAGCAATACTTACAGCGGTAATACCGTAATCAGCAGCGGCTCGCTCGCTCTAGGCAATACGTTGGCCTTGCAACAGAGTACGCTGGAGATCGGCGGCAGCGGCGGATTGAGCTTCCGATCCCTAACCTCCGCAACCCTCGGCGGGCTGTCTGGCCCAGGTACTCTCAACTTGAGCAATACCGCATCCGTCGCAGTGACGCTAAGCGTAGGTAATAACAACGCTAGCACCACATACGCTGGTGCGTTAGGGGGAGCTGGCAGTTTGACCAAGATTGGCATCGGCACGTTGACACTAGCGGGCAGCAACAGTTATAGCGGAGCAACGACGATCAACACAGGCTCGCTGATCGCCGGAGCTGTCAACACGCTTTCGACCAATTCTGCCGTGACCATCAACGGAGGACTGCTCGATCTCACTGCTGGATCTCAGTCGATCGCATCATTAACTGTAACGAATGGTGGCCAGTTGAATTTGAAGATCGGTAATCTCTTGCAGAACCTCGGCACGTCCATGTTGAATGGTACGCTGAATCTCTCGGGCACAGCCGCCGGTTCGACCATCAAGCTGATGTCGTACTTGTCGCTTTCAGGCTCGTTCACCACGATCAGCGGTATTCCGACCGGTTACAGGTTGGCCTATAACCCAACTGAACTCGACCTGATTTCCGGCCTACCAAATAACTCGATTCTGTCTGCTTCATCTTCGAGTCTGGTTTTCGGCCGCGTCATGTTGAATCATATACCGACGAACAACATCACGATCGGCCTTAGCGGCGGTACCAGTGCAACGGGCTTTTCGTCCTCGGCGAGCGGCGGCGTAACTGCCTTGGCTAATGGCAATGGCCCGGGGGCAATTCCGCCTTCGGGCAGCGTCACTGTTGGATTGATTAACGCCACGGGGGGATATAGCGGCACGGTTCAGGTACAGAATAGCGGCGATGCAGGCGATGGCTACGGTCCCAGCAGTGCAAGTGCTGGAAAGGGCAATGCTCAAGGCCCGATTTCCATCAGCGTGACCGGGACGGTGGTCGCTAATCGCATGGTGACATCCAGTTCAGCGAGCTTCGGCCTGGTTCACCGTGGGGCCTTGCTGAACCAGGGTATCGCGCTCTCCACCACCGGCAGCGACAGCCAGTATACCCGCGTGACCGTGGCCAACGGCAGCGACGGCTTTCTCACGATCAACGGTGGCAGTAACGCCACGTTCAACAGTGCGTTGGTGACCGACAACCGTGTTCTTTCCGGCACGGCCGGCACGGCAGGCGTGTTCAATGGCACGGTCACGCTGACGACCAGCCGCGAAGGTCTTACCGGCGAGTCGCCGATCAACGTGCCGGTGAACTATAGCGTCCAGGTTTTTTCTGGTAGCGGTGTCTGGAACGGCAACAGCAGTTTATGGAGTGCTACCGGCAACTGGACCGATAGCAATGGCTCCGGTATCCACGCCGCCCCCGGCACCTTTGCCGGTTTTGCAAATACCGATACGGCAACCTTCAACGGCTCAGGATCGGTTACCGCAATCGACCTGACCGGAACCAGCCCAAGTCTCAAGGCCCTGAGCTTCAGTAATTCCAGCTACACGCTCTCCGGTAGCAGCCTGACGCTCAACAGCAGCACGGGTACGGCGACTCTCACCGTCAGCAGCGGGACGCAGACGATCAACATGCCGACGACGCTTGCCAGCAACGCCAACTTCGCGATCAACGGCGGGGCATTACTGCTGAACTCCACGATCAGCGGATCGGGCGGGTTTACCAAGAGCGGGGCAGGTCGGTTGACCTTGCCTGAAGCCAATACGCTAAGTCGCTGTTCAAAAATAACTTAGCCGTTTATATCCAGGCATCTTCGTATTTTCCGGGGTTTCTTTGGGAATGGCTAAGTCCACGAAAACGAAACGGCTAAGTTATTTTTGAACAGCTCCTAAGTTCGACGGGTTCGGTTGCGATTGCCCAGGGCACGTTGGCCGCTCCGTTTGGACTTTCGCACGGTGGCGGCGGCATCACGCTGGCTACCGGCGGGACCTTGGAGGCGGGCGTAAGTGTCAAGCGAGCCATAACAGGAACTGGAACCGTAACCGCAACCGATGATCTTACCATTGGCAGTTCATCACAATCTGGCCAGTTCAATCAGGGTGGCGGCGCGAACGTCGGAGGCACGCTCAACATCGGCGGCAATGCTTTTGCGGTCTTCTCAAGCGATACGGCTATCCTCGGCAGCCAAACGAACCTTAGCAACGGCGGGAGCCTGACCACTCTCGAAGGGGCACAACTTGGCAACGCCGCGACCGTGGACGCGACCAAAATCCTGACGGCTACCGGCAACGCCAAGATCAATGGCGATTTCGTCAATAACGGCGTAGTCAACGGCCCAGGCGGCGACCAGTGGCTAACCTTCACCCAAGACGTAGAGGGGGGTGGTGTTACCACGGGGAACATTCACTACGGCAAAATCTATAGCCCCGGCAATAGCCCGGCTATTGTTTCGGTCGGGAATGTTTTGCTCGATCCTACCAGTGTTTTAATCATGGAGTTTGCTGGGGACACGTTCGGTATGTACGATCAACTCGACATATCCGGGCTGGCCACACTCAACGGCACACTGTACGGGGAACTTTTGGGCGATTTTACGCCGTCCGTCGGTGATACTTTCCATATCTTCAACGGAAAGACAGACGGTAAATTTGTACGGACCATTTTGCCGGAATTGAATAATGGTTTGAGGTGGAACGACAGCAACCTGTATTTGACTGGCGAGATCAGTGTAGTGCCCGAACCCTCCACCTTCGCCCTCCTCGGCGGCGTGTGTTTAGGGCTGCTGGGCTATCGTTGGCGGAGGCGGCGGCAAAAGCGTTCTTTGTCACTTGCTGGGGAAACGGCCCTTTCCGGCCAGGCTGGAACCGATTTGCAGGAGAACGGACCAGACATCTTGTCGATGCCCTCTCGATGGACAACATCGGCACGGCGGGCAGCTTGAGCGCAGCCAGTGTGGCTCGGTCAGGAGACCGGCCACAACCGGGGTCGGAGACCAGCCACAATAAGTGACCTTGGGGAGTTTCTGCCCCAGAGGGGCATACGAGAATAGCCCAGCGATTTATCGCTGGGTAAGAAGCAATCGAAACCGAAAGTCCCAGAGGGACGACTGAGATTTTTTTCGCTCAATCGTCCCTCTGGGACTCATGTTTTGATCGCGTTGCGAACCCAGCGATAAATCGCTGGGCTATTTTCAATCGTCCCTCCAGGACGGGGAAACCCATAGGCTGCCTTCGCCGAAACGACTGACCGAAGGTCTCCCCGGCGAATGGGAGACCTTCGGTCGGTCGTGTGGCTCGGTCGGAGACCGGCCACAACAGGGCGTGTCATCCGCGGTTCCTTGCTTTCTTTCCTATTTTTCTGCTCCTCATATTTCTGTCAAAAGGTTTTATTAGTATCCACCGCGAGAGAACACAAAGGGCGCAAAAGAAAGATTCTATTCTTTGCGTTCTCTGCGCTCTTTTGCGGTGAATCCGCTTGAATCCCTCGGTCAGGAGACCGGCCACAACAAAGCCTGGGCTGTTTTTTGCCGGTGAGATACTGGACATGGATAGTCCAATCGGCGGTTACAATTTTCAGGCTGCCTTTAGGATCGGAAGGCCCCAGGAATGGGACACAACGCCGTTGGCGTAGAAGGTTTCGTTGACTGCATCCTCCGTAAAAGTAAATGGATTCCCGGCCCACGACCGTGTGAGCCCTGGCATCCAGGATAGCAGAAATGGCCCAAGAAGTCTAATTAAATATGGCGTAATAAACCGCGCATAACACCCGCCATAAGTGCTGCTTTTATGGTTTAGTAGGGTTTATGGGCATGGCGAGACCGCCATATTTAATTAGACTACAACGCTGCTAGCGTGGCACGATGACGGGGACAAGAATGAGGGGAAACCCAGGAGTCGGTCTAATCAACAAGGCCAGAAAAATCGCTGCGAAAGGGGCGTCGGCCATGCTGTTCTAATCTGCCCCTTGGTCGGGGTCGTGGGAGCGGCACCGGTTCGGCGCCCTTTCTCATTGGCACTCAACATTCCAGACAAGGAGCAATACCCATGAGCGCAATCGGAAATCTGTTGTGGTTCTTTTCGTTCGGCCTAATTCTTGCCTTGCAATGGTGGCTGACGGGACTCCTCTTGTTCTGTTCGATAATTGGAATCCCCTGGGCGAAAGCATGTTTCGTGATTGGCCAGTTGGCACTCTTTCCTTTTGGTAAAGAAGCCATCAGTCGGAAGGACTTAAAGGGCGGCGATGACATCGGAACCGGCGGTCTAGGGATGTTAGGCAATGTCGTGTGGTTCTTTATTGGTGGGTTATGGTTGGCACTCTCCCATTGTTTCGCGGCATTCATCTGTGCCGTCACCGTCATTGGGATTCCTTTCGCCCTACAGCACCTGAAACTCGCCGGTCTTGCGTTGGCTCCCATTGGGAAAATCATCGTCTCCAAAGAAATCGCCGCTGCGGCAAAGGCAGCCAGTGCCCAGGCATTCGTCGCCCAGTCCCGTGGCGGTCGGCCTGCCCAAAAATCGGTAGAAGATTTTGTTGCGGTTGCGACAAACAACCCAAAGAGGATTTCCGTTGGGGCCGGACCCACGGAAAACTCTGTCCCCACTTCCCGAATGCAACAGAATGCGATACCAACGGCGCAGCCCGCGACCGACAGCATTGTTGATCAAGGATCTGGCGGCAGTCTGCTTGCGGTTGCCAAGGGGGTGGTGCAGTTCGGGACACAGGCTGGCCCCTGGACCTTTGCCACGGCAAGACGGGGTTGGGCGCACCTTCTCATGGCCCCGGGAAAGATTGATCCTCTGCTGAAATCCACGGCCGGCGAAGACAATGTTGTGATCTACCGATTCTTCCAGGTTGTGCTGGTCGTGGTTTTGGTTGGAGCGGTTTTTGGCGTACTCGCGCTGCTATGGCTGGCATCTTGGATCTGGTGCTCCGTTCCGGGGCTCGCCGTTCTCTTGGGGATAGGATTACTCTTGGTTGGCGGCAAAACCGTCGAGCAAAGCCGTGCGGCGGGCGGGAGAATTGCAGGGGTTGGTCTTGTAATGTTGTTGTTGGGCCTTCCACTCACGCTGTTGCATGTTTCATTTTCAATGGGAGATCAACGTCAGGAGAAGGAAATCCGACAAGCGAACGAGCAAGTCGCATTGCTCGTAAAAACTGCTCAGGACAACTTTGATAAAAACGATTTGGACAAAGCGGAACACGAGTTGCGGCAAGTTTCGCTTGTTTCAAAGGCGACCGATACACAAGCGGCGGTCATTCTCCAAGGCAAGATTCAGGCCTTGCGGCACGATGCGGCAGTCAATAAGGCAAACCGGGATGTTCGGGAGTTCGTAAAGCGTGCCGAAATGGACCTCTCAGGCGGCAGACTGGAAGCCGCCGAAGAGAAGTTGACCATGGCTTTAGCGGTCCAAAATGCGACGGAAACCGCCAATGCGAAGGAGCTTCTCGCCAAGATTCCAGCTAGACGCCAGGAGTTGGTGAATGAAAAGGTAACGAAGCTGACGGCGATCGCTACGGAATCCTACGAGGCCGGGGATTTCAAAAAAGCGATGCAAGTTGTCAACGAAGCGATTGTGGTCAAAGATGCCACCAACATTGGAGAGGCGGAAGAATTGCTTGACAAGATGGGAGACGCTCGGCCCGATTTGCTTGCCCGCGACGCGATGCAAGCAATTCAGCAACAGCGGTATTCCATTGCGGTCAAACGCCTTAAAGCCTTCCTGGCCAATCCTCGCAGCAACCAGAAGCCGATGGCAACGCAAGTGCTCAAGTTGGTTGAATTCCTTCAGGATGATGATAAAGTACAGGCATCATTAAAGGCCATGAGTGACGCGCAGCTCAAGTCGCTGTCGGAGGGCGGAAAACTGCCCGACAATTTGGCGACGGCTAACACAGCACTCACCGAAGCGGTGAAGGCGGCACTCGTCAGAAACCTTCCCCGGGAACGAAACCGCCGCCAAGCCGAGGAACAAGAGCGGCTTGCGGAAAAGGCGAAAGAGGAGCGAGAGCGACTTGCGGAAAGAGCAAAAGAGGAACGAGAGCGGCTTGCGGAAAAGGCGAAAGAGGATGAGGAAAAAGCTGCCCGTGTTGCGTGGGATGACGTTGACGCGATTTACAACATCAAGAGCAAGTGTACGGAGTTGCAAAAGAAAGAAGCGTGGAAGTATTATAAGGGCAAGAAGGCGAAGTGGACGGGCGAGGTTAGCTCTGTAGGTGAGACATTTGGACAGATGACGCTACACGTCAAAATGAACCCACAGACATTAATATCTGACCTTCTGATTCGCTTGCCCGATGAACAACGCGCAAATGCCATGAAACTCAGCAAGGGCGACAAGGTAACCTTCACCGGCACACTCCATGACTGGGGAACCCTTATGCCAACGACGCTGAATGACGGGGCGATTCTTTCGTACGCAAAGCAGTAGCAAACGTAGGGTGCGTGGAGCACGGAGGCCCGCAAAATGGTGCGTTACGCGAACCGGTCTATTCCGTGGTAGGCGTTCTCGAAGTATTGAGTCCGTGCGCAACGCACAATTTTCCCGGGTGTTGGTTCGCTTCACGCACCCTACGATTGCGGCACTACTCCAGATCTAGCCCGCCGAGATAAGTTTCACCGTCTCCAGGAGGCTTCCTCACTCCACCGGCAGCAGTTTCGGCGAGGCGATCCGCCGGCCGTAGATCCGGCCATGCAATGCCTGCAAACGGAGAAAATCCAGATGCAGGAACCCGTAAACCGACTGCTCCGGTTCGCGGGCAAGCCAGCACTGGGCCAAC
>Ga0194056_10002334_pt1 | contig 10018 bp, 10 predicted proteins | sample SepL4413m_MetaG_FD_155458 | JGI IMG/M metagenome (GOLD analysis project Ga0194056, IMG submission 155458) | Anoxic zone freshwater microbial communities from boreal shield lake in IISD Experimental Lakes Area, Ontario, Canada - Sep2016-L442-13m | ecosystem: Environmental > Aquatic > Freshwater...
TAAAAATAAAAAAATGAACAAACAACAAATCAAAAAAGCAGTAGTCAAAAATGTGAAAAAAGTGCAGGTTAAGAGCGCGGAATTTGAAAAAGTGGCCAAACGAGAATATGCCAAGATCAAAAAGCAATTGGATGTTACAGCCAAAAAAGTGGAAGGCTTCATCAAGAAGAATCCTGAGAAGGCAGTGGCAATTTCGGCTGGAATTGGTATGGCGCTTGGCACGATTGCGGGAATTTTGGCAGGCAAAGGAAAGAAGAAATAATCATCCAAACATTTAAACATCCAAGCATTTAAACAAAAATTCAAAAGGATAAATGTGGGAATAGTTTTTTGAAAAGGTGGGGAGTGATCCTCGCCTTTTTGTTTTTTGGGTGGACATTTTAGTTTTAAAATTGTAGGATAAGAGCGTATAAGGTCTAAATTATGGCTCATACGCAATTTATGGTTCCAGCCAAAGACTATTTCTGAATTTTTACGAGCTTGTTTGCTTTGGGGGACTTATGAGCGAGAGCGAGTACTGAGCGATTGGTTATAACTCCTAACCAAGTATGCGCGTCCTAAAAAGCAAACAAGGGAAGTAAAAATTGCTGACTTAGTTTTATAGAACCCTAATTTGCGTATGACCCTAAATTATCTTGTTATGCAATTCGAAATTGTTTCAACTCATCAGCCTGCGGGTGACCAGCCCAAGGCAATTGCAGACTTGGTGGACGGTCTGAAAAGTCGGGAAAAATTCCAGACGCTTTTGGGCGTGACTGGCTCTGGCAAAACTTTCACCATCGCCAATGTGATTGAAGCGGTGCAACGGCCAACGCTTGTGATGGCGCCAAACAAAACTTTGGCTGCCCAATTGGTGCAAGAATTTCGGTTGTTTTTCCCGAAAAATGCCGTGGAATATTTCGTGTCCTACTATGACTATTATCAACCAGAAGCATACATTGCTTCGACAGACACTTTCATCGAAAAAGAAACCCAGATCAATGAAGAGATTGACCGGTTGCGCCACGCCGCCACCAGCGCGCTCCTTTCGAGGCGAGATGTGATCATTGTGGCTTCGGTTTCTTGCATTTATGGTTTGGGGTCACCAGACTATTATCGCGAAGGAACGGTGGAAGTGGAAATTGGAAAAAAAATGACGCGCAGTGAGCTTATGGCGGGCTTGATTGAAATGCAATATCAGCGCAACGACATTTTGGCGCGCGGAAAATTTCGAGTCACAGGTGACACGCTTGAAGTGATGACACCAAGTCGCGAAGTGGTGACCAGAATTGAATTGGGCAACGGCACGGTTCAGAAGATTGTGGAATTTGATTTTTTGACGGGCGAAAATTTGTCGCAACTTGAAAGAACTTTGATTTTTCCCGCCAAACATTTTGTGGTGCCACGAGAATTGATGACTGAATCATTGGCGGAAATCCAAACTGAATTGGACGAATGGGTAGCCAAATTGAAAAAAGAAAACAAATTGTTGGAAGCTGAAAGAATTTCGCGTCGCACGCGGCAAGATTTGGAAATGATGCGCGAAGTGGGTTTCTGCAATGGGATTGAAAATTATTCGCGCTTTCTGACCGCGCGCGGGGCAGGAGAAGCGCCGTACACCTTGATTGACTATTTTCCGAAAGATTTTTTGATGGTGGTGGATGAATCACATGTGACCATTCCGCAAGTTAGGGCGATGTATGCTGGCGATCAGGCGCGCAAGAAAGCTTTGATTGAAAATGGTTTCCGTTTGCCGAGCGCGTTGGACAATCGACCGCTCAAATTTGAAGAATTTGAAGCGCGCATCAATCAAATGATTTTCACTTCGGCCACGCCGGCAGTTTATGAAAAAGAGTATTCCACCAAAATCACCCAGCAAATCATTCGCCCAACTGGCTTGCTTGATCCACAATTGGAAATCAAGCCTGCCAAAGGACAAGTGAAAGATGTTTTTGGGGAAATCGAAAAAGTAGTGGCAAAAAAAGAGCGAGTTTTGATCACAACTTTGACCAAAAAAATGGCGGAAGATTTGTCAGAATTTTTGAAAGAGCAAGGGGTCGCGACGGAATATTTGCATTCTGATGTGGACACGCTGGATCGGGTGCACATTTTGGAGGGTTTGCGTCGGGGGGATTTCGATGTGTTGGTGGGGGTTAATTTGTTGCGGGAAGGATTGGATTTGCCAGAAGTTTCTTTGGTGGCGATTATGGATGCGGACAAGGAGGGCTTCCTTCGCAGTGAAACTTCCTTGATTCAAACCATTGGACGGGCGGCGCGCAACATCAGTGGCCGGGTGATTATGTATGGCGACAACATCACGGGTTCGATGCAACGGGCGATTGACGAAACCAACCGGCGGCGCCTGATTCAAGCTGATTACAATAAAAAGCATCAAATTACACCACAAACCATCAAGAAAAATATCAAATCTTTCGTGGACCATGAAATCAATCCCTTGCCAGCCCCAGATTTTGCCAAACTGGAATCGCTGGAGGACATCGCGGGGTACATTAAGTTGAAGGAAAAGGAAATGAAAGATGCTGCGCGCTCTCTTCAATTTGAAAAAGCCGCCCTGATTCGGGATGAAATTTCGCAACTGAGAAAAATTCAAATGCGCGGAGCTTGACTTTTTGCTTTTTTAGGCGTATAATGAAAACATCAAAGTAAAAGAAGGCAAAAACGGGTGAAAATCTGTTTTTGCCTTTTTGTTTGAAAAATATGCCAAAAATAACCAAAAAAACAATCAAAAAGCCAAAAAAAGTTACCAAGAGAGGAAAGAAAACTCAAGTGGGTATTTTGACTTTTGGCGGGATCGACCCTGCTCAGGGCAGGATTCTGTTGCTTGTTTTGGGGATTGTTTCCATGTTTACTTTGATAGTTGTCAGCGAATTGACTTCCAAAAATGAAGAAGTGGAAATGGCTCAAATTGCACCAATTAGACCGATTGCAATTGTCAAAAAGCAAACTTCTTTTGAAAAAAAAGCTACTGATTTAGTTCAGGGTTATCCAATTGCTGAAATGACTCCGTATATTTTGTCAAAAGATCCCAAGGTGGCAGCTTTTATGATTGCGATTGCCAAGAAAGAAAGTGCATGGGGAAAAAGACACCCAGTGTCTGATGGCAAGGATTGCTATAATTATTGGGGCTTTCGGCTGAAGAGCGAAAAAATGGGCAGTGGAGGTCACACCTGTTTTGACACTCCCGAGCAAGCAGTTGATGTGGTGGCTGGCAGACTTGACGAGTTGGTTAATGAAGAGAATATTGATTCGCCGAAGTCAATGATTGTTTGGAAATGTGGGTATGGTTGTCAGGATGAAGTCAAAACTGTTTCAGAAAAGAAATGGATTAGTGATGTGGCGATGTATTACAGTAAGCTTGAAGGTTATTTATAAAGAAGATTGATTTTTTTAATAGAAAAAACCTGCCTAACGGCAGGCAAAAACAAAAACAAAAACAAAAAAGTAAAACAAAAAGATGGTGCGTGCGAATATTTCGTAGCACCTTTTTTGTTTGGCTGGGGCTTTATCTGAAAGTAAAATTATGTTATGCTTGAAAACATGTTATAATTAAGTAGGAAAAATTCACCCCGTTAAATAATTTTAAATTTTTGCTAAAATTTAAAATTAAGATTCGGATTTCCCACTGAAAAGGTGAGTAATATAAATAATAATTTATGCAAATAGGACGCCTTCTATGTTTTAAATAGAATCCGAATCTTATTTAACAGGGTAAATGCAAAATGTCCAAGAAGTTTTCAACAAAATTAGGGAGATGAAAAAAGAGCAGAAGGGTTTGCGGGATATGTATAAGGATGCGTTGGCGCAGGCTGATGAGTATGAGGAAGTGGTGGAAGAGATCACTACTTTGCGGGAGAAGAAAAAGCAAATTGAAACTCGGATTCAGGCGGAATTGGGTCGTTCCTGGGAGAAGTTTGATGATTTGAAGCGGGAAGTTGAAACGGAAAAAGAAATGCTTAATGATATTGCACTGACAACTTTGATGAAGGGTGAAACTGTTGAGGTGAAGGATGAATTTGAAAATGCTTATGAGCCGTCGTGGAAGGTTAGTTTCAAGAAGGCTAATGGTGGGACGACGACGGGGAAATAAATTAATGTATTTTGTATCTTGTATTTTGTATTATGTATGCAAAATGAAAAAGTTCCGGAGGGGACTTTTTTGTTGCGCAAAAAGTGCAAATGCTGTTAAAATTGGATTATGCAAAAAAAGCAGCAAAATTTTTGGCAGGAGTTGGTGGCAAGAAAGAAACCGTTTTTTGTGCTGGCGCCGATGGCGGATGTGACGGATTTTGCGCAGCGGGAGATGTTGGCCAAATATGGCAAGCCGGATGTTTTTTTCACTGAATTTGTCAGTGCGGATGGTTTGGCAAGTGAAAAGGGTCGTCAAGTTTTTTTGAAAGAATTGAGATTTAGCGAAAAGCAGCGACCAATTGTGGCGCAAATTTTTGGGGCTAAGCCGGAAAATATCAGTAAGGCGGCAGCTTTGATGGTTGAGTTGGGTTTTGATGGTGTAGACCTCAATATGGGCTGTCCTGACAAGGCGGTGATCAAGCAAGGTGCAGGAAGTGCGTTGATCAAGAATCCGCAGTTGGCTAGGGAGATAATTCGGGCGGCCAAAAAAGGAGCGGCTGGAAAAATTCCGATTTCAGTCAAAACGCGACTGGGTTTTGGCAAAAATGAAATGGGAAATTGGCTTGGCGAAATTTTGGCCGAAAAACCAGCGGCGCTGACGGTGCATTTGCGCACCAAGAAAGAAATGTCGGAAGTTGCGGCGCATTGGGAGTTGGCGCCAGAAATTGTGGCAATGGCAAAAGCCAGCGGGGTTGTGATTGTTGGCAATGGAGATGTGGCAAGTTTGGCGGACGGCAAAGAAAAAGCAAAAAATTCTGGGATGGATGGGATTATGGTTGGACGAGGAATTTTTGGCAATCCATGGTTTTTCAATGAAAAAATAGACGGTGAAAAAATTGCTTTGGCAGAAAAATTTCGGGTGGCAATTGAGCACGCGAAACTTTTTGAAAAAGAGCTGAGTTCAAAAAATATCAAAGGTTATCATGTGATGAAAAAACACTTCAAGGCTTATGTCGCAGGGTTCGATGGTGCTAAAGAACTGCGCGCCAAATTGATGGAAACAGAAAACTCCAGCCAGGCGGAGGAGATTTTGGAAGAGTATTTAAAAAAATTGTAGTTTATGTATTAAAAATTATGCACGCAGCAGCATCATAGATTTTACAAAGTGTTACAAATAAATGCATATGCATTTATTTGTAACACGTCGGAGATGATTAAAAAGGTTGTATAAAAATAAAGCCCTGGCATTTTCATGCAGGGCTTCGATAAAGCGGGGTAACTTCAACTATTCTCCTTTATTTTTTCTGATGAGATAGGGCATCGAAAATCCCACTGCTAGCATTGGTAGTCAAATGGCTAAAAACTTCAGAAAATGTTCCAGCTCTTTAATAAGAGCGAATTTTGTGTGGATGTTTTTCTTCGTACATATCGCGATACGATGACATCGGCCCCAGTCTTTCTTCTAACCTATATTGCAACAGTGATACATTTTTCACTTTTATATCCGTGAAAAGGATACTTTCCCAATTATCTTTTTTATAAAGTTCCCAAGCAAGATTGTGCAAAGCCTTCTTGCCTGGTCTCATTCCCCAGTAAATAATGGAGGTGCGCTTACTGCCAGTAAACGATAAATCGTACATTATTTTTGACATGCAATTTTTATAATCATCTCTCGCACTGTCCGCGTGCGACTCTGAAAACATTACCACGATTATAGTAATATCAAATAATACCAAGAACACTATAAGAGAGGTTACCACTAAGTCGTCTGGTGAAGTATTCATTTTTTGTTCCCCTTCGTTTTTTTGCGGAAGATTCCGCGGTTGTTAAAGATCTGAGCAACTAAATATTGCATAGACTATGAAAAATTCAAAATTTGTGTTTGAAAATAAAACAATAAAGATGAAAGCTAAAAAGATGATAGTGGCTATAAAATGCCTATAAAGAGCTAAAATATTGACAATATGATAAGTTTGTAGTAAGCTAATAATAGTGTTGTTATAAATATCAACAATTATGGATGCGCGAGAAGTGCTCAAAAAAATAGGCCTAAGTGAGGATGAAATCGCGGTATATCTTTCCGCTTTGCAACTGGGTCCAAGTTTGGTGACAAAAATAGCCAAACATGCCGGGGTGAAAAGAACCTCAGTCTATTTGGTTGCCAAGGCATTAATGGCCAAGGGACTGCTGGGTCAGTTTAAAACAAAAAACGGCATTCATTTGAGCGCAGAAAGCCCAGAAAAAATCTTGAGTCAGTTGGAAGAAAAAACCAAGGAAATCAAGGCAATCATTCCCGAGCTGAAAGCTGTTTCCAAGAAAGATGCCCATGCTCCGCAAGTGAAATATTTTGAAGGAGAAGAAGGCTATTTTTCTATTTGCGAGGATACGCTTGCAAAACATGCCAGCGAGCTTTTGTGGCTGGGGGATCCAGCGGCGATTTATGAAATTATTGGCAATAAATATGATGACGAGTATTATATCCCTACTCGAATTAAGCGAAAAATTAAATTGAGAGCTTTGCTGTTTGAAAATGAATGGTCAAAAAAGTTCAAGGAGGGATATGTCGTGGAATTTTTGCGCGAAGTTCGTTTTTTGCCAGCTGATTTTGGTTATGATTCAGCGCAATTCATATATCAAAATAAAGTTGCCTTTGTTTCCTCTCGAAAAGAGTTGATGTCTGTTTTGATTGAAAGTGGGGATATCGCCAAAATGGAAAGAGAGAAATTTGAAATGCTTTGGAAGCTTGCGGGTGAGCAAAAGCCATCAAAAGGCTGATCAACTCTTTTCTGTTGGATAAGATGCTTTTGAACTTTAAAATCAGGTAGCGCTAGTTACTGGTCTTGCTCAGGTCATAATAAAATATCCCTATCACTTCCTAAAGTGTTACAAATAAATGCATATGCATTTATTTGTAACACTTTAAAAAAGCAGAGGAGATATGCTGAACTATATGGCTTGGCGGTAGTTTTACTCGCCATAGCTTATGCGTTTATGTGTTTATGTGCTTATTGTTTAATGGGCGTGTCAAATTTAGGCATATGCACTTATTTGACACACCTTGCAAGATAAAAGAGAGCTTTTCTGGGAGATCATGGGGATGGGAGTTTTGCGCAATGAGAGTAAATTTGCGAAAATTGGTTGTATGGATAGTGTTACAAATTTAGGCATATGCATTTTTTTGACACACTTTGGAGCGGGGATTATAATTACAACTATTAGGGGGATATTACTTTTAAGCAATTTGAGAAAATGAGATAGAGAGAATAAAACAGAAACAATAAAATAAAAACAATGGAAACAAAAAAGTTCAAGAAAACTGAAATAAAAAAAACTCACAAGAAGCTCGGTGATTATGTGGAGGATTTTTTGTGTTCTGATTCCAAAAAGGTAACAACTGCGAAATTTGTGTTGATGACATTGGCTTTGGGCGGGATAGTTTTTGCAGGGGCACTTGCGCCTGGGCTGGTCACGATAATGGGCGAGCAGAATAAGAAAAGAAAGTATGTCAGAAGAAATCTCCAGCAGGCAATCAGGACGCTTAAACATCGAAAGCTTATTGAAATAGTTGTTGAAAAAAATGGTGCTACGCGAGTGGAGCTTTCCAATGCGGGCAAGAAAAGGGTGTGCGAGTTTTGCTTTGAATCGCTTTCAATAAAAAAACCCAAAAAATGGGATGGAAAATGGCGAGTCTTGATGTTTGATATTCCGACTAAGCCAGCAATTTACAATAATGCTCGCAATGCTTTGCGAGAAAAAATAAAAGAGCTTGGTTTTGTGCAGATGCAGAAGAGCGTCTGGGTTTATCCTTATGAATGCGAAGATGAAATTCTTTTTTTGGCGGAAGTTTACTATGTGGAAAAGTTTATTGATATGCTAGTTGCGGAAAGGGTGATGCATGAGGAAAAATTTAAGTGTAAGTTTAAACTTTGATCGAAATAGAAATCCAAAAGCCTTAGGTTGGTTGGTGATGTGTCTGGTAATGCAGATAATTTTCGATAAGCAATAATCAATGTGAGTTTCATTTTTCAGGTGTGTCAAATAAATGCATATGCATTTATTTGTAACACATGGGAGGATATTAAGAAATTCATATAAAAATGAAGCTCTACACATATCTGCGTGTAGAGCTTCAAGATTTTTCTAATTGAAATTTTTCGTGGTCACAGCAAGGGACAAAAAATTTCAAAGAAAAATTGGATTTTCAAATAGGAACTTTTTGAAAATTTTTATCTTTGGATAAATTGGCTTATAATGGAAAATGAATCATTAACTATTCAACTTTAAATTTATGAAAACAATTGCGCATTGGTTTTTGCGGGCGGTGGCGGTGATGGCGACAGCTTATTTGCTACCAGGGGTGGCGTTGAAAGGTTTTTTTGCAGCGTTGGTGGTGGCGTTGGTGCTGGGCTTTTTTAACACGGTTTTGAAACCGATTTTGGTGATTTTGACTTTGCCGATCAACATTTTGACACTGGGACTTTTCACTTTGGTCATCAACGCAGCGTTGATTTTGTTGGCCAGCAGAGTGGTGGATGGGTTCACAGTCAGTGGTTTTTGGTGGGCGCTGCTTTTCAGTTTAATTTTGTCGCTGGTCAATGGCGTGCTGAATGTGTTTGAACCGAAAGCGTAAACACCGATTCGAAACTACGAAAAAACACGAATCTACGAACAAAAAAACGAGAATTTGAGTTCTCGTTTTTTTGTTCATTTCCTGATTACTGATTTCTAATCACCGATTACTGATTGCTATTTATCTTTATCCAATTCATTCAACAATTCCTTGACCTTTTGCAGTTGTTCCCAATTGTGAATGGAAATTGGCAGGACATTCTTGCTGAGTTTCTTGGCTTTGGTGAGAATTTTTTTGAGCTCTTTTTCATCAACCAAATCGGAGCGAGAAATGAAAATGTACTGCGGTTTTTCAAGTAGGGCTGGGTTGTAGGCTTTGAGTTCTTTGCGGATGGTTTTGTAGTCGGCCAAAATATCTTCACTGTCGGCAGCCAGAAAATGAAAAAGAATTTTGGTGCGTTCAATGTGTTTGAGAAATTTGATGCCGAGTCCCTTGCCCTCAGAAGCACCTTCAATCAAACCTGGGATGTCAGCGAGAATCAGGCCGTAGTACACGCCGAGGTTTGGCTCAAGGGTGGTGAATTGATAGTTGGCAACTTTGACGCTGGCGTTGGTCAGTTCATTGAGCAAGCTGGATTTGCCGAGGTTTGGCAGTCCCACAAAGCCGATGTCGGCAATCATTTTGAGTTGCAAATGCAAATTGGCATGCTGCCCCTTTTTGCCGAATTCAAATTCTTTGGGGGTGGTGTTTTTGGCGGAGCGAAAAAGGAAATTACCTCGGCCACCTTTGCCGCCCTTGATCGCCAGAATTTCTTCGCCAACTTTGGTAATTTCAAGGGTTTGCTGGGTGTCGGTGTTGGTGATGACCGTGCCAACTGGCAGTTTGATGATCAAATCTTTGCCATCTGGACCATCGCAAAATTGACCTTTGCCTTCGCGTCCATCTTCAGCAAAAAGTTGTTTCTTGAAACGGAATTGGTTGAAGGCATTAAGGTCTGAAACGCCTTTAAAATAAACGCTCCCGCCTTTGCCACCGCTTCCTCCCGCAGGGCCAAGGCTCATCAGGTTTTTGTTGAAACCAGCGCAACCTTTTCCGCCGTCTCCAGCGGATATTTCAATTTTGACATCGTCTAGTAACATGAATTTGTATAATGTATTAAGTATAATGTATTAAGTATGAATCCTAAACCCTAAACCCTAAACCCTAATAATGAAGTATAGCCTGGAAGATAGAAAAGGGCAAGGGGTGGTGTTGTAACTATTCAGTTCTTTCCAACACCATCTTTTGCCTTGAGGGTGTTAATAGATTACGCAAAGAAGTAACCAGCGATTGTTTTTTGAGTGCCAGCGTTTTTACAACACTTAAATTAACTGCATGAGT
>Ga0194056_10002336_pt1 | contig 10015 bp, 9 predicted proteins | sample SepL4413m_MetaG_FD_155458 | JGI IMG/M metagenome (GOLD analysis project Ga0194056, IMG submission 155458) | Anoxic zone freshwater microbial communities from boreal shield lake in IISD Experimental Lakes Area, Ontario, Canada - Sep2016-L442-13m | ecosystem: Environmental > Aquatic > Freshwater >...
CTTGTCAGCAATAAAGCGACCTTAACCGTAAGAGATAAAACCTTTATCCCGGTGGAAAAACATTTTCCACGGGTCATTATACCACTATTTTTAGCGATTTTTTATATATATTTGTCTGTGTTTAGTTATATTTTTAACTACTTAGTAGTAGCTCTTGTAAATTGGCTAATGAAAGTAGACAATTAACCAAAATCTGAAAGTTATATTGTTTCGGAGCCGTGCGCCGGATCGAGAATGGCGGCCAGCGCCCAGTTATCGTTCCCGGGAAATCCGCCTGTTTTGAGAGAAAACCATGACTCATTCCAAACCACCCAGCGATCGCTATTGCCGCAACTTCAGCGTAATTCGAAAGGCGATGTTGATAGCACTGGCACTATTGCCGGTCGGATGCAATAAGGACGACCAGCAAACAAACAAGGCACCACCCGCACAACTGTCCTCTGCGCAGAGTATGCAGCCAACGTCTGCACCAACGGAATCTGCGCCGATTCAACCGACACCCGTGGCTGCGGCTAAGCCGTTAACAGACCTGGAATCCCTGGTTGCTCCTATTGCGCTGTATCCTGATCCGTTACTCGCTGAACTGCTGGTGGCCTCCACTTATCCCCTCGAAGTCGTGCAGGCTTCGCGATGGCTGGAAACCAAGCCCGATCCGGAGACTCTTAGCGGCAAGGACTGGGACGCCAGCGTCATGCGGCTTGCCAGCGTACCTCAGGTCATTAAGATGATGAATGATCACTTGGATTGGACTACACAACTCGGCGACGCTTTTTTAGCCAAACCGGTTGAGGTTATGGATGCGATTCAGAAACTGCGAAAAAGGGCGACAGACTCCGGCTTCCTGAAGGATACACCGGAACAGAAAGTGACTGCGAAGACAGTATCAGTAGACCAGCCGGCTGAAGGCACATGGGTCACCGATGATACAAATGCGCAAAGCAGCGGTGCCACGATCAAGGCAACTCCAGCGGTCATGAACAAGGAAGTTATTTACATCCAACCAGCCAAAGCCGATACGGTCTATGTACCCCGGTACAATCCCGAGACCGTATACCAAGCCTCGTTGGCGCCGCCTGCTACCGGCACCAGCAATGCTTATCCCGCCACGACCGTGGTTAACGTCAATCAGCCAGCGGCACCCGCGCCTGTCGGCTATTATCCTGCGACTACGACGACGGCCGATCCGATGCTCACTTTTGGTGCCGGCGCAGTGGTTGGAGGGCTTTTGACTTGGGGCATCATGTCATGGGCCGACCACAATGATGATGATTACCACGTCAGTCATTACTATGGCAACACCGTATGCCACAACGGAAACTGCTGGCACGGCGGCGGAGGCGGCGGTTATTATGGTGGCGGAAGCAACATAAACACCAATATCGCCGGGAATGAAATCAATATCGATCGTGGCGGCACTTTCAATCAGAACAATCTGAAGCCCGCACAACGGCCTGCCAGTTGGCAACCCGATCAAAGTCACCGGCGTGGGCAGGCCTATCCGGAAGGTGTGCAACAACGGCTCGGACGAACCCGGCAACCGGGATTGGCCGGGCAACGTCCCGGCTCTGCCCAGACGCTTCCGGCCTCAGCGAGGGGGTTTGCCGAAGCCGGACAACAACCTTCTGCCGGAACTCTGTCCGCCGAGCGCAGGCCATCCAGCGCCGACATTCGCGAACAACTTGCGCAAAAGCCGGGAGCCCAGGACAAGTTCGCCAACAAACTACAACCTAAACCGGCGACCCGTGACGTCCAAGAGCGGCTTGCGCAGGGTTCCCGGGACAATGCCCTGCAAGGAATCAAAGACTCAGGTCAGGCCACGCGATTCCAAGGTCAACGGGGCTCGGATAGCCGTAACTACGCTCAACCTGCCACTCGTGATAGTCAAACCCCTCAACCGGCGGGGGCAGAGCGTGCCCAGCGCCAGCAGACCGAAAAGCCCAGGCCGCCTGCTGTGGAAAGGAAGCCACAGATCTCGCAGCGGCAAGCACAGATGCCTATACAAGGAGAGCGCAGTCAGGTCTTTGCGGGTCGCGAACAAACTCAGCAACAGAGGGAGACACAACGCCGCTCGGAAGCAGCTCGGCCCAATGCTTTTGAGGGCTCACGCAACACCAGCGCTACCCAAATGGCCAGCCAGCGAGGTGCCATTAGCCAGCAACACATGGCCAACGCCGGAAATCGACCCGCTATCGGGGGAGGCAGGCCTTCAGGTGGCGGGCAGTTCGGCGGCGGAGGTGGTCGCTTAGGTAGTGGGGGCATGCGAGGTGGTGGCGGAGGCGGGCGCAGATGATTGAAAAACTCAACAATCCTGTTCTATATCCGACCCAATGTCGCAAGCCTGGAAAAGTTGCAGGCTCACCTCTGCAAGGAGCGATGCCGGGCTTCCATCCCTTTCACTCAAGCAGTCAATACTGAGGTTCCCGTCATGTACCGCGAAATTAAAAAAATACTTCTGGCCGTGCTGATTTCAGCCCCTTTATCCGCTCTCGCGGCACCTCAAAGTCCTGTACCGACTACTTCTGCTGTCGAAGCCAAAAGCGCCGAACCTCAAAGCTTCCCGAACCCGGATGATGCGGCCAAGGCATTGTTGGAAGCGGCACGCAGTGAAGGCCGTAATCAGATTATCGCGGTATTCGGCAGCCACGATGCAGAGCTTCTATCGTCCGGAGATGAAGTCGAAGACAAGAATAACCGCTCGGAATTCGTCACCTTGGCGCAGGAAAAAATGGTGGTGGAAAAAACCGGTGAGGATGGAGCCATCGTACATGTCGGCAACACAGGCTGGCCTTTCCCCATCCCTTTGGTGAAAAAAGGCGATAGCTGGCAGTTCGATGCTGAACTGGGGCGCAAGGAAATCCTTAACCGGCGCATCGGCCGTAATGAGCTCAGTGCGCTTGACGTGATTCGTGGTTACATGGAAGCCCAGCTCGATTATGCCATTTTGGACAGGGATGGTGATGGCGTATACGAGTATGCGCAAAAATTACAAAGCGCACCCGGCAGGTATGACGGCCTGTTTTGGGAGCCGGAAGACGGTCAGCCTCAAAGCCCTCTCGGGCCGCTGGTTGCCGATGCAAGAGCGGAGGGTTATACGCTCAAAGGCGAAACCGGAAAGCCCACTCCCTACCACGGCTATTATTACCGCATCCTCACCCGGCAGGGTGGCAACGTTCCCGGCGGCAAATATGACTATATCATCAACGGCAACATGATTGCCGGTTTCGCATTAGTGGCCTTTCCCGCCCAATATGGCTCCTCCGGCATTATGACCTTCGTTGTCAATCATCAGGGAAAAATTTTCCAGAAGGACTTGGGCCCTAAAACCGCTGAAATCGTCGAGAAGATAAAGGAGTACAACCCGGATTCGAAGTGGGAACCGGTTCAAGTCGCTGAGTAATTAAACTTTTGGCTACCAACTTTAAGGCGGGACACTGAGCGGCAGAATGATTCGCCAAGTACCAAAAATTCGTCATTCCGGCAGGGATTGCCGGAATCCAGTTGCCATGGATGGCAATTACAAAGCATACAATTGATTGTGGTTTATAGGCACTTCGATTTGTCGGGTTACGCTGTCGCTAACCCGCGACTAACGTTGCAAATTACGACGTGCAGTAAGGGTAGAAAATTTTCTACCCCTACAACCTATCGTTACTCTTTCTGGGTTCACCGTGAGTTTTATTATTAAGTTAACCGTATTGATGGTTAAGCTTTTGTGTACGCTTCGTCTCTTTTGTTCAAATTTGCCGCAGTCGAAACTGCAAGCAACGCAACACTCGATACGGATGCTTGGTTAGACCTTACGAAATCAATCCTTTGACTTCTCTCGCCAGGAGCTTTCACCCTGAAAGAAACGACAAGCTTCGTTTGTCGCACTGGAATTTTATTTTGGCCTATCGCCTCACCATTTAATTATAGGAGAACGTGGACTGATTTTTAAACTAAACTATTTTTAGTCAGAAATTTTATTACGACCCCTATTAGAAGTCGCATAGGAATATTCTGGATGCGACGGAAACGGCGAAAGTAGTTAATCGATTACTGGAAAATGTAGGTTGAATAAATGAGTTTAAAGAAGTGGTTATCATGTTCCATGGTGTTGTTTAGGTCTGATGAAGATTTGAAATATGGCGTTTAGCAATTAATAGATGAAATATTTCCATGACTAATCAAGACACTACCCACGCACTTATCGAACTGGAACAGCATTTACAGTTTCAGTTATTGTTGGCTGAGCTTTCGGCCAGTTTTGTGCGTTACTCCTATTGGATTACTTGGCGGCAGTTATTGGGTTTTTAGAAGGAGCCTATCGCCGCAGCACTCCACTATTTACTTAGAGTGGCAGTGAAAAACAAAAACAGAAAACAATATTGATTTTATAAACCGGGAGAAAACCATTGAAAATAGAGAGTCCATCAATAAAAAATAATTCCGTAGTATTGGTGTTGTCATTATGCATCGGCCTACTTTCGGGGTGTTCTACCGTACAGAAGGGGAGTAACGACATAAAGGCGATGACGATTGAGCCTGCGCCTAACGCAGGATTTATTGAACAGCCTGATCAGCAGACTAAAAATGCGGAGTTGCCGTTTCAAAAAGTCTGGATCAAACCCGGCTTTGAAAAGAGCGGCTACCAAGAACTGGTTGTCGCCCCCGTCAATACCCAGTACATGCTAAAAATGGATTGGCTTCATGGCATGAGTTCGGCCAGTTGGTTTGGCGATGTCAAAAAGGATATTGACGAGCTTGCAGTGTACTTCTATGACCAAGTGGTCAAGGATTTCAAGGCAGATCCCAATCAACGCTTTCAAGTCATTGATTCACCCACACAACATAAGCAACCCGCTTTGCGTCTGGAACTCGCATTAGTCGAAATAGACCCATCGACACCCGTATTGCATGCGGCTGGCTGGGCAGTCCCAGGCGGAAGTACTGCGGCGGGCACTGTCAACCAGCGTAGAGCCGCGTTCGAAGGCCGTCTGCGCGATCTGCAAACCGGCGAGATCGTTGCAACTTTCGCCGATCGCAATATGGCGGATATCGGCCCCATCGATTTGACCCGCATGACCTGGTACGGCCCAGCCAAGGGCATTATGGATCAGTGGGCCAAGCAGTTTGTACAAATTGCCAATCGGAAGCCGGGAGAAGTAGTCACTGATCCCACGGCGTTTACACTAAGACCTTTCTAAATTGAATAAGGTAGAGCAGGCAGATTTTTATGCACGCTCTACCTTAACGGTGACAAGCTGGCAATGCGGTAGCTCTTGTCCCATCAAAAAAATGAAATATCGGAGATGATAAGGCCTCTATTATTATAATGTTACGTAGTTATAATCCAGTCATCCAAGGAGGTGACCTATGAAAAAAAAACAATGGTGGCGGGCGATGCGCACAGTGCTATGTGTGACTGTCCTCTCAGCAACAACTCTCGGCTGCTCGGAGAATAAGGTAGTCACACGACCTGAGCCTCCAGCAGTTCAGATAACGGCTCCGCAAGTAATGACAGAGACTGCGAATGCTAAAGATATTCTCAAGCGCATGGCCGAATTCCTTGCTAAGACCCCGCAGTTCAGCGTCAACCTGATTGACAATTATGACGTGATCCAAAAATCAGGGCAGAAGATCGAATTCGGTGAGAGCCGGAAGATCACTATAAGCCGACCTAACGGCTTGCGCGTCGATCTGGAAGAAAGCAGCGGTGAGAAACATACCGTTCTGTATGACGGTAAGGACATTACGGTGTTTAATCCATCGCAAAACGTTTATGCGCAGACAGCTAAACCAGGCGGGATTGACGAGGCGGTCATGTATTTCCTCAAAGACCTGCGCATGCGATTACCGCTCGCCGCACTCTTGCTCAGCCGGTTTCCGGCCGAAATCGAAAGCCGGACCCAGTCGCTTGATTATGTGGAGAAGACCGTTATTGACGGGATATCGACCCACCATTTGGCGGGGCGCACCGAAACGGTGGATTACCAGGTGTGGATTGCTGAAGGTGCCCAACCGTTACCACTCCGCATAGTGTTGACTTATAAGAACGCCGAGGGGCAGCCGGAATTTAGGGCACAGTTTTCCGATTGGAACCTGGCACCTAAAGTTCAAGATGCCCAATTCACGTTTACGCCATCCGAAGGGGCTCGAAAGATAGCCTTCCAAGCCCAGTTATCTACTATTGCAGCAGCGGGGACAGAAAACCCGGAGCAAACAGGAGGACAGAAATGAAAACCAAATCTTATATGATTGTTACGGCTATTTCGGCCACATTTGTTTTGCTGACAGGCATCGGGGATGAGGCAGTTGCCCGTGGAGGTGGCGGCGGTGGCGGATTTTCTCGTGGCGGAGGTGGTGGCGGCGGAGGTTTTTCTCGTGGTGGTGGCGGTGGCGACGGAGCTGGTGGTTTTTCCCGCAGTGGCGCTGCTTCAAGTGGCAGTTTCTCGTCAGGCGCTGGACGATCCGGCTCGATGAGTGGCGGAAGTTCGGCGGCCACTGCTTCCATGGCGTCTGGCCGGCCTCAAACCTCGCAGACCGCCTCCACAAATAGGGCCACAACTGCGCAGTCGACTTCAACAGCGAATCAGGCCCAGCGTCAAGATGCCTCTGCCCAGAACCAAACGCAACGTCAGAATGCCTCTTCCCAAAACCAAACGCAGCGACAGCAAGCCGTGCAGTCCAATCAGTCGGCTTACAATGGCTCAGGTTACCATCCACCTGCTGGCTACTACCCTCCGCCGGCGGCGCGGACGGAGTACTATAACAATAATAATGACAATAACAACTGGGACGATGGCGAAGTCGCAGCCGTGGCGGTTGGTGCGGTTGCGGTAGGGGCTGTTGCAGGTTATGCGGCAGGACAATCATCATTACAAAATACGTCATCGGCCCCACCCACAACGGTTGTCTACAGTGCACCTCCGTCCTCGGGTTCTGGTGGGCTGCCCTGCAATCCCAACACAACAGTGGTCAAAGGCGTGACTTATTTTCAATGCGGTTCCTCTTGGTATACCCAAGCTTATGGCAACAGTGGTGTCATATATACCCCCGTACCTGCGCCGTACTAATAGGCAAGCTATTCTATTGGAAGCCGAGTTTGCTTTATTGCTGCAAAACCGGTCTGTTGATGAAGCGAAGAGAGAGGGGATTCAAGAACATTTTGCGACGTATAAGATGGGCTTGGTGAAGTTTTTGAATGAATGTATTGATGAATTTGCTTCCGAACAGGTCAGTCGCGTACCTGCCATTGAATTGACTCAACGGTCAAAATCAGAATATCGAGAGATTTCTTCAATGCCATTCGTGCGTTTTAACGGGAAAATGTCGGGCACGAAAAGCATGTGCCTGACCTACTTGGCTTCTGGTTCCCAAGCTCCCGCTTGGGAACCAGAAGCCGAAGCTCCAGCTTCGCGACACTGGAAGCTGGAGCTTCCAAATCTGCATTCCCAAGCTGGAGCTTGGGAATGAGTACAAAATAATAAGCTTACCTTTTCATGTCTACATGGCGTCTACATTTATTTTTAACAAAAAAAAGCCTGTAACTAAAATGCTACAAGCCTTTATTTATACGGAGCTAGGCGATGGGAATCGGCCCCGCGACTGGCTGATTACGAATGTTATATGCTTTATTAGCAACCAATTAAATCAATGCGTTGCAATGGCCGCCAGTACCAAAAACAGCCTCAAAAAACCTAGAATAAGATATTAACCGTCGAGCGTAGCTACGATTTAGCTACGGCAGCTAACGACTTAAATCCGGCCGGTAGATTAAGAGAAAAGCAAGTAATTTGTCCGAGTGTGGTACTTTGTTAAATTTCTAGTTTCGTTAACTTAGAGTTAATATCGTTAATAATATATTGCACTGTGGACGAGATCATCTCAGTACAAAAAGTTGAAATATCTTTTTGACTTTTCAGACCTAACTTCTTGAGTTTCCATTCTGAGCATTTGGGTTGATTTGTCGAATCCCAACCAATATAAGTCATAACCTCTATCGAATTAAAAACAACTAAAGATTTTCTTGAAAAGATAGGCACTATAGTTAATGCATAAAATTCAATTGCATTAAATTTTGGTTTAAAAATAATCTGTAAGGCCTTAAACGGAGTTGCTGAGCTGCACTCTATACCAATTAGAACGTTTCGAGTGTTCTCAACACTCTCCAATTTATAGTCAACATCTCCGTGAAGTCTGCTAAGCGCGCTATTCCGCATAATATTAAAATCTCCAAATATGCTTACTGTACTTGTTGGCTTCTTAGGAACTTCTACATATTGCTGTTTGTAATACGTTTCAATTTTAAATCTTGGTTCAACGAAATAATGCTCATCTTTGTTTTTTAAAAGCCACGTCCCAATAGCAACTTCGTTAGGAATCAAACTATCAATATGACTAACCTCTAGAGTTAATATATCTGATATAACTGAAGGCCATTTCTCTTCTTGAATGGATGATTCAATGAGTTCAATGTTCTGTAATCCTTCTTCTTGAGAGCAGAATTCATTATCGCTTTTAACCTGAACTAACTGCAAAAAACTATTAAAAGAACTATCATCATCGGCAATTATTTTTGACTCATCCTTTTTTTGATCACCTGAAATTTTCAGCTCTGATCTTATATATTCAATTAAACTCGCATCTATATCACCAAATAACTCAGTGTTTTCGGCTTGGACAATAAATGTTGGTTTAGGGTAGTTATTTTCACTCATATCATCAGCAACATATGCCATGATATCTCTATACCTTAAAGGCCCTTTGCTTTGAGTGAGCGATTTAAATAAACTTTTTGAAAAAAAACTATAATCAGATGCAGCCCAGGATACCTCTTCATTGCTAGATGAGTGAAGAAAATACAGTTTTTTAAGCTCATTGTCTTTTGCTGACTTTTCAAAAATTGGCTGAATATCTGAATCGCTTTTTACGTAAGTTGACCCTGAATAGCAAGCGTCAATAATTTTAATGGTAAGTTCTGGCGATAGATTTCTAATCAGGCCATCCAGCTCCGAATTTCTTAGCCCAGTAGTTTCTTTTCTTTTATCATCAAAATCTGAAAATATGTAAAAGAAATCTTCATCATATCGAGCACCGTGCCCAGTGTAATAGAAAACTAATTCATCAACTGTTGACGATTTGTGTTTGTTTACAAATTCCGTGATTTTTTGTTTTGCATCCTGTGCCCTAGGAGAATCAGATATTACGCATATGTCGTCGAATTTATTAAGTTTTTCAACTACATGACCCATAACCTTAATGTCGCCTTTGCATGCGACCAATGAGTTTTGATGATCATAATCACTAACTCCAATTAAAATAGCTAAATTCATTTAATTTAAAATTCCTTAATATAAATATTACTTTGGTTTTTAGGCGGTTATTATTTGCCAATAATTATATTGGCCGACCGTAAGGATTGCTTTGTAATTTGATAGTAGGGAATAGGGGGTCAGGTCTTGCAATAAAGTATCTATAGTCATGTAGGTTGGGCAACATCTTTTCGTTGCCCAACATTCAACGGTCAAAATCAGAATATCGAGAGATTTCTTCAATGTCATTCTTGCGTTTTAACGCGAAAATGTCGGGCACGAAAAGCATGTGCCCGGTATATACATGGCTTCAGGCCCCCGTAGACAAAACGCCAAGCAACTATTTTTACCGCATTTAATCGCCTAAATCAGGGCCATTGTTGCGCCGTATGCTTAACGCGCAGCACTTCAACGGTAGCGCCGACCAGCCGGTAAATCAGCAGATAATGCGGATGTACCGTTAGTTCACGGGTGCCTGTTACCCGACCCACCAGTCCCAGCAAGGGATAGCTGTCCAGTAGACCGGCTTTTTCCATCAGCAGGTCACCCAGTTCGATCGCTGCCCGTGGCTTGTCTTGGGCAATATAGCCAATAATGCGCCGACGGTCGGCAATGGCGGCAGGTTTCCAAAGCGGCACCATCAGCCCCTTATATTTTCAGCTTGCAAAAGCAATGCGGCACGCTCAATAGCCCAGTCATCCAGAGCTTGTGTATGTGGCACA
>Ga0194056_10002337_pt1 | contig 10013 bp, 6 predicted proteins | sample SepL4413m_MetaG_FD_155458 | JGI IMG/M metagenome (GOLD analysis project Ga0194056, IMG submission 155458) | Anoxic zone freshwater microbial communities from boreal shield lake in IISD Experimental Lakes Area, Ontario, Canada - Sep2016-L442-13m | ecosystem: Environmental > Aquatic > Freshwater >...
GCAGTGGAGAATGTAAACACGCTGGTAGATTTTAGATACCATGCCGTCCATAGGGCGCAGCGCGGACAAAAAGGCATGAGTCGCAATTGCACCGGAAGAAAAGGTGACGACTGTTTTGTACCGGTACCGCTGGGAACAAAAGTATCTGATTTCGAAACCGGTGAAGTTATCGGTGATTTAACTGAAATTGGCGAAACTCTACTGGTTGCAAAGGGCGGTTTTCATGGCTTGGGCAACACCCGCTTTAAAAGCAGCATTAACAGGGCGCCACAAAAAGCCAGTAAAGGTTCTGAAGGCGAACATCGCGTTCTTATTTTGGAGTTGACCTTAATTGCTGATGTCGGTTTGTTGGGAATGCCTAACGCCGGCAAATCCAGCTTGATACGATCGGTATCGGCAGCAACCCCTAAAGTGGCTGATTACCCGTTTACTACCTTGCACCCTAACTTGGGCGTGGTCAGTGTTGATGATTTACGCAGTTTTGTTATTGCCGATATTCCGGGTGTTATTGAAGGCGCCGCTGAAGGAGCTGGACTGGGTTTACAGTTTCTTAAGCATTTATCACGTACCGGTTTATTGTTGCATCTCATTGATGTAGTGCCTTACGAGAGCATGGATACGCCGGTAGAAGCTGCCCGAAAAATCATTCATGAAGTTGAGAAATGGAGCGATGATTTGGCCAACAAGCCGCGCTGGCTGGTACTCAACAAAACTGACAGATTGCCTTATGATGAAGTCGATGAGCGTTGCCAGGCAATTGTTGATGAATTGGGCTGGACTGCCCCCGTTTTTAAAATCGCGGCAATTAATGGCACAGGTACAAAAGAGTTAATGTATGCCATCATGAACTTTTTGGAAGCAGAACGAGAACGGCGGAAAAACAGTGAGCAGGAATGATTTTACCAACGTTAAACGAGTTGTTGTAAAGATAGGCAGCTCTTTACTAACCAAAGGCGGGCAAGGACTTGATAAAGTTGCCATTACCGCCTGGGTTAAGCAAATGGCAGGCTTAAGGCAGCAATCCATTGATGTCGTTTTGGTATCATCCGGCTCGGTCGCGGAGGGCATGAGTCGTTTGGGCTTGAAAGTAAGACCAAAGGTTCTGCATGAGTTACAGGCGGCAGCGTCTGTCGGTCAAATGGGTCTGGTTCGGGTTTTTGATGATAATTTCCAGCAGCATGGTTTACATGCGGCGCAAGTATTACTGACGCATGATGACTTGTCTAACAGGCAGCGTTATTTAAATGCCCGCAGCACGTTGTTGACCTTGTTAAAGTTTGGCGTCGTGCCGGTTATCAACGAGAATGATGCCGTTGCCACCGAAGAAATTCGCTTTGGTGATAATGATACCTTGGCGGCATTGGTTGCCAATCTGGTTGAGGCTGAGTTGTTAATTATTTTGACGGATCAAGACGGTTTATTTACCGGCGACCCCGGTTTATATCCTGATGCACAATTAATTTCCGAGATTAGCGTTAACGATGACCGCCTGGAAAAAATGGCCGGTGATAGTCGTAGCGGACTGGGCAAGGGCGGAATGTACACTAAAGTACGTGCGGCACGCCTGGCGGCCAGATCAGGCGCGGCAACCGTAGTGGCTGCGGGTGCCGTTGACGGAGTGCTTACCCAAGTCATTTCCGGTGCTGACCTTGGAACCTATTTTTTGCCGGATATTGAGCCGTTGGTCGCAAGAAAACGTTGGCTGGCCGGCCAACTGCAAGTTAAAGGCGTACTGGTTTTGGATGCTGGCGCGGTTAAAGTATTAAAAAGTAACGGCAAAAGTTTGCTGGCAGTCGGGGTTAAATCCGTTTCCGGTCAGTTTGAGCGTGGCGAGTTAGTCTCCTGCAAGGATGAAAACGGCTTGGAGATTGCGCGTGGACTGGTCAATTATGGCAAGCTCGACGCTCATTTAATCGCCGGAAAAAGCAGTTCGGAATTTGAGAAAATTTTGGGCTATGCCGATGATTCGGAAATGATACACCGGGATAATATGGTGCTGATCTAGGTTTTTTTGGATCAAACAAGGTTCAGTCTGTGTGGGGCAACGTTTTTTGTCTATCGGTAAAATGATGCGAAATGATAAGTTGCCCCCTATACAGTTTAAGGTTAAAGAAAGGCAATAGAACGGGTTACATAGCAAAATCCAGCATCGGTTTGATCTAGTCCAGGAAACTGATTACACACAAAAAATCATTAAAACAGCGGTGTACTATGCAATCTTCTGAAAAAAACAATTCAGCACAGTTCCTGGAACATCAGCTACAAGACACCATTACCCTGCTTGAAAAACAGCAACTGGAAACATCCCTGGTTGAAAGAGGCCCTGTTGCCAATTACGAATTGGTTGAGGCAATGCTGCAAAATCAGCATCAAGCCCGCCTTCAGGAAAAGTTTGCTCATTTACACCCTGCCGACATTGCCTTTATTCTTGAATCGTTACCTCTGGATCATCGCAAGACGGCATGGGATGCCATTAAGACCCTGCATGACGGACAAGTTTTACTGGAAGTCTCCGATGCCGTTCGGCATACGCTCATTTCAGGGATGGCAGCAGAAGAGCTGGCAACCGTTGCCGGCAAATTAAATACCGATGAAATAGCCGATATTGCAGCAGACATTCCCAAGCGAACGATGCTAAAGATTTTGCGCTCGTTGAACAACAAAGAGCGCAAACACTTAAATGCCATACTGTCTTATCAGGAAAACCAGGTCGGTGCGCTGATGGATTTTGGCATGATCACCATACGGGATGACCTCAACTTAAAAGCGATCATCGCTTATATCCGCAAACTGGGCAAATTACCCAGCCATACCGACAAATTATTTGTAGTGGATCAGCACGATAAAGTTCAGGGTGTTTTGCCCTTGCAACGCTTATTAACGCATTCGCCCATCCAGCAGGTAGCCGATGTGATGGTGACTGATTTTATTCACTTTCAGATTGATCAGGATGCCGCAGAAGCGGCACGGGCATTTGAACGTTATGACTTGATTTCGGCACCGGTCGTCGATAAAACAGGCAAGCTGCAAGGACGGCTTTGTGTCGATAATATACTGGATTTTATTCGCGAAAAAACCGATGAAGACTTGCTGACTCAAGCGGGTGTCGGCGAAGAAGAAGATTTATTTTCCAGTGTCTGGAAAAGCGCCAGAAACCGTTGGGGCTGGTTATTAATTAATATTGCAACGGCCTTTGCTTCGACACGCATTATTGGCGTATTTGAAGATATTATTTTGCAACTGGTCGCGCTGGCATCATTAATGCCGATTATTGCAGCAATGGGCGGTAATACCGGCAATCAAACCAGTATGCTGATTATCCGCTCCTTGGCGTTAGGGCAAATCACCCCCAGCAATATACGCCGCTTGATAAAAAAAGAACTGACACTTGCCGTTATTAACGGAACCTTTATCGGCTTGATTATGGGCTTGTTAAGTCTACTACTTTATCGGGACAGCGCACTTTCCGCCGTAATGGCAACCGCCATGTTTATTAATCTGTTGGTCGCCGTGGTGGTGGGTCTCGGCATTCCCCTATTACGTCATAAATTCGGTAAAGACCCCGCCGTGGGCACCAGCGTTATACTCACAGCCATCACAGACTCAATGGGCTTCTTTATTTTTCTGGGCTTGGCGAGTTTGTTTTTAATCAAATAATTTCAGGAAAGTCATTTAGAAATCGTGATGCTGGGTGCTGCAACCTTAGGTAATTCCGTCATCGTCATCTGAAACATTTGCGAAAGCACCCGGAAGGCGTTTTTATTCCACGGATAGCCGGGGGCTGAATCGACGGAATAATATTTGTCCTTGTATTTTACCGATAAGTCCGTGTCAGGCGGACTGCTCTCTGTTTCTTTGATCGCTAAAGTGAACGGTGGATTATCTAAAACAACCGGTGTGCGTTGATCCTTGCTGATGTCGCCTTCCGGCTCGGTGGAAAGCGTTCGACCGATAAAATAAAGGATATTGCTAAAACTTCTCAGCCTAAACCTGCCATGCAGCGGATATTCTCCACCGGGATAGCCGGGGCGAATATCGACCAGCAAGTCATTGGGCGCGTTTAATTCTGTCTCGTCATTGAGTCGATGGCGCTCCGTTCCAGACAATAGGGACGGATCGTAATTAGTTATAATCATGCGCCCAACAGTTTTCTTGTCGAGTCGATACACGTCTTGTTGTTGATCCAGGGTGATCGTATATTCCTTTTCCAGTGCCTGAAAGCCTTCGGGGGTCATACTCTTGATCGGCAAACTCCAGTGCTCTTCAAATATCAGGGGTTCAAAATAAAGCTGATCCCTATCCTGTATGGAAGACAAATGCAGAGCCATGCGCCGAAACAAAGTGTAATTATCCTTATTTCTGGGACGGTTATGATAAACCAGCTCCCTACCGTTTTCTCGGGTACGAAATTCCAGTACGGCGAGTCGTAGCAACAAATCCACTTCTACGTTTTGCCTTAGCAGTTGGCTCAGTTGATCCTCTGTCATCGGTGCCAACAAGCGCTTGGTGAATTCGGCACCCTGCATGGGAACAATGCTGATGGTAGGATTTTCCGCCGCCCCAACCCCAAAAAAAGGCATAAGCGCCGAACCATTATTACCGGTCAATGCTGGAGTGGCACCGATATTGGCTTGAAAGTTCAACGTCGCAGCAATATTGGAGATGCCGGAAAAATGGATCGGTTCGTTGTGCTGGGCTCTGGCGATATTGAGGAGCAGTTGTTTCGAAATGTCATTGGCTGTGGCTTCGTTATAAGCCAGAGACATGTTATCGAGTGCCAAAGGCGAGAGACAACCGGACAATCCCTGAGAGAGAATAATTAATGCGATAAAACGGAGAAAATGCATTTAAACATCACTACCTATAGATGAATTAAGTTCACGTATAAAAAATCCTGAGCCTGTTTGCCATATAAATCCCATAATCCCATTAGACTGACAGCGACCAGGCCACCGCCAACCCAGCGTTTAAAAAGCAAATCATTACGCATAATGGCGTTATGCGCTTTCAAGCCCAGGATATGCCCAATGGCGGCGACCGGTAAAAGCGTCAGTGCCGTTAGAAAATGCAAATCAACGGATAAGGCAATAAACGTGGTCATTTTGATGCTTACCAAGATAAACCATAACACAAACAAAGTGTCCCGCAATTGGTATTTGCTGACATTACGCATATAAACGGCCACCATCAAGGGTGCTCCGGTCAAGGACATGCCGGCAATGTAACCGCCTAAAACGAGCAGTCCCCTATCTGCCCAGACATGACGACTTTCAATGCCCCGGTTGAGTAACCAGGTAAAACCATAAAACAAGGTGACCGAATAAATGAAGCTGTTCAGCCATAGCACCGGCAGGTTTACCAGTCCAAAAACCCCTATGAGCGCAGGAGGAATAATGTAAACCGAAGAGTGGCGCAAATACTGCCAGTCGACATTATGCAAGCGGTTAAGCAGGGTTAAGCCGGAAAAAACCAGTAAATGCACGCCAATGATGGGCAACCATAACAGCGGATTATTCTGTACAAACAACATCAGCGGCAATCCTAAGGCGGCACCGCCAAAACCAAGCCCCGTCCTGACAAAGCCGGTCCAAATGAACACCAAGGCAATGGACACCATTTGGTAAAGAGAAAAATCGAGTAACATCATTTAAAAATAGTCTGCTTTATTTTGCGTGGCCGTTTTGGCTTGCCAGCCGTTTTTCGGCTACCTAAGTTGGGACAATTTAAGGTTAAATCGTTCGCTGAGCGGAGTCGAAGCGAACGGTCTCTTTTGATGATTAAGCCTTTTTGCTTGTCCCGCTTTAAGTGGGTAGCCCGTTTTTCAAAAACCGTCAAATGCCTCTATAACCCGAGGTAATGGGATAGCGTCGATCGCGTCCGAATGCTCTGCCGGTAATCCGGATTCCCGGTGGGGATTGTCGGCGTTTATATTCATTTCTGTCGACCAGATTAATGGCTCTGGTAACATCCTCGCGCCGAAATCCGGCGGCAATAATGTCTTCTGCGGATTGATCCAGCTCTACATAACGTTCCAGTATGGGGTCTAAAACCTCGTAAGGCGGTAACGAGTCTGAATCGATTTGATCAGGCGCTAATTCGGCAGAGGGCGGGCGGGTAATAACCCGTTCCGGAATTACTTCGGACAGCGTATTACGATAACGGGCCAATTGATAAACCAGCAGTTTAGGCACGTCTTTGATAGGTGCAAAACCACCGGCCATATCGCCATACAGCGTTGCATAACCCACGCTCATTTCGCTTTTATTACCCGTTGTCAACAACAGCTTGCCTTGTTTATTGGAGAGTGCCATTAAAATGACCCCACGGCAGCGTGCCTGAATATTTTCTTCAGTGGTGTCTTTGCTTGTACCCGCAAAAACTTCGGCCAACATATCCGTAAAGGCATTAACGGCGGGGGTTATAGGAATGGTGTGGTAGTTAACCCCCAGGGCTTCCGCTTGAAGCACGGCATCTTCGTTACTCATGTCTTGCGTGTAGCGGGAGGGCATTAATACGGCTTCAACTTTATCCTGTCCCAGTGCATCAACCGCCAACGCTAAAACCAGTGCAGAATCAATGCCGCCGGACAAACCTAAAATTGCACCCTGAAAACCGTTCTTACGTACATAATCTTTAATACCCAGCACCAGCGCCTTATATTCGCTGGAAATTTCATTATAAAGCGGCGCACAAGTACCGGCTACCGGTTGGTTGCCGTCAAATTCAACGACACTGATTTGCTCTACAAATTCTTCTGCCCGAAAGACAATAGTGCCTTGCGCATCAGCGACAAAAGACGCGCCATCAAAAATCAACTCATCTTGTCCGCCAACTTGATTAACATAAACCAGGGGGATTTGTGCGGCTTTAACCTGTTGGCAAATAATGGCTTCGCGTTGATGAATTTTCCCGGAATTAAACGGAGAGGCGTTGAGGGTTAACAGTAATTCTGCCCCGGCTTGTTGGGTCGCGTCAATAATGCCGCTTTTCCAGACATCTTCGCAAATCGTCAGGCCAATAAAAGCGCCATTAAACTCAAACACACAAGGCTTGTTACCCGCAGTAAAATAACGTTGCTCATCAAATACGCCATAATTGGGAAGTACCTGTTTGCGGTAACAGGCCAGCATCACACCTTGATGCAATACCACGGCACTGTTGTAAAGCTTATCGCCATCATGTTCCGGAAAACCCACCACCAGCGCAATATCGGCAACCTGGTCGGCAAGTTGATAAACGGCATTATTGGCTTCGGTAATAAAATCAGCACGAAATAACAGATCTTCTGCCGGGTAACCGGTTAGGGTCAGCTCAGGAAAGACAATCATATCCGCCTTTAACTGATCACGGGCATAAGCAGCCGCTTTTATAATGTTATCAACATTAGCGGCTATATTACCCACCTGGAAATTGATTTGTGCGAGCGCGATTTTTAATGACATAGACATTCTCAGATAAATAATTTCGATATTAACAGATAACATCTCTTGAAGGGATGTTATCTATACCGGCTTAAATGAGTAGACATAAGGAATGGGCGTGAAATAAGGTAACTCACAGTAAATACCCACCCATAGACATCAACTTAAGACATTTCACCACGAAGACACGAAGAACACGAAGATTTTTCTTTGGTTTTTCTTCGTGAACTTCGTGTCTTCGTGGTGAATTAGTCTCGTCGGGTTAGCGACTAACCCGATCTACAGAGATTATTGGCATTTTTTGTGATAAAAAAAGTGTCAACTACTTTTGGGCTTCTATGAAGGAAGCCGAGATCTTTTGATATATTAGCTGGTACGCACAGTCAATTTTTTTGCATCCACAGCCGTACTTAAAATCTTCACGATATCTTCCGGATCAAACGGCTTGGCAAGACACCTTTCGGCACCGGCTTCAAGTATACGACTTACATTCTCGGCGCTGGTGTTACCTGAAATGGCAATCACGCGTATATGCCGTGTAGCGGCTTCGTTTTTAATAAGAGTACAGACTTTAAAGCCGTCAATATCCGGTAACATAAGATCAAGCAATACCAAATCAGGCAAAAAGGTATGAATTTTGGTGCCCGCTTCAAAACCGGTTACGGCTATCTCGGTCACGAAACTTGTATCAAAGTCTTCAATGATACCCTGTAAATAAGTGGTCATTACCGGATCATCATCAACAATAAGAACTCGCGAAGCACTTGGCTTAACCTCCTCACCCGGTACAAAGCCGCTTTCGTGCATAAAACGCTCGACTTCACTTTTTAAAAAACGGCGATGACCGCCCGGTGTAACTTTTGCAGCCAGCAAGCCTTTTTGTGCCCACGACCTGACGGTAACCGGAGCTACCATCATTAATTCTGCGACTTCATTGGGCGTTAGAAAAGATTTTTTTTTGGACTTAAACAAGCTCATAACCAAACCTCATATAAAGTAAAGCACCTTTTTATATAAATAGAATAAAGACTAAACAAAACCTCTCCTGTTATGCAGCTCAAGCCACATTATAATTACTAATAATTTACTGTCACGATGAGCGTATCGCTGTAGCTTCCGACAGCGGCATTTTACCCTGCAAGAATACGTCCCACTAATGGAAAATAATTTGTCATAGTGGATGCCACACACCATAATCATCGCTTATCAGCAAGGTTTCCGCACTGCCATCGCCCCAAATAACCGAAACGCCTGAATGTATAAATTGTAGGCCGGATGATTACTTTCGCGGGCCATTGATCTCGATGAATAAGATCCAAAGCCTTTGCATAGCCATATTGTGCAGGTAACGATAGAGCTTTCGTTAAAAACGCTACAGTGTACACTACGCAATCACTCAGCAGTCATTTAAAATTTATACACGTTACGAAGCAGACTCAATGAGCAAAATAAGGTATAGTTTTGATCTTAATGACGATAGGTTTGCAGTATAACATACAATACATTTTGGTTTATTTGATGTATTTGATTTATTTTATCTATTTTGTCAAGTACATCTGATGCCGACAGATGGTTGTACTGATTTCGGCTCTTTTTGCAGCAATTTAGAGCATTCCTTAAAAAAATCGGCATCTTGGAAGTACTCAGAAAAACGAAAATATTCGCCCGTTGAGCATCGTGATTTTTAATTAGGTAACTCGCAATAAATAACCCACGCTGGAGCGTCAATACCGTTAAGGCAACTCGCAATAAATAAGCCCCCAATTTGGAGTGCAAACCTAGGTTTGTACTCCGGCCTTTGACCGCTCGCAATAAATAATTTTCTACTTTATAGCCTCCACACGCTTTGTACACAGCGTCGTAGGAATCGTGCTAGCAGAGTCAGGCAATGATTATGGGTGTTATTTATTGCGAGTTACCTAAGTTAAGCATACCACTGGAGTAAAACCGCTTTAGCTGTTTTTACAGGCAATAGCTGAAGCGATTGCACTCCGGTTTTTTAAACAACTTGCGCTTAACTGTGAGCATTGACGCTGGAGCGTGCGAACCAGGCGTATCTTGGGGGATATTTTCTGCGTACCGCCTTATCTCCGCTACTTTCGTGCAAAAATGAAAGATGAAACAAAGCTGCCGTGTCTATATTTCTGGATCTGATAACATGATACCGACTACTCCAAGAAACAAAAAAAACACCGACAACCTGACAAAGAAACCATTTCGCCATTATTTTGCTTACCCAGCCGTGGCTTTACTGGCGCTAAAAAACAAGATAGGTGAACGTTTTGTTAGACAAGATCATGCGATTTTAAGCAACGGCTTAATGCCACTGGCTCCCTTGCTTATCTCGGTGAGCCTGTTGTTAACCGGCGGCGCAACTCTGGCAGAAGAGCCTAAGCCCTTGGGTCAAATTAACGATTATCTGCGCGTCACCGGTGAGCTGCAAGGTCGCTACGAACTGTGGGATTATTTCCAACCGACTCCTGCCGTGAACAATAACAACGATTATGATTTTTGGGCACTCCGCGCCCGGCTTGGCGTACTACTCACGACCGCCTTTGTCGATGGCTATGCCCAAGCTCAATATACCGGCCT